>UMIP01049007.1_pt1 | contig 106532 bp, 91 predicted proteins | sample 1965751 | NCBI WGS metagenome assembly UMIP01 (sample SAMEA4836117, study PRJEB28245) | human gut metagenome | biome: gut microbiome; material: fecal sample | place: Denmark | collected 2008
TGAAAAAAAGATTTTTAACACTTGCTATGGCGCTTAGTTGCGTTATAGCCTTAACTTTTGCTATTGCCGGTTGTAGTGGTGGTGGCAACAGTGGTGATAATACCGATAGCAACGATACGCACGAACACGTATTTGCTACCGAGTGGTCTTACGACGCTACACACCACTATCACGAGTGTATTTACGACGACTGCAACGAGATAACCGATAAAGGCGAGCACACTTATTACGATAAAAAATGCACGACTTGTGGCTACGTAAAGTCGTCCGAAGGCTTAGCATTTGAACTAAATGCAGACGGCGAAAGTTACAAACTAACAGACATAGGCACTTGCACGGATACAGACGTAGTTGTTCCTGCAACGTACGAAAATTTGCCCGTTACGACGTTAGGTTTTGGCGCTTTCCAAGACGCCCCTATTACTAGCGTAGTTATCCCAAACAGCGTAACAACTATGGAAAACAATGTATTTTCGGGTTGTACTAGTCTTACAAGCGTATCGTTATCAAATAATATTACTAGCATTTCCACGAACGCTTTTAAGAATTGTACTAGCCTTACGTCGTTAACTATCCCTGAAGGCGTAACGACTATTGCTAAAGACGCTTTTAATTCTTGCAACCTTGAAAGACTAGATATTCCTGCAAGCATAACCACCATTTACGAAGCATTTAATTATAGTAAAATAAAAGAAGTGAACGTGACCGATATAGGCGCATGGTGCAATATCACGTTTTGTAATAATAAGGGTAACTATAACCTTCAAAGTAATCCGTTGTTCACTGGCAAAGCGACCTTACTACTTAACGGCAAAATAGTTACCGACCTTGTTATACCTAACGGCGTAACAGAAATTAAACCAGGCACCTTTGCCAACAATTACAACTATCCTAACACGTCTATTAAAAGCGTAACTATTCCGTCTAGTCTATCCAAAATCGGAAAAGAGGCATTTGCGAATTACAAGGGCATCGAAAGCGTGTATATAACGGACGTTGCCGCATGGTGCAAAATAGATTTTGCTGAAGAAAATAGTAATCCACTTGCTACGACAAGATCAAACGTTACTACTAAATTATACGTAAACGGCGAAATAGTTACCGACCTTGTTATCCCTGAGGGCGTGACCGAAATTAAACCGTTTGCTTTCCAAAACTGCACGCAACTTACTAGCGTAACTATCCCTAGTACCGTTACTACAATAGGCGACAAAGCGTTTAGATATTGCGAAAATCTAAAAACCGTTAATATCCCTAATAGCGTAAAGAATATAAACGACCAAGCATTCTTTAATTGCTCCGCTTTAACAGATATTAACTTTGACGGAACAACGACAGAATGGCAAGGTATTACAAAGAATTACTGGCTGAACCCTACCGGTCAATGCACAATTCATTGCACTGACGGCGAATTAAAGCCGTAATATATCAAAACTATGCAAATCACCTAAAATACGATTAGTCAATTATCTAATATTAAAAAGAGTGTAACGATAAAGTTGCACTCTTTTTTTGATTTTATTTTAATAATACGCAAAAGCAATAATTATAAAAACACCACTTTTCGCATCACGTGTAGTTCGTTTGCGTTTCACTTTTGTACTTATGCTCACCTACATACGAACGCCATAATTAAATCGTCCTTTATTCTTCTATCATTTTTATGATTTTTGCAGGGACTCCGGCAACTACTGCGTTTTTTGGCACGTCTTTATTAACTACTGCGCCTGCTGCAACAACTGCGTTGTCGCCTATCGTTACACCTTGCAATATCGTAGCGTGAGCGCCTATCCATACGTTTTTACCAACACGTATAGGTTTTGGCGTTAAGTCGCCCCTTTTAATAGGTTCTAACGTATGATTTAGCGTAGCAAACACCACTTGATGTCCCACTAGCGAGCCATCGCCTATTACTATACCGCCTTGATCCTGAAAGCAACACGCCGAATTTATAAACACGCCCTTGCCTAGCGTAATATTTTTACCGCAATCCGTGTAAAAAGGTGGGAATAGCCTAAAATTTTCGTCTACCTTTTTCCCTATCAGTTTTTCAAACAGCACTCTTAACTCTTCATGCGTCTTGTATCCGTCGTTTATTTCAGCGGTAATCTTCCTTGCCTCGCTAGCCAACTCGCTCATAACCACGTGCAATGGAGAATCTGCCGTAACGTACTCGCCTGCGTTCATTTTATTTATAAATTCTTCTATCTTTATCGTATCCATATTTACTCCTAATCGTTTAAGTTTATAGTTTATCTAGCACTTTTTTCACCCAAATTTAACGCTATATAACTTATCAACAAACTAATTTCACTATCTTTTGCAACTATTTCCACAGCCATTAACCTAGAAGTCCTTCTTTTTGTAAATTTTTATCGACAAAAATATCGATATAGCTAGCCCTAGTATCGTAATTGTTATTACTATCGGCAATACTACTATCGCACTATCCACAGTGAAGTTAATTAGCGACATTAGCGCAATAAAAATTGATAGAAAACCACCATAAACAATATCATATACGTTCTGCCTTTTTCCACGCCAAACTTAAAAATTACGGGCATAACGATTGCTAATAACACGATTTGCATACACATAGACACTACGAATTCTATCCATTTATTCGCTTGCGCTTTGGAAAAATAGTATACCAAAAAATACGATATTCCACCAATCAATAAGAATAGAAAACCAAGTAAGTATTTTTCTATTACTATCACTTTTTTATCTATTCCACTTGCTACGGATATCTTGTTAAAGCCGTCTCGCTCCTCGTACGCAATAGCAGAAGTCGGTACTGAAATTGCAACTACCATACCTATTGACCCTGCAAAAGCCACGTTGTCGGTAACCACTGCCACCACACAAAACAGTGCTATCATAAAAACGTACCAAATTATTTGTTTTTTTGTGGTAACGAAATCTTTTAACAATATACCTAACATAACTTTTCTCCCTTTGAATAAAATAGCATAATATCGTCAAGCACAATAGGACGATAATCAAAATCCTTTGGCATACGTTCCTTTAAGGCAAGCGCTTCCATACCAAATTCCTTTTTTAATAACCTACTCACTGCTTGTGGTTGTAATTCTAGTAATTGCTTTTGGTCAAGTTGATATATTGCATATTTTTGCAGTAGTTCGTCTTTTTGTTCACTCATAACTACTTTCCCATTATGAACGTATATAACGTAATCGCATATTTTTTCTAAATCAGACGTTATATGCGACGATATAATTATCGCCTTGTCGTCCTTGCAATAATCGTACAAAAGTTCCAAAATCTCGTCTCTAACCACAGGGTCTAGCCCACTAGTCGGTTCGTCTAATATTAATAATTCGCTTTCGTGCGAAAAGGCAACTGCTAGCGCTACCTTCATTTTCATACCCTTTGAAAATTTTGAATATTCCTTATCCTGTGGCAAGTTAAATTTTTGTACGTACTCGTTAAATAGATTTCCGTCCCAGGTTGAATATATGCTTGAAAACATCTTATTCATTATTTTTAGGTCTAAATTTTGAGGTAGTCCGCTGTCGTCTAATACAAAAGCTATTTTTTGTTTTTCTTCCTTACTTAAATTTCTTATATCCGTTCCGTTAAACGATATTTCTCCGCCGTCAATTTTCGTTATCCCTAATATCGACTTTATAATAGTGCTCTTCCCTGCTCCGTTTTCACCTATTAGCCCAACGACGCTACCACTAGGAATACTTAAAGATACGTTATCAATATCGAAATTTTGGTAATGCTTGCACAGATTTTTTATAGTTAATTTATCCATAATTTAGCCTCTATATATCATTTTGACAATTTCTATCAGTTTTTCTTCGTCTATTTTAGTTCTATTTGCTATTTCTACTGCCTTTACAATATGATTTTCTAATTCCTTATAGTTCTCTTCAAGTACAAACTCGTGATTTCGTTCAGCAACAAAACTGCCTTTGCCTACGACGGAATAAATGTAGCCGTCTTTTTCCAAATCCGAATACGCTCTCGACGTAGTAATTACACTAATACGCAAATCTTTTGCAAGTCCACGTATAGTAGGCAACGCTTCGCCCGATTTTAGCGTGCCGTCTAAAATATAAGTTTTAATTTGGTCGTAAATTTGTTCGTATAACGACTTACTCGACTTATTGGATATAGTAATATTCATATCAACCTCGCATTGTATATATTGATTATATACAATATGTGATTTATTGTCATTATTATTTAAATATTTTCGTTCGAATTTTATTAATTGCGAATACTAACAACTATTATTAAAAATGATTGCATTTTATATAAAAATTGTATACACTAATATTGTAAGGGAGTAGTAACCGCTTGCGGAACAAGTCAACATACTGACCAAACGAATGGTCTGGCTTGTTTTAATTTACGAGACTTACGTATTGGCATTGCTATACGTGGGTACTTGTAACCAAATTCTCAAGTATAGCAAAGCTTGAGATTTTTTTATTTTGGAAGGTGAATAATGGATGCTACGTTTTTCGTAAACGCACTTTTACTAGGAATTGGGTTAGCAATGGACGCCTTTTCGGTAGCACTTGCTAACGGACTAAACGAACCTACAATAAAAATAGGCAAGGGCACTCTTATATCTACCACCTTTGCCGTTTTTCAGTTTGCAATGCCGTTAATCGGCTGGGCGCTAGTTACGTCGCTTGCCTCTGTTTTTACCGCTTTTGAGCAAGCAATACCGTGGATTGCACTATTTTTGCTCGGCTTTATAGGTGGAAAAATGATTTACGACAGCGTAAAACGTAAAGACGACGTAAAACCTACGGTAAAATTCAGTGGGCTGATAGTTCAAGGAATAGCAACCTCGATAGACGCACTGTCGGTTGGACTAACTATTGCCAACTACGATATATATTCTGCCCTAACTGCATCTGCAATAATAGGCGTAGTAACGTTTTTATTATGTTTATTAGGCGTATTTATCGGCAAAAAAGCAGGTGGTAAAATGCATGGAAAAGCAGGAATTTTAGGAGGACTTATCCTTATTGCAATCGGCTTAGAAATATTTATAAAAAGTTGGCTATAAATAAGCATTAACCTTTATTGCATAAAACGTAGTACAACTTTAATTTATACTATTAGTTATAGGTAATTCAAACAACGTTAATTATAATTTATCAAGACGTATATATAGCGTTAAACAATCAAGTCGTTTTACAAAAAAACACGCAAGTTTTCCTGGCGTGTTTTTAATATGCTATTTGTATTTAATCTTCCTAAATTACTTATTTTTATCTATCGCCTTTTTTATTTTATTATCCACAAAAACGTACAAACAACCGAAAAGAATAAAGAATATAGTAAGACCTATAATGCAACCTATCATACCGCCAACGCCCACGAATTGAGGATCTAAAAACGGGTACGGATACATCAGTTGCTTGCCGTTAAGCGTGTAATACGGCTCGGTTGTAACTGCACCTATTATCAGCACGGAAATAAGATAGGTAATAGGATACACAAGCCATTTTAGCGAATCTTTTACCCTAAGCGCCCCGTGGTTAATGAAAAGCAACGTATCGAATATTGCCATAAGTGGCGTAAAGGTATGAAGTATTAAATTTGCCGCAGCAAGCATTGGTTTTTTTGGTAGTCCGCTCATAGGGAACAATGCAAGCCAATATACTAGCATCGTAATAGTAATATAGAAAGTGCACCCTAGTTGCACCGTTTCGTTCATACTTGCTACTTGTAGGCTTTTTGCTTTAACCGACAAGTAAATCGTCTTTGCAATTAGGTAGGCAAATATAAAAGTGGTAAAAAAGTTGGTTTGCACGGTAAAATAAGCCATAACGTGACTGCCCATAAATACAGCCTCTGGCGTTTGACTAAATATTAAATGCAACGTGATACCACTAACGCCAACCGTTAGCCCTATTAACCTAACTATCAAAGCGAAAATTGCCTTTCTCATATTAACCTCGCAAATATTATATCTCTATAATAACATATTTTTAATTTGAAATATCAAAAAAATTGTTTTAAGCATCGTTAAATTAAACTATCTGCTATTACGGTTTTTTTGTCGCTTATAAAAATTCGCCACAAAATATTGCGACGAATAAATTTTTTGTTATTATTTTGTTATTTACTATTTGCGGTTACTTGTATTAAAAAATAAAATTGCTATATCCTTAGTAAATAGTGGATATTTAATTTTTAACGGTACGTATTATTGCTCGTTATCGTTACAGGTGGCACAGTCAACCTTTTGCCACTTTATACACGTGTCCATTGCTCTTTTTTCTTTACAATCCATATGTAAACCACACTTTCCGTGGCTATAACAATCCGTAATAACAGAATTTGTAGACGTATCCACTATTCGCTCCCCCTCCCAAAATTTGCACGTAGAACAAACCTTGTAATATTTTCTAACGTCTTTCATAATCTCTCCCCAATATCTATTTTATGCAACGATTTTGACGGGAATAACCCCTTCGTACGCTCTGCCCGTTTCGTGGTCGCTAAGTTGCTTATCTAGCGAATTTTTACTATTTGACGAATACAAATAGAAGTTAAAATCCCTAGTTCCAGCAGCAAGTGGCAAATACGTACCTTGGTCTTGCAATGTCTTGTCGTCCGTTTCTTTTAGGATACCTATATTTACGTCGTATCTTGTAAAATCTACGTACTGAGCGTTTAACTTCGAGGTATCGATATTCGCATAGTTTTTGCCACCACCGTATTTTACCATTGCACTATTTACGTATTTTTCGCCATTACGCACGGTAAATATATCGTCAAAACTATGATCGCCCTTCTTGTTTGCTAGCTCTACAACGCTTTCTATCATTTTTTTAATATCCAGCTTAAACCTATCGAACGTTCCGCCTGCGTACACTTCGATAAGCCCCGAACTATCCATATTGTTTACGGATTTCCAATCGTAAAACCTTACGTCGCCTTCTAGCCTAATTGCACTTGCAAACATAGTTCCGCCAATCTTCCAATCGCCCGCATATTCTTCTAAGCCTGCGTCTATTATATTGTCGTCTTTTAGTACCGTACCTGAAAAGTTACTTTCCATACCAAAGGCAAATAGTCCGCTATTTTCAAGCACGCTATTTTTTAGCGTCAAGTCCGTCATAACGTACTTATTATAAAAATATTCGTCGCTAACGTTGTATTTGCTTGGGTCGTACGCATTACCGCCCCTATCTACTAGGTTTGGCTCGTCGCCGTTAGTTCTATTTGCTCTTAACGCACGATTTGCGCCCGTTTTGATTAGAAACTCTCGCGCAACGGATATTATCGAGCCGTTTATTTCCACCTCTATCCTATCCTTTTCGGCAATATCGTTACCGTCTAGGCTGTTCACCAAAAACATATCGCCGTCCTTGTTGCCACCGTACGCCCTAACCGTCGTTTTGCCGTTCTTTATCCTGCAATTCAATATCTTGCAATCGGCGTTGATTTCCAGCACCGTGCCCACGTTATTTAACTTGTTTAGTTCTATTTTTCCGTTATCTATCAAACTTTCGTCAAAGCAACCAGCAAGAGTTACGTTAGACAACGTTACCCCGTCCGTCCTTATTAAGAAGGATATATTATCTTGCGCCGATATTTTCATCAGTTGGTTTTGATTCATCCAATAACCAACTAGCGGTAAACTGCCCGTAAATATAAGCGGTTTTCCCGTTGCGTCCTCGGCTTTTGCAATATATTCTGCGTTTATGGTAAAGCCGTTGCCAAATACGTCGCTTCTAAATTCCATAGCGTATTTAACTTCGTCATTCCTACCCGACGCCTTCAAAAACTCGGTATTATAAGTGCTACGCATAGTATTTACCATACCTTGCCTTTCGGTTAAGGAATACAGCGTATTATCCGCCTTTGCGCCAAGATTGATATTTGCCCTTAGTACCACGGGGTTTTTGCTCTCGGTGGCTTTTCTTAGTTCGTCGTAATTATATACTTCCACGCCGTTTTTCACGGCTACGAACGTGTATTCGGCAGTAATATTCGTGCCGTAATTTATATTGCCCTTCCACTCGGCTTTTACGGTAACTTCGCCCGTTTTTCTAATTACTAATTTTAGTCTTTCGCCGTCTAGTACGACAGACGCTATATTCTCGTTTTCGCTGTAAATATTAAAGTCGCTTAGGCTAGGATTTTCGCCATTAATGTTTTTTAGATTTAACTTAAAGTAGTAGTCTAGGCTAGTCAAATTTTGGTCTACGTATCGTTTGTCGCCTATTGCGTTAATATCGGCAAGCCCACTGCCGTCGTCATCTAAAAACGTAGCGCTACTTGCCATACCTACGACGTTTACGTTGACGTATTCTTCATCTATTATCTCGCCGTCTCTTTTTGCGTAACACATAAGAGTAAAACTTTCTTTTTCGTTTGCTTTTATCTTAATTGAACCTTCGCCTAGATCCGCAACGCTTATATTTCCACCTAGGTTTTCCCACTCGTACGTAACGCCGTTAGTTTCAGTTACGGGGATAGCGTAAAAGATTACGTCGTCCAATAAAACTATATTTACATTATCGCCCGTTTGCCTATACAAGTCGGTTTTGATATTAAAAGCAAAGTTTGCTTTTTTTGCCGTAAACGTTTGAATCTTTTCTCCAACGACGAGCGCCACTTCCACTTCTTCTACGCCCGTATCGTTATAGGTAATATCTAGGACGTATTCGCCGTTTTTAATAGGAGAAACCGACCACGTTTTTATTTCTTCGTTGTCCATTACGGCAGGCTCTCCGTTTGGCGAATAAACGTACGATTTTGACGTTAACGAGGTTTTATCTATCAAAATCGTAGGATTATCCTCGCCATCTATCAATATACACGATTCGTTATTAGTTGTGCTTACGCTAATTTGCATACGTTTTTTGATAATTTTGCCGTCGTTTATCTCAAAATCTATCACCACTCGTTCTTCGTAAGGAAGTAGCATGGTTTTTGTCTTTTCGTCTATTTGAGCATTGCCTTCTACGATGGTGATTTTTACGTTACTATCCTTAAACGGCAACGGCATTGCCTCGTAGTCGTATCTACCCGTAGTAACGTTTGCAACAAACTTGTCGCCGTCAAAAACTACTAGATTATTCGAGTGATTTTCGTCGCTACTACTATACAATTCAACCCTTAAATCAAGCGTCTTAGACGACTCCACCACCACGTTTACGCTGTCCTTATAACCTCCGTCGTTTGACACCGTGGTAATTTTCGTCGTTCCTACCGACTTTGCCACTATCACGCCGTCATCGGTTACAGTTGCCACGTTTTCGTTACTAACCACGAACGAATACTTCTTGTTTGCAGCATTTAATGGGGATACGCTTACGTTTAATTTTTTATCGTTTTTGTACGTTGCAATATCTATATAGATAGTAGTTTCGTCATTTTTTATTTCAATTCCGTTTACGGGTATATTTACTTGCAAACTGCTTACTTGCACTACCGAAAATACGGTGAACATAAATATTAACGGAATAAGTAATATTAGTGCTATTATCATTTTTTTCATATCAATAGCCCCCTGATACTTCGTAGTATTTTCGCCTTAATTTTCTTATCATATATACGTATCCTAGTACGGCAAGCGCCACGGACACAACCACCAATATTACGTAGGTTATAGTGCTTGATTCTATGCCTTGCAAACTTTGCGATATCTTAAAGTATAGTAGCAAAGCCCCTACTACAATCGTGGATATAAGCCCAAACGTAATTATTTTGCTAACTAGATTAGTCGCCTTGTCCCCGCTATTTTCGGAAAAATCAGGAAAATTAAGATTGCTCCTTGTAGCAAAACATATTTGAGCAAAGGCAATAGCAACGCCAACGAATAGCACCAAAAACGCTCCGCCTACGTCCAAATACCCCGTTGCCCCTAATACGATTGCATTTGCAACGTTACTTAATAAGGCGATAATCATTGCCGACAACACCTTAATAAACGTTACTTTTCTACCGCTTACGGGCATGGCTTTTATGGAATAAAACATTCCCCTATCCCTATTTATTCCCGTTGCGCAAAACGTGTTCGTCAAGGATACGAACAGCACCGTTATAATAAGCGCAAGTTCTAGCGAGGTATTTACGCCAACTAGCGACGTTACCATATCCGACGTAAGACTTACCGAGAAAAATATTATCAGTGGCATTATTATTGCAACCGACAAATACGAAAATGCATAGTCCGGCGTTCTAAATATTATAAGTAGTTCCTTTTTTAGTAGCGCAAACGCAGGGCTTTTTTGCTTTTTTAGTCCTATATGCTTGCGGTTAAAGTTTACGCTATCCGTCCTTTTTTGCATTGCGCTATTAAATAGTAGTCTAGTTACGAATATAGAAACTAATATACAGCCTATCGTCAAACCTACGCTAGCGAATAAATTTATCAAAAAGTCTTTTCCTAGCGTCATTCCTGCTAGCCAACAAACAGGATAAGCGTGATTTGTAAAGTTGATAATTGCATTCATTCGTTGTTCGTCGAAAAAATAACGGATATCTTCGCCTATAAGCACTTGTTCTACGCCACGTAGCAAAAAGCAATAGCCTACGACAAGTATTGCAACTAACACGTTTATAGTTATAAACGACAACGTAAATCTTTCCCTAAAAAACGACAATACCTTTCTTAACGGCAACACAATAAAAGACGCTACCGATATAGATAAAAACGGTAAAAATAGCGTAACTAGTAGCGAAGCAAAATAGTACCACACGTCCTGTTGCAACTTGACGGCAAACGTAACGTTTACGGTAAATACGAAAGCCATACTTACCACTAATTGTTTTATATACACGCTAATTAACCTTGAAAAATACAAACTAATATCGGGTATAGGCATAGCCGAATATAGCAAATTTTCGTCGCCCCTAAACAGCGATTTGTCAATTTGCACTACCCCGCTAACAATCATAATAACGAAAATAACGCCGTACAAAATAGTCAGCATTTCGTGCGCCCTTTGCCCGTAATCAGTTTTGCCGAAAAGTTTTACGTTTAGATATACGTCGCTGAACCTATTAAAAACGCTAGCAAATACCGCAATAAAACCAGCAAAGATTAAAATTTTTAATAAAATACCAAGCACGTCGTTTTTTTGGGATTTCACCTTGTTACAAAACTCCGTGCCTTGCTTTTTCAGTAGTACTTTAATCAGCCTTAAATTCAGCTTAATTTTTTCTCTCTTAGTATTCATTTAAGAATATTTCCTCTATATTCTTTCCTTCTTTTTCTGCATCAGCCAGATTTATGTTCAACACTACCGTACCTTTTTTTATTATCACTACCCTATCACACAACTTTTGTACGGTACTTAGATTGTGCGACGAAAATACTATGCCGTTGCCCTGGCTTGCGTAATCTCTCATATAATCAATAACGGCGTTCATAGCAATAGGGTCTAAGCCTAGCATAGGCTCGTCAAGTATCCATAATTTAGGTTGATGTATTAGCGAGCCAATCATAGATATTTTTTGTTTCATTCCGTGCGAGTAAGAAGATATTAGGTTATATATCGGGTCGCCAAGCCTAAATACCTCTTGCAATTTACTTAGTCTTGCCTTTCTATCCTCGGTAGACATACCGTATATATCCGCCAAAAAATTTATGTATTCCACGCCCGTCATAGCCGTAAATACGGCGTGATTATCGGTAACGAATCCCATATTCTTTTTTGCGTTTACGGGGTCTTTCTTTATATCCTTGCCTAGTATAGATATACTGCCCGATTCAAACGGCAATACGCCTTCTATACATTTAATCACGGTAGATTTGCCTGCGCCGTTATGCCCAAGCAAGCCTACTATTTCCCCTTCGCCACAGGATAAAGACACGCCTTTTACTACAAGATCCGACTTTTTAGAATATCTCTTTTTTAGTTCTTCTACCTTTAATACTTCCATATTATCCTTTTACCCAGCCTTCTTTTGTTCCCGTATACGTGCCTACTTCAAATTTTGTAAGTACGCCACCTATCAAGCCACTTGCACTGCTTGTCGAAGTAAAGAAGTTTTTCGTCGTTCCAAGCCCACTAGAAAGCGTAAAATCTTCCTTTATGCTATGCGTTAAATTTGCTCCGTCCTCAACTATTACGTTTCCGCCTTCCTTTGCAGTTAACGTACCTGCAATAGCAGAACCACTTTTTACGTTAAGCGTTCCTTCCACAATAATAACGGCAGGTGTCTTGCTTGTGAAGGTTACTGTTATATTGTTAAACCATGCATCTTGGCTTGTTACAGGATATTGCCACTGACCGTCTTGGAATCCTTCGAAAATCGGCGTATTTTTAGGGTTACTCGATTTATCTAACTTCATATTTTCATCATTAGAATATACAAATAGATTTCCACCTTTATTTAGGTTTACGGTTGCTCCTTTTTCAATAGTAAACTCAGCACCTGGCAACAGTTTTATACCTACGCCGATATCTATTATACTACCCGTCTTTGCAACGATATCTACGTAACCAGACAACGGAACTTGTTTACCATTAGTACTTACTTCTATCTGGCCGAATATTCCTGGCATACTTATAGCCATATCGTTTAATTGAATATTACCATACATATTAAGCGTCATTTTTCCCATGGTTTCGTCAAACGTTTTAATAATTTTTCCACTTTTTAATTGGATAAACTCTTCTTTTGTTGATCCAATGAATTTTACGTCGCTTTGGACTTCCATACGAGCATATATATATGCTTTTGCAAAATAATTTACACCTTGGCAAATCTCCATATCAACCATAATGTTTGATAATGTAAACTGATTTACCGGGAAAATATCCTTATATATCTTGAACGTTACAGAGCCACCCTTAAAATTAAGCAAACTCATCGTTTCATACACGTTTCCACTTTTTACAACAACCTTTCCTTGACCATGGACAAAACCCAGCGTTTCAAATACTCCGCCGTTTATGGTTAGCGTTGCGTTGTCACGTATTTGAATTGCACCGTACTTATTTCCACTTGGATTACCCGACACACCTGCGCCACCTGCTCTAACAGCATTTACTAATATATGTCCGTAACTTTCAACGCTTGTTCCACTAGGCAAAGTTAAAGTTACGTAAGCAGAATTTTTTGACGTTCCTGCTATTGCTTGTTCTACAATATCTGCTTTAATTTCGTGCGCCGAACTAAACGGTACTAGCAAATACTCGTTCTCAGACAAAGTATAATATTGTTCTCCAAAATATACGTCTGGGCGTTTTGCCTTAACTTCGCTAGTTGCAAAAGACGTATTTGCCGTGATTATTAAATAGTCGTTTACGGTTGCAGTGCCTGTTTTTGCAGTATTTAATTTTAGTGCGTTTTCTATGGTGTATAGCACGCCGTTGTAACTTACCGACTTAACTTTTACCACCACTTCTTTCTCGGTAGCGTCGTAATAATCGTTCTCTTTAAGGTTAAGCGTAACTATATACGTACTACCTACGTCGAAAGTAGTTCTGCTAGGCGCAACGCTTAGTCCGTCGTAATTAAACGATTCGCCGTCTTTTTTGTACGTTACTTCCACCGTTAACTGTTCGCCGTAATTTATTTCGTAGTCGCCGGAAACTATTTCTATTTGAGTTTTTTTGCCCACAACCGTAAGCGTTGTAGTAAGTGGATTATAGTTCATTTCGTCGTCAAGGTATACTACGCTTACTTGTTGCTCGCCAAGAACGGGAACGTAAGAGTCGTCTACAAAGGTAACGAATTTTGGCGCTTTGCTATCTTTAAGCGTCTTGTTTGGCTCAACGAACACCTCGAACGTATCCAAAACCAAATTGTCGTAGTTTGCCTTGTTAATTTTTACTTCAAAATTCTTGACCGTTTGCTTGTAGTTTTTCGTTTCCTCTACTATTACGGTAATAGTCGTTTTGCCACTCGTTGGTACGTCGGTAAACTTGTTGTTTTCGTACCTAACGATAGGGTTTTCGTTTGCTACGACGTTGCCCGAAATCGTTTGCTCCTTGCCGTTATAAGTATATTCGTCAGCCGAAAAACTAATCGTATTGCTTATTTTATTTATTACTATCTTGTAACTATTCGTTTGAATCACTTTGCCGTCTTGCAGTAGCCTATAATATACTAAGTACTCGCCCGAATCCACGTACATCGGCGAAGTTTCTTGCCACTTAGCGTTGTCTTCGCTGTACTCTACAATTACGTTTTGCATACCGTCTGCCGTAACTACTACTTCACTGCCGTGTGATTGTCCGTCGTAATCACCAACGAAAGCGTCTACTTTCACACTGATAAGTTTACCTATCGACAACTTAAAATCATAAACGATATTAAAGTTTTTCGTTTTATCTACGCCGTCCTTTTTAATTACGTAATTTGCCGTAAATTTATCGGTTAGCGAGCCTTTTACGGTGTATTCACCCGTTTCGTTCGTGTATATTTGCAAAGTTCCGTCAATTACGTATCCACTCGGTAATTTTACGTAACTTGCCATATCGCCAGACCACAACGTCGTATCGGTTTCGTTATCCTTTTCTGCACTACCCGTAAAATTAACGCTCTTTGGTAGTACGCTAAATCTTTCGTTACTCTTTACTATCGGCTTGTAATTATTACCTTCCTTGGTAAACGTTGCTACGACTTCGTACTCGCCAACGTCAGCGCCTGGCGTGTAATCGGTGGTAATTTCCACTACGCCCAAATTACTAATCGTATCGCCGCTAACTAGACCGTTTGACGATATGCTAAACATAGGTTTTTCGCCTAAATACTCAATATTACCTACCTTGTTTATAGTTACTTCTACTTCACGCTTTTCAACTGTAACGATACCGTTTTTTAGAGTAATTTCACAGTTTACCGCTTTTGCACCGTTAAAAGCAAAGCCTTGTTTGAACTTTAACGAGTACGTACCTACGCCGTCGTAACGTTTATACTCGGTTTCAAACTCTGCTACCCCTAATTCCTGCTTGCTATCTCCGTCAATAAGCCCGTTTACTACGTATGTAATATCTGCTAAATCGTCGCCATACGTTACGCTTTGGGAATCTATCGTTACGTCAAGTGGTTTTTTGTTTACCGTAAGCGTTGCGCTATTGTACCTTAACTCGTAGTTGCTAGCAAGTAATCCTTCGCCATTTACTATATAATTGCCTACGCCCAGGCCTTTTTTATAATCGGTTTTTACGCTAAACGCCCCTGCAAGTACGCTTTCGTTCTCGCCGTACTTATAACCTTCTATTGTATAAGTAAACCTCGGTAAATCGTCGCCGTAGATAATCGTTGCAGAACTTACGTTTATGGTAAGCGTTGCTTTATTTACGTAATAAGCAAGCGAACTTGAATACGCCCCCACACTTTCTAGCCCCTCTACGGACGCAATAATCTTCGCTTTAACGTCGTATTTGCCCGCGTTTTTATTTTGCGGAACGAAAGTATTTCCTTCGCCCTCTACCTTTTCTCCGTTTATTAGCCACTCTACCTTGTAGGTAATTTTAGAATTTTTAACCTTTTCGAACTTCAACGTATACTCAGGCAAAGCATCTCCGTAAACGACCCTGTCTACGTTTTGCGTTAATTCTATTTTGCTTATTTCTTGAATTTTCCATTTCGCAACCAGCGTAATATCCCTTGCCTGCATATTAGTTTTTTGCTCGCCGTTTTCGTCAAAAAAGCCTACGAAAGTTAGCCCTTTTTCTGAAATCTCAGGCGTTGTATCGCTAATAGATGCGCCAAACTGCGCCTTGCTAGTAGATATCACTTCGCCTAGCGACTTGTAAGTAATCGTATACTCGTTCACCGTATAGGTCGCTTTTATAGTTACGTTTTCAGTTATGTTTGTAAAATCTTTGTCCCACCCCGCAAATGTGTAGCCTTCCTTCGTCGGTTTCTTAGGCTCTATTGCGGCATCCCCGTAATTTACTTCCTGCGTCGTCTTGCCGTTAACTTTTATAGGCGTTCCATCATCATCTTGGAACATAACCGTGAAACTATTCTTTACAAAACTAAATTTGGCATATACGTTAACGTCTTCATTTTTAGCGATTTTGTTAAAATCAAAAATACTTCCATCACTATAAAACCAACCCAAAAATTCATATCGTCCTGCCTCCGTACTAGGTTTTGATGGTTCAGCTGGTAAATATGACTCAAAATCAAAATCCTTTTTGTCTACTTTTAGCGTAGCATAAGGCGTTTCGTCGCTTTCATTTAAGTAAAATTTAATCTCGAATTGTTGAAAATTTGGTTCGGTCGTTTGTGGCGAATCGCACGCGACGAAAGTAAGTAGCATTATCGTTATGATTGCAACAATAGCCAACACATTTTTATTTTTAACATTTTTCGTTTTCATTTTTCGTTTTACCATTTTATCATCACCTATTTTATTTATCTTTCACTCACACGGTGATTTAGCAATATTAAATTAACATTTCATAATTTTGATGTTTTATTATTATTTATAATATCACTATATAATCGCGCGAGTAAACTATTGTAAACAATGTTCTCTATTTTTTTGTGCCAATTTCAAATTTTTGTATTTTTTACAAAATTTATATTTTTATTAATTTCACGTTATTTTGTATTTATTTTCTATTTTGTTACGTCTATTTTATATTTTTTTTCGAAACAATTCATATTTAGCATACTTATTACCCCTAAACGTAACAGTAAGTTTATGTATTATGTATTTGTTCGGGTTTATTATATATCAACTATATCTTGTTTGTCAATTTATTAATTGCGTTTATTAAATTAAACACCTTAGATTTTTTAATGTCAACACGTAGTTGTATCATTTATGATACTATTTTTAATATTTAATTTTAATTTAATATTATTTTCCGTATTTGTTTTAGCAATTCAACATCGTTTTACCAAACGAATATTTTACAAATTAAATACGAAGATTTTGCAAAATACGCAAAATTTTACCTTTTCTTTACATTTCTTTTGTTATACTTACGATAAAAAATAAGGAATTTAAGAGGTTATGAATAATATTGTTTTTAGTATTTTGACGTTACTTGCCGGTTGTGGCGTATTTATTGCCGGTATGAATATGATGAGCGACGGCTTGGAGCGTAGCGCCGGTGGCGGTATGAAAAAACTGCTAGGAAAACTAAGCAACAACCGTTTTGCAGGCGTTGGCGTAGGTATGGCAGTTACCGCAATAATACAAAGTTCGTCGGCAACTAGCGTAATGGTAATCGGCTTTGTAAACGCAGGCATTATGACGCTTATGCAAGCAACTGCAATAATTATGGGAGCAAACATAGGCACAACCGTTACCGGACTTATCGTTTCACTTTCTGCTTTCGACGTATCGTTATACGCATCTGTCCTTGCCTTTATAGGCGTTATGATGACTTTTATTAAAAAAGAAAAAGTAAAAATCATAGGCTCTACACTGTGTGGACTTGGACTACTATTCGTTGGACTAGACGCTATGAGTGGGGCATTCAACAATGCTGAAATAAAAAACTTTTTCGAAGATTTATTAGCATCAATCAATTTCCCTCTATTACTTATACTAGTAGGCGCGCTGTTTACAGCTCTAATTCAAAGTTCTTCGGCGGCAACGGGACTAATAATCATTATGGTTGGTCAAGGCGTTATCCCCGTTGAAAACGCGCTGTTTATAGTACTAGGCTCTAACATTGGTACGTGCATAACTGCTATACTTGCATCGATTGGCGCAAGCACCAACGCTAAGCGTACTGCGTTTATCCACCTAATGTTTAACGTAATAGGTACGATAATTTTTACCATAATTCTATGGATATTTACAAAACCTATCGTAAATGCGCTTGCAGGCATATCCAACACGCAAATGCAAATTGCTTGGTTCCACGTAATATTCAACGTAACAACTACAATCTTATTATTGCCTTTTATAAAATATTTGGTTAAATTCGCAACGTTCGTTATAAAAGACAAAAAAGTAAAGGCAAAAGACAAGGATGCTCCAAAACTAAAATTTATCGACGAGCTACTACTTTCCACCCCTGCTATCGCTTTGATGCAAGTCCAGAAAGAAATTGAATATATGGCGTCGCTTAGCAAGCAAAACCTAGAAAAATCCTACGTTGTGCTAACCTCGCAAGACGATTCCAAAAAGGACGAAATACTAAAAACCGAAGAAAATATCGACTTTTCTAACAACGCTATCACCAAATACTTAATTAAACTTTCGCCAAACCTTGAAGCTAGCGAAGAAACCAGAGTGGCAGGATTCTTCCACGTAATTAACGACGTAGAAAGGCTGGGCGACCACGCCGAAAACTTCTACGAGATAGGCGCTCAAATGAAAGAAGCAGGCTTGCAATTCTCTGAAACGGCACAAAACGAAATAAAAAATATGGTGGAGAAAACCACCGAGATGTTCGACATAGCGTTAAACGTATTCACCACTCGCAACACGACTAAACTAGCGCGCCTTACCGAATTAGAAAAAAAAGTGGACTTAATGAAAAAAGATTATACCGCTTCGCACTTTAATAGGCTGGCTACGGGTGATTGTCAAGTGGAAGTAGGCGCTTACTTCTTCTCGACTATATCAGGGCTTGAAAGAATTGCCGACCACTTAATCAACGTAGGTTACAGCGTACTTAACCCAACGGGATCGCAAAAAATCGAACCGAAAATCGAAACGCTTTAACCTATCCGCAAACCGAATATTTATACAAAACAATATACCGTATAATTCAAAAACGCTACTGTTTAGTAGCGTTTTCATTTACTTTTACACTTCATTACTACGTTTATGCTTTACGCCTATATTACAAAATAAAAACTCTCTTTAACCGCCCTATTTTTTATCGTTACGCCTTACATTTTTCACGTGCCTTGCGTGGCTAACTTTTCCCGACGCCTTTTTTAACGTTTTATATATTTTTTTCATTTTGCGTTTTGAGTAGCACGTCCCGTCGTCGTACCCGGCTATCCACCTATCTAAATCTCTTAGGTTTACAACGTTTCCACAGTCCACGCTACCCGCATTATTTTTCCAAACACTATTACGGGTACTATCTTGCACTTTATATTTTGTTCGCCAAGCACCCTTTTAAGAGTTCTCACGTGTCCTGCGTTCTGCACTAACGGGTTTTTCATTTTTTCAAAACTTCCGCCCCTTTGCCTTAGCCAAAACTCGTCCTTATCACTCCCCGTAATCCTTCCACCCCACGCTTTCGTTTCTATACAAAATACTCCGTTCCTGCGAACCAAAACGTGGTCCATCTCGCTAGTTTTTCCGGGCAAATACTCTATTATCAATCCGTTAAGCAAATAGTTTTTGCCTTGTAGCGCCTGCAACACGTCGGCAGTAACTTCTTCCCCTTTACTGCCACTTTCCATTTTCGCTTTCGCAATCTCTTTTTTACGCTTTCTTTCCTTAGCCGTCAAGCCAAGCGCCACAACAACTATCGCAACTAACACTACCAAAACAATTAACGCAATTTCATACCAATTCATATCCTCACCTTATAACAAAATACCACGAATACCAAAGTTTAGCAACGTCTTACGCCAACTTTTATTTCAAACGCACCTTCGCCCCAACCATAGTATTCCCTTGACAAATAACCTAATGCTATTATAAAATTATTCTGCTATGCGGATATGGCGGAATAGGCAGACGCGTAAGATTCAGGATCTTATGACCCTAGGTCGTGCAGGTTCAAGTCCTGTTATCCGCACCAAGTCAGTATAATCCGAACCAAGTATTCGTTACGAGTGAGTGGTTCGGATTTACTTTTATACTAAAATAAGCACAAAGAGCGGCGGGATTCACGTTCCGTCGCTTTTTTCGTTTTTGCGTGTTTATCGGCATTAAGGATTGAAATTTGCACACTTTTGTGGTATAATACAACTATGAAAACAATTACTTACGAATTTGCCGATGGGCATATAGAAAATATCGAAGTCGAAGATGACGTTGCCGAAGTTTTTGCGGAAATAGAAAAATACGAGAAAAAAGTCAATCGCAAAGAAACACGGCGGCAGGTTTCTTTGAGTAAAATGTTGGAAGACGGCTTTGACTTCCCCGATCCAGATGAGGATATTGAAGTGATTTGGGAGAAACAGGAAGAAGCCGAGCGTGATGCAGAGAACGAACGCTTGGAGCAAGAAAGGCTCGACCGTCAGCAACGTAGATTAGAAGCAAAACTGACTCCGCGCCAAGCGCAAGCGTATTTTATGTTCAAGTATTTGAATATGAAAAAAGTCCGTATTGCCGATGAGATGGGCGTTACCGAAGGAGCCGTCCGTAAACTTATTCTGAAAGCAGAAGATAACCTTGAAAAATTGCATCAGCAAGCAATGGAAGCGAGAAAAGAACGAAAACGCCTGAGACGCAAAGAGGCGCGAAAGCGCAAAAAGGAACAGCACAAACTTCTGAAACGAACCCAAGAAGAAACGCTTGAACTGCGCTTGTTAAAGGCGCTTTTCGGAGAAAATTAGGTCATTTTTACAGGGGGTACGATTTTTTAACGCCGTTATGGCTATATTATGTAGGGTAAAACAATCTCTCCCCATTCACAACTGAATATTTGTAAATAAGGAATTTCTGTGATAGGACTTCCTTTTTTATCGTATGAATGCCGCTCTATATTCAGCGGCATTTTTTGTTGTCTGTGGAAAACAGCCCTTTTACGTGAAGGGACAAATATAACAAGGACGGTGATTGATATGATTGTAGGATGACTTGCAAGCGGTCGTTAAACGCTTGTGGAAGTGATTGCAAAATGACCTATTTGGAAAGCAAATTGCAAGCAAAACGAGATGAAGCGAAATAGGTGTAGCCTACTACACCAAACGTTGTTTGGTCGTAGGCTCTGCGAGGCTTTTTGTCCACCGAACAAAGTCGGGATGACTGTTTCTACACACCTATTTCGCGCAACAAAAAAACGAAATTTACAGGAGGAAACCATTATATCTTATATCGTGCTGAACATGAAAAAATATCCGCAAGGCGATATTGTAAAAGTCGCTTTGGAGAACGAACGTCAAGAGGGCTACGTCCGCATCGGAAAGGAAACGATTGACACGAGCCGCACAAAGAATAACTATCACATGATCCCACCGCCCGAAAAAGGCTATGCGGAGTTTATCAACCAACGGATCAGGCAAGCAGGCGTGAAACGGAAAGTCAAAGACGACGCGATCAAGATGGTATCGTTCGTGATGACGTCGGACAAAGATTTCTTCGACAGTATGCCGTTGGAAGTCGAACGTGCTTTCTTTGCCGACTGCGTGAACTTCGTCAAGAAGAGATACGGCGAAGAAAACATCATCTCCGCCGTTGTCCACAAGGACGAAACAACGCCGCACCTGCATATCAACTTCGTACCGATCACCCCCGACAACCGATTGAGTGCTAAATACTACTTTGACGGGAAATTAGCGGAATTGCAAACCGCCGTATATGAAGAAGTCGGTAAGAAGTGGAATTTGTCACGGGGTAAAGTCGGAAGCACAGCCAAGCATGTCGATCCGAAAACCTATCACAAAGTCGTAAAGCAAGCCACCGACGATGCGCGAGCCGAAAACGAGGACTTAAAAGAAGCCAACGCTACGGCAAGAGAATATCTTGACAGGACGATCCGACAGACGGAGCAAGCGCGCAAGGAAAGGGACAGAATCATTGCTGAGCGAGACAAAGAAGCGGATTACAGTCAAGCGTTAGAAGAAGCCAAGAACGGCGACGTTGCCCACGGCAAAAGAGGATTGAAAGAACAAGTAATCGCTCTGACCATTGAGAACAAGCGGCTTGAAAACGAGAACGCAGTACTCGCCAAAGATAACGGAGACTTATTCAAAGAATGTCAAAAGGCAAAAGGATTTGAGAGGAAAGTGGAAGTTGCCAAGAACGCTATGCTCGCGGTCAGGCAACACGAGCCGGAAGCGTATGCAAGAACGTTCTTCAAAGCGACGTCGGCAATGCAATCGTTCATAGACCTTTTCGCCGCGCCCGTTCTCCTGTCGCGTAATCGATTAAGGGAGATCGAGCAGGAAATCGAAAAAGAAAAGCGGCAAGAACAAACGGAACAAACAAAAGAAAATCGCTCCGAATATACTTGGAGCAAATAAACGAGAAGGAGGAAAACGCTATAGAGGATGCCGAGAAAGCGCAAGAACACCACGGGAATACCGGACTATGAAATTGACTCGCTCGCAAGAGCATTACTTCCCGCGATACAAAAACTTTTTGAGGACGGAAAAGTGCAAGAGGAGTTTGAAGCGTGGAAAGCCGAAAGGCACAAATTACAACTTAATAAAAAACAAAATAAAGAATCTCGTTGATTACATAGAGATAACCGCCGATTAAGGTAAAGAAAATAGTAAAATGTAAAAAGGAACGGCGGACGGGTTTTGACCGTTTTCGTATCCCGAAATAAAAAAACGGTTAAAAATAATTAAGCCGTTCCCCTATAACGGGGACGGCAAAACACAAACGGAGGTAAACTATTGAAATATAAAAATTGGTTAAACGAGTGGCTTGCTTTGTACGTCAAGCCCACTACGAAAATTAGAACGTACAAGAAATATAAAAGGCAAATAGAACTACATATACTCCCCGCGCTTGGAGAGTTTGAACTTAACGATTTAACGGCAACCGTTTTGCAACGTTTTACTGTGGATTTATCTGAAAAAGGTCTATCTGCAAACACCGTAAACGGCATTATATCCGTGCTTAAATCTTCTTTGCGCCGAGCAGTATTACTTGGCGTAACGGACAAAGAGTTTACAATGGCTATTGTGCGTCCTAAACAGCGTGAAAAGCAAGTTGATTGTTTTTCTAAAGAAGAGCAACGAAAAATCGAGCAATATATCTTTGAAAAGAAGAAAAATAAATTGTTCGGCGTGGTACTTTGTCTTTACACGGGCTTACGTATTGGCGAACTTCTATCTCTTACGTGGGATGACGTAGATTTACAAAAAGGTATTATAACTGTTTCTAAATCTTGCCACGATAGTTGGGAAAACGGTAAATACGTTAAGGTTATAGACACGCCAAAAACGGACTTTTCAGAACGTGTTATTCCTTTACCCAAGCAACTGCTTTCACGATTAAGAGAGTATAAGAAATCGTCAAGCGGAAACTACGTTGTTTGTAGTGAACGCGTACATGGTGCGCAGGTTCGCTCTTATCAAAAGAGTTTCGAACTATTATTAAAACGTTTGAAATTACCGCATAAAGGCTTTCACTCTCTTCGTCATACGTTTGCAACGCGCGCTTTAGAGTGCGGAATGGATATTAAAACGCTATCGGAAATTTTAGGGCACAAAAACCCTACGATAACCTTAAAACGCTACGCTCACTCTATGCTTGAACACAAGACGGAAATGATGAACCGCGTTGGTAAGTTTTTGTTCTAAAAATGGTAAAAGTGGCGAGTTTCGTGCTCGCCACTTTTTCTACATAGAATTATCTAATCTATGAACTTCTCTATATTTAATATACGATAAAAATTGTCAAAATCCTTTTTTTCTTGAAAAATACTGATAATATTATACATCTTTTTTACGATTTAGTCAATCGAAAACATATAGGCGTACATTAGATACATCTATAGATGTAAAAGATCTTTCTATAGTACACGTATTAGATAATTCAATGTAAAAACAAAAGGAAAAATTTCAGGAGATTACAACAAATGAGAGCCTATTACAATTTTCAACACATATTATTAAGAAATATGGTGTTGAATTATGATTCAGATTTATTAAGCCGTATTATCGAAGGTAAAAACAATTTTGGTGCAACGCAAATTATTGATACCGCCATTGAAAAAGCGCATCTATCAGATTTTGTTTCATATAAAATTGAATTTATTAAGGTAGGAAATCTAAACGCCCTAAAATATAGATTTACGACGTCCACTATGCCTATCTCTATTACAGACTGCGCCTATATAATAATTTTAGTAAAAGAACAAAATTATTATTTCACCGCAGAATATACAATAGGACAAAATCAAATTGCTTTATGTAGCTGGGATGACAAAGCCCATTATAATTACGGCAGTTATCCAAATAATGATGATGAACTAATTATAACTAAAATTGAAGAAATTATCGGTGAAAGTTGTGAAAGTAAAGCCGTCGCAATAAATACCGCAGTAAACAAACCATTAGAAGAACAAAACAAGGAGATAAATAAAATGATTATTCACAAAACGTTCGGTCTTGATTTAGGAACAACAAACAGTACACCTTCAGTTTTTATTAACGGTGCAAGTTTTTGTCCCGAAGACGGAAAACTTAAAACGATTCCGTCGTTAGTCGCTAAGAAAGGCGATAAATTTATAGTGGGTGTTGCGCCTAAAAACAATCCGCATATTGAAAAAATTCGTTCAATCAAAAGAATGATGGGTAAAGAAGAACCCGCCGTTTTGAATGGTCAAAACTATTCTCCTGAAGAAATCTCTGCCGAAATCGTAAGATATTGTGCGGAAATACTTAACAAGCAAGTGGAAAAAGCTGAAAATGTTGTGTATGATAGAATCGTTATTACCGTGCCCGCTTACTTCTCTATCGCTCAAAAAGATGCTACACGCAAAGCGGGCGAACTTGCAGGTTTAGAAGTTTTAATGCTTTTGGAAGAACCGACTGCAGCGGCTATAAATTACACCGTTAAAAACAACGTGAATAGCGGTGTATTTATGGTTTACGATTTAGGCGGTGGCACGTTTGACGTTTCTATTATCGAAAAAATAGAAAACATACCCGTTGTTTTGGCTACTGCCGGCAACAACTTTTTGGGAGGAGATAACTTCGATAATCTTCTCGCTCGCTACTTTATTGATGTTCTTAATAACGATTTGGGATATGATATTGATTTAGATTTAACTAAAAAAGAAGATTTACATAAATATAATGCACTTCTCCTTGCCGCTGAAAATGTTAAGAAAAATCTTTCGCAAAACGATACCTATACTATTAGTTATTACGATGTGTTCAAAGACAATTCGGGTGTTGACCTTATTATTGAAGACTTTTCAAGAGCAAAATTTGAAGAACTTATCCGTGATAAAATCGTAATTGACAGTTTTAACGAATGCCAAAAAGCATTGGATGCTTTTGTTGCAAGCGGCAGACAACTTTCTGAAATTACGGGAGTTTTAATGGTTGGTGGCTCAAGCCATATCCCTTACGTTCGCAACGCTGTTAAAGAAAAATTTGTTGATAGCGGAATGATTAAAGAGTTGATTATAGCAGACCCCGACTTGGCAGTTGGATACGGTGCAGGTATCGTTGCCGCTACTCAATCTATGAAATTTGAAGATACGGAAAATGGTATTGTGGTTGAAATCAATGCTCCTTATATGTTTGACGGAACAATGAACATATCGGGCAAACTTATTAAAGGACAAGTTGACACAGTTGGATTAATTTCTAACGAAAAAGAAGTTAAAGCAACGGTTCAAGGCGACGGAACCTTCTCTGCCGACATTGATGGTGTGTATGAAAAATTAGAATATAAATTCTATTTTGGAAATAATACGGTAGCAAACTTAACGGAGTCGGTAGAAAAAAATAATTTAATTGCGCCTACTCCTGTCCAAAACGAAACCATCCGTATAGAAATTGTTGACTTGGAAAGACAAGAAACGGAAGATTATCCGTTAGTAAATAAAGGTGAGGCGCTCCCTTGTTCGGCAAGCCACAACTTTAAAATTAACGAATATAGCCGAGAACAAATTATTCTCCCCGTTAAAGAAGGTTATCGTGAAATTTATAGTCTTATTATAGACGTGCCTGAAAATACTCCACTCGGTAGTCGAGTAACTGTAAACACCGAAATTGACGTATTAGGAAAAGTTACCTTAAAAGTATTGCTTAATAATAAAGAAATTAAGGGTAAAGTCGTTTATGCAGAAACAAAAGATATAGATGACTCCACCCTTATGGATATTGAAGAAAAATTCTACGATAAAATTGAAAACGTTCGCGGTGAAGCAAAAGCCGAATTTGTTGCAAGGCAAGAAAATATCACTCGTGAGCTCAATGAAGCCGTTGCTAACTCCGATAAAAACCACTATACGGATGCGCTTAATAAGTATGAGACACTTGTTCGTGAACTTCCAAGCAGTATTAGCGACTTAACTGAAGAAGATTTTGATGAGTTAGAACGAGAATTAAAAGATTTAGCTTCGCAACAAGACGATATTAACATATCAAAAATTGAAGACGACGCGTTCTTTGGTAAAAGAGCTTTAAGTAGAAAAGATTATAAACAAGCTGAAGAAAGATATCAAGATATGTTAGGAATGAAAGCTATCTTGAACATAAAATCAAATCCTAAAACTTGGATGGCAATATGCTTGAAACATATTTACGATTTGATAACTGATGCACAAGGCATTCTTCCTACTTTAAGCGATTACTCTTTGCGTAATTCTATTTCTCAAGAAATAGAAAACGTAACTATATTCCTTAACTCGTTAGATATAAAGAATATTGAAGAAAAAACGGACGACGAATATAACGATATCGCTGAACGCGCAATCCAAAAATCAAGACGTCTTATGATGTTGCTTGAACAAACGGGCATTAAAGAAATTAGCGATAAAGTTAAGAAATTCCAAGGAAGAGTGAGCAAAGACTAATGGGACAGTTTGAATATTTTTCTGCGCAAGCAATTAGTCGAAAAAACGACTATACGCTATATAAATGTCCATTATGTGGGACGGATAACAACATAAATTCTACGGAATGTAAATATTGCCGTTATTCATTAAAGGAATTTGAAAGCGTTTATTTTTCACGCTTTAACAATTACAATGAGGCCATTACATTATTAGAGGAAAACAAAGTTGTAACTGCTTATGAAAAAATAATATCGTTTTTGGAATATTATCCTAAAGACGTAGATGCTCAACATTTGCGTTTATATATTTTATTTCTTTTAAAAGACGAAGATTTTAATGTTAAAGCAGAAAATTATCTTCAAGAAAATAGTGATAGATGGACAGTAAAATTAATTGATTCGCCTGAAAGTATTTCGTTAAAAGATTTTTCTAGAAAAATAGTATTTGAGGGGAATACTTTTCTTCCTTCTGTTGAAAAATTAGCAAATGCAAAACAAGAAGAAAGAATTAAAATAACCGCACAATTAAAAGATTTTGCGAACCAAATATATGACATTTATTGTAAAGTGCAACAGCAAAAGAATAAAAGTCCGATATTTGAACAAATAAAATTTTTCTACGAGAAGATATTTATTGAGTTTTTATTAAGAAACGAAATGAATATCCCTAACTATTTAGGGTTAAATTATAATGATTTAACAGATGAAGAAAAGAAAGTTTTTGGTGCCGTGGATACAATCGAGGATAAAAAGAAACCCAATGGTCAAGTTGTAAAAGTTTTTCAACCGGAAATACGTTATCATAGCCTTATTATCCAAAGAGCAAAAATTACTATAAACGTACACCCCAATAAAAAGGAAGTTAAAGAGAAATAATGGAAGTACAATTCAAAAGAGAAACTCTTTTCGAGAAGTTTAAGTTATCATCATCGTTATCAAAAGGCGAGTTAATGAAGTTATTTCAAACTCGTCCTGAATTGAGAAAAGAGTTGCCGGTTCATATTCAAACAATAAATAGCGATGCAAAATTATTTGTTGAAGAACTTTTTTCGACTTACATAGATATCGATTTCTATACAGTAGAAAAATACGTTCAAGATAGAAAATCTGTTGAACAATTAGAAAGCGTATTTGATACTGAAATAACTTCATCAGTTTCTTCCCGAAAGAAACTAGCTGCATTAATTAATTTGGTGCGTAATTTTGATTATGCTATATCTAAATTGAAGATAAGCGGTAAAGTTTTTGATGAACTTGTAAGTGTGATAGTGACTCCTGCGCTACTGAAAAAAGATTTAACCTATGCAAAAGTGGATGCCAACGGCGAAATCTTTTCTGCGTTCTGTGAATCTTTGTGGTTAGAGATAGAAAATGAAATCAATTCGTCTGTAAACGGCTTAAATAGTAAAACTGTTAATGCGACTTATAGGGTTTTGAGTGCGACAACGGATACTTCTCTCAAAAAAAGATTTGTTACTGCTTTTGCCGATGCTATTGCTACTTCTCTTGATTCGATTTCATCAAGATTGGAAGATGAAAGTTTATTTACTTCAAGTATTGAGTTTGTTTGTGGATTAAACAATTCTTTGTTCAAAAATAAAGAGTTCTATTATTCATATAAGGCTTTTTGTAATCAATTAGCCAATAATGTGGATGAAAACGGCACATTATTCTTTGCAAATTTTTCAAAACTTTTAGAAAAACTTCATCCCGAAGATGCTGAACACTTATGTACCGTATTTATAAATCTGTGTTTTACTTATATATTATTTGATAACATTGAAAAAAACACTTATTACGAGCTAAGTAAAATGAGTTCAGTTTCGAGCGTTATTGACTATATTAAAGATAACGATATCGAATGCGAACACATTGAAATACTTGAAATACTTTCCGCCTTAATAAAAAACGGCGAAGAATGGTACAATTATTACCGAGAACGCATTCTTGCGATAAAAAAAGGAACGTCTGTATCTCAAAATTTATATGATTTAACGCGCTTACTCTACAAATCCGAACGTTTAAAAAATTACCGCACGTTATTTACTAATTTGCTTATCGCATTAACCCGTTTTGATAATGTAACTGAAAACTTATTTGAAAATCTTAATCGAGAACTCGCAAGCATTTCAAATATGGGTGCACTTGGAATATACGTTATAGAAAAAAGACAAGACGAGCTAAAAAATTATATTCTAAAATATTATGCACTTACGATTTTACAAAGCGAAATCATTAAGACCTTCGATGAAGTTTATAAATTATTGACTGCTAACTCTTACACCGCAAAAACCTATATGGAAAAATGCGATGCTGTACGTGGTTCACATAGAACGTATCCTGATACACTCGAAGATGCAAAAAATAAAGCAGCATCACGTTCTTCCTACTCTTATCCAAGAAGTTATTCTTCTAGTTCTTCCGATTGTTGTGGTGGATGTTATGTTGCTACTTGCGTTTATGGCTCATATGATTGCCCGCAAGTATGGACGTTACGTCGCTTCCGTGATGACACTCTTGGCTCTACTTGGTATGGTCGTGCCTTTATCAAATTATATTACGCGATTAGTCCTACACTTGTAAAATGGTTTGGTAAAACAAAATGGTTTAAGAAAATGTGGAAAGGTACATTAGACCGTATGGTTAAAAAACTCAATGATAAAGGTGTAGAAGATACTCCTTACAAAGATAAAAATTGGAAATAAATCTTATTGAAACGGTAGATTAAAGTATCTGCCGTTTTTAATATCTATTTTTTATAAATATACCTATATCGTATTGACATTTAAAAACTTTTCGGTTATAATAATGTAAGATGGTAATTAACATCTAAAAAATATGGAGGTGCGAAATGTCAACAATACGACAACACTTAGTTTGGAGAAAGTATTTATCGCCTTGGACAGATAATTTAGATTCTAGCAATGGAAATATTGTTTGTTATTACAAAGCTGAAAATAAAATTATAAAAAATGTATCACTTGAAAATGTTGGTGTCCAAAAATATAGTTATGATATTAGCATGATAAACGAGAGCGATAAAAAGGCAGTAACTCAATATTTTGATAAGTGGCTGAATAATCAAAAACTGATTGGAGTCAAAAGTAAAATAACAGATGCTTCAGATATATTTCAAAAAGATTTTATCGAAAATAATTTTGTATGTCCTATAGAAAATAATGGCATTAAATTTTTAAATAAATTATATAAAGGAGAATTTCCATTTGAAGGACCAACAGTATTGGAACAATTTTCAGATTTTTTAAAATTTAATATGCTTAATAATCTATTTTCAAATGAATGCCTTTTTTCTGATATGGAAATTAAAGCGTTATATAACTTAACACTTTCTACATATAATGGCGAAGATTTAAGATATGATTTTTTTGAGTTTATTGCAGCTCAAATGCTTAGAACATGGAGAAGTAAGGATAATATTTTGAATTCGATAAAGCAAACTGTTGAAAAATTTGAAGATTCGTGCTTAAAAAATACCACTTTAGCAATGTTTCCTTTAATGATGGTTGTTAATACTCAAATATTAGCTTCTGCCTTTTGTAAAAATAATTTTTATATAGATTTAATAAAAAATGAAACAACGCAAAATTTCATAACGAGCGATTTTCCATTAATTAATCTTTACGCTGATTATAATAATATTGGAGAAACTATAAATAATTTTGAATTATTTTATCCGATAACCCCCCAACTTTCAATTATCTGTAAGAATTCCATAAAAGAAAACACGACCACTATAATTAGAGATGCGGCTATTATTGATGCTTACAATGAAAAACTATTTAATGCGTCAACAAAACAAGTTTATGGTGCAAAAGAAGAAGATTTACGAAAATACTGTTAGTAAAGAACAAAATAACAAGAGGTATATATGCAAGAAAACATTATTGGATATAGAATAAAGTCATTAAGAGAAAAAGCAAAGTTATCACAAGCAAAACTTGCTACGGCACTTGGCGACGTAAAACAACCCGTTCTCGCTCGTTACGAGCTTGGCTCTATTATGCCGTCCTACCCCGTACTTGTTAAGATTGCCGATTACTTTGACGTATCGGCGGATTATCTTCTCGGTAGAACGGACAACCCCGAAGGTAAACTTTACGGACAACCTAAATTAGAAAATTCTGACCGTATGCAAGACTTTATCGAGATGTGTTTTGACCCAAGCACTAACGCACACGCAAAACTCAAAGAAACCTTAAAGAAAATGTTGGAGGAACAAAAGTAATGATAGTCAATGAAAAGCAATTCTTGAAAACTATGATTGAGTATGTAAAATATGAGGATTTTCCTAATAAAGATGAAATTTTAACTATCCTTCGTAATTCTATTATCACTTTTGAAAAAACATCATACTTCACGAAAAAAAGTTATCAATTTTGGGAAAATATTGCTTTGCGCGTACCCATCCCTATGTTGAAGAATGCAAAAGAATATAAAAATCAATTAAACGGATTAGCTGAAGACATATATATTGAAAGCGAGCAATATGCCTTTGGCGAATTACAAATTAAGCCTAAGCCAATAGAAACCGAAAATTGGGATTATAAAGAATATGATGTAGATTTTAATGAAATTAAAGACACAATTATTCAAGGTATAAGAGGTGCTAAATATATAATTTGGGCGGCAGTTGCGTGGATAACTGATAAAGATATTATCCGTGAACTTGAATTAAAAAAAGATGCAGGTGTTAATGTGCGAATTATAACATCAGACGAAGAATCTAACAAATGGAGATTGCCTGAATTAGAAGAGAAATTTGACACTATCACTGTTCCAATGTGGGGAAAAAATAGGATGCATAACAAATTTTGTATTATAGATTTTGATTATGTAATGCACGGCTCATATAATTGGAGTAAAAATGCTGAAGGAAACGAGGAAACTTTATCAACTGCTTTAGATAGAGATTTGGTATGTAAATTTTTAGACCAATTCATCGAATTATACAACAAGTATAGTTTAACAATATAGATTTGAGATAAATAATATGGAATTACACAATTTAGCTAAAACAAGCGAATGGATATCAAAAAATTTTAATGGTAATGCTATTGAAGTAAACAAACAGATGTCAAGGCTTATAAAACAAGCCCGTGATAATGCAAAAGGAACTACTTGTCTGTATTGTGGAAAATCCGTAACATCATTTTGCAACTCTCATAATATCCCCGCTTTTTGTTTACATAACATAGATAGCGATGGAATGGTCTTAACGGTAAATAGCATTATAGAGTTTCCGTTTTATCTGAAAGAAGATAGCGGTGTTGGCAATGCAGGGACGTTTCATATTATTTGTAAAGATTGTGATAATACTATCTTTCAAGAATATGAAAATCCTGACGTGTACAATGCTACACCTTCACATAGTATTTTAGCGGCTATTGCATTAAAATCCAATTTGAAATATATATATAAACGAAAGGTAGAAATAGAACAATATAAATTGATGCAAGCAATTAAAGATGCTCCGCGCTTTACGCAAATGAATGAAGTCAATTCGCTTGATTTGAAAGATTTTTTAATGGATTTTAACAAAGCAAAAAAACAAATCAAAAGCAATTACAATGACGGATATTATTTAATTTACTATGATTTACTTGATTATACCGTTCCAATTGCTTTTCAAGGGCAAATTGCTTTATATGTTGATTTTGACGGAAATATCGTAAATGACATTTATAATAAAGACCCTAATTATCATATGAAAGACTTATATATTTGTGTTTTTCCATTGAAAAATAAAACGGCGATAATGCTTTTTATTGACAATAATGAGAAAAGGTATAGAAAGTTTTATAAAGGGTTCAAAGCCTTATCTCGCGAAGATAAATTATCTGTAATCAACTATTTGATTTTCTTGTATTCAGAAGATTTTTATTGTTCTGAAACTTTGAAACAAGTGCTTAAAAAAGATAAAAAAGTAAAAGAGATTACAGGAAAAACAACTATGGCGGGCATATCCTTTGATGACATAATGAAAGGAAATGTATATGAACGATTACAAGCCGAATACAACTTAAATGAGCATAAAAATTTTACTAATTATTTAAGTGTAAAATATAAAATAAAGGAGAAAACTGAATGAAAGCAGTTATATATGCGCGATATTCTTCGGATAGTCAACGTGAAGAATCTATTGAAGGTCAACTTCGTGAGTGTTTGGAATTTGCGAATAAAATCGGTGTGGACGTCGTTGCAAACTATATAGACCGTGCGATGACGGCTACTTCGGATAATCGTCCCGATTTTCAACGTATGATTAAAGATAGTTATAAGCACTGCTTTAATATGATTATCGTTTGGAAATTAGACCGTTTTTCTCGTGATAGATACGATTCTGCCAATTACAAACATATCCTTAAAAAGAACGGCGTTAAAGTAGTTTCGGCAAAGGAAAACATTAGCGAAGGTCCTGAAGGAATTATTCTTGAATCAATGCTTGAAGGTATGGCGGAATACTACTCGGCTGAACTTTCCGTTAAGGTTAAGCGTGGGCTCAAAGAAAATGCATTAAAAGCGAAAGTAAACGGCGGACAAATTCCTTTTGGTTACTACATAGACGAAGAACAAAAACACGCTATTGCCCAAACACTTGCTCCTATCGTTGTGGAAGCCTTTACAATGTATGCCGACGGCTACCTTATCAAAGATATTGTAAACCATTTCAATGCAAAAGGAATAACGACAAGACTTGGCAAGAAAATGTCTTATAATATCGTTCAATATATGCTTACCAACCGCAAGTATATAGGCGAATTTAGATATAATGACATTGTAATTCCCGATGCCGTGCCTGCTATCGTTAGCAAAGACTTATTTGAGCGTGTTCAACGTCGTATGGCGCAAAATAAACACGCACCCGCCCGTCATAAAGCGGAAGATGATTATCTTTTAACTACAAAATTGTTCTGCGGTAAATGTGGCGCGCTTATGGTTGGTGAAGCAGGAACGGGAAGAAAAAAGGAAGTCCACCGCTATTACAAATGCGTAAACGCTAAAAAGCATACTTGCGATAAGAAAACGGTACGTAAGTTGTGGATTGAAGATTTAGCCGTTCAAAAGGCAATGGAGCTTCTTCACGACGAAGCCGTGATTGATTATCTTGTGGATAGGATTTTCGATTTACAGGGCGAAGAAAATCCGCGCTTACCGAGATTGCGTTTACAATTAGAAGACGTTGAAAATCGTATTAAAAACATAATTACAGCGATTGAGCAAGGGATTATCTTCGACTCAACGAAAGATAGACTTGCGGAACTTGAAAAAGAAAAGAACCAACTTGATTTAACTATCGTTCAAGAACAAATTAAAAAACCCTTTCTTACGAAAGAGCAAATACGCTTTGGAATAGAGAAATTTAAAAAGTTGAATATTTCAACAAAAGAAGGTAAACAAAGGCTAATCGATGGATTTATCAATGCAATATACCTTTACGATGATAAGATAACCTTTACCTTCAACTACAAGGACGGAACAAAAACAGTATTCCTTTCGGAACTCAACTGCACCCCGTCTGGTTCGGATTTGAAATGCCTTGGGGCACCAAAGATAAAACGCACTTCCAAATATTTAGGAGTGCGTTTTGTTTTTTTACAATAGATTATTTAGATTTAATCGTTAAGTTAAAATAGTCAAAATTTCAATGATAAAAGGCGAAAAATTCTCGCCTTTTTACTTTATAATGTTTCCATATCCGCAGTAAATTCAATGCTTCTACGTTCTGTATTAAAAAAGTGAAAACCCCATATTTTATATTTATTATCATCGGCAAACGTAATTGTAGGAATTGACTTGCCTTTAAGTTCTAGTAAGAAATCTTCTTTCCATTTATCCGAATCAATTAAGTGTGTACCTTTCGGCTCAACGAAAACAATAAGTTGTTCAACCGAATCGGTGCGATTTTTGCATAAATATAAGATATAGTCAGGCTCAAAGCGTTCACCACCTTCAAACGAATATAGGTGTATTTGACGTTCATTACGAAGCAAATATATTTTATCGTACTTACTTCGCAAGGTATCAACATAATCCTTGAAATAACGCACAAAGGCTTTTTCTTCGGACGTTCCGTAGTTATCGTTAAATACAAACCAATCTTCAACTGACAAATCTAAACGATTTGCACCAACGGAAGCATCGTTTTGCGACGTTCCTTTACCGCCTGCAATCGGCGTATAGTTTACACTCTTATCTTTAATAAATTCGCTTATATAGTGCGCCTTAAATTCTGTCGTACCTTCCCAAACTTCTTCAATAGCAGACACCTTTGAAGCAATTTTAGAAAGAACGTTTACGCAAGCCTTATAAATAATGCTCATCTGTGGTATTTGGTGCTTCGACGTAATTTTTATTTTAATGTCGCCTAAATAATTGCTATCGGTTACAAAATCATAAGTAGATTTTACGTTCGGGAAGTATGATTTTAAGGTGTTAAATTTAAACACGTCAAACTGTCTTAATGCTCGGTTTACGGTAGAATAATTTATAGAAGCAATTTCCTTAAACGTTGTAAGATATTGATAAGTTTTTACACTTATATCGGTAGAAACTTCTTCTAAAACAATGTCTTCGCCACCTTTACCAACGGCTATCACCACTTCATATATTTTATCTCTTACGGACGGCAAAAGTTCGTGTACGTCGTTACGGCTTTTTAATACTCTTTCATTCGTAAATACGTAGCCTGTACGATATAAATCGTCAGCTTTGAATGAGTCCTTTAATTTATATCTTTTAGTAACGATACCATCAAGATCAAGTCCAACTTCGCGTAAAGCAGTATGTAATTCACTTATATATCTCGGCTCATTCCAACAATGATAATAAAGCGTTTCACAAATACGAAGTTGATTATCAACGTCGTTATCATATTTGCGTTGATATTTAGGTTGCTCATCATCAATCTTAAAAGGACAATATCTTGCACCACGCCCTATAAGTTGTGCTTCTGAAATCGTACCTGCGCCCGGCTTGCCGTTTTTACCATCACGGGTTTCGTATAGACGAACAATATCGAAAAGGTTAAGAACATCCCAACCTTCATTTAATTTATCAACAGCAAATACGGCACGATACGGATTGTTTTTATCTTCAAGAGAGTTCAAAAGCAATTGATTTTTTTCGACTTCTTTATCGTCATTAGCTGAAATACAATGCGAAGCCGAAAAATCGTCTTTAATCTCTTGCGCTAATTGTTCAAAAGAAATACCATTATTTATAAAATATTCGTAGGCTTCTTGCATAACGGGTGCTTGTCCACGTATCATATCAAAAACTTCTTGTATTTTTGCGCCCGTAAGTGTAGAAATATTCTTTATAAAATTTGCCATATTATCCGCATTTTCTTTAATTAAATGCGACTTAAAAAGAATAATGGGCTTTATGTTAAGGCGGTTATCTTGAAATTCTTTCAAGCGATATTGACTTAATAAAACGGCTTGTAAAGACCTCTCAAAAACGGGGCTATCCGTACGCAACGTTTTAATTTCTTTGGAATATAAATCTTCTCTAAACCTCGCTAACGGATAATCAAAAATAATCTTATTTTTATACTTTGCTAAAATATCAACATTTTTAACGTCGCAAGTAGCGGTAAACTCTAAAAGAACGTTGTCAGTGTTAGCACCAAAAATACGACCAACAGTATATTCCCAATGCTTATTATTTTCTTGTTCTTCTTTTTCTTGCTTTTTCGTACTTGCGCTTAAATGGTGGGCTTCATCAGATATAAGAACGACTTTTTTATCCTTAAAATCGTCAAAGGAAATACTATTTTCTTTAACAGCCCACATATCCGAGTGTAAACCTTGAATGGTAGTAAAGCAAATATTTATAGCATTTTCATCGGTATTTTGAAAATTGCTAACTTCTTTAATCTTAATGCGTTCGCCGTCGATAATTAAATTTTCAGCAAAAAGATATTTAGACGACGTTTGCACAAGGAAATTTTCTTTCGTTTTGCGTACAATATTACTTAAATTTACAAAGAAAAGGAAATTACGATAGCCTTGTTTGTAAAGATAAAGCATAAGCCCTGCCATAATAAGCGTTTTACCACTACCCGTTGCCATATGAAATAACGTTTGCGTTGGTTTTTGTCGTATTTTCGGATTTTCAAAGTATGTAATATAATTACAAAACGCCGATTCTTGATAAGGGCGCAACTCAAATGCAGGATTTAGATTTTCTTTTATATACGTTGGAAGTTCGCTATAAATGCCAACTTCCTTTAATGTGTCAATTTTTTCAAAAAGGAACGGCATAATTACGACTCCTTATAGAAACTGTTTGTGAATGCCTTATCTGCTTCTGATATATCGTAGGTTTCGTCGTCGATATCACAATAGTTTACGTAAAGCATATTTTTATCCAAAATAGCAAGGAACAGTCTTTTTTTATCGTCAAAAGAAAGGGTGTTAAAATCTTCAGCTTCGGTATTTATATCTTTCGGATTTACGTAACTGCTAATAAAACCACTTTCACGCATTTTAGCCCAAACGCTTGCAAGTTGCTCATCGTTTGCTGCCGATTGTATTGCTTCCACAAAAACTTGATTAAGCGTTTTTAATTCAACCGAAACAAACGAGCCACCACCTTGCCAATTTACTTCGCTTGAGATTCCCGAAGTATCGCCGTTTATGACTTCTGTTAAACGGTGTTTGCATTTTTCGTAATGAGAATTAAGTTGCTCTAAACCAATAAACTTTCTATTCATTTTTAATGCAACTGCACCCGTTGTTCCTGTACCAAAGTATGCATCTAAAACGTAATCATTTTCATTGGTAAATGCATATATGATACGTCTTAATAACGATTCGGGTTTTTTACCATTTGGAAGTTGGACATTTCCTTCTTTGTTTAGATTTATTGTACTAATATCACTCCAAATATCACACAGATATGTACTTGTATATTCTGACAAAAACAGCATTTGCTTTCCTTCCCACCAAATATAGCGAATACCGTTTGGCGAAATAATTTCTTCAGTTGCTGTATTAAAATGATATTTACTAAAAGACTTATTATTTGTTCTATACACTATTCTATCTGCATTATCCAATTTGAATTTTGTTAATTCAATATCGTTATTGACATTTATGCTCAATTTCTCGTTTTTTATATAATCTTTTATGGAAACAATATTCCACTGATTTACAGGAGCGTTTGGATTTGTAATAATTTTAGTATAATATTTTGCATATTCAATAAAATCATATATATTTTCAGTATTGTCAACTTTAATAGGTTTAATATGGATTAAAGCAGAAGGATTTGACTTATACACAAGCAAATAATCTTTTATTTTAGGAAATTTTTTTTCAACGTGTGCCATTTTTGTGCCACTCGCTTCGGAAGATTTAATACAAATACAATTGATAAATGCTTCCCTACCGAAAAGTTCATCACATAAGACTTTCAAATAAGCCATTTCGTTATCATCGCATTGCAAACAAATAACACCGTCGGTGCGCAATAGTTTTTTAGCTACTTCTAAACGATTTTTCATCATAGTCAGCCAAGATGAGTGCTTAAAACTATCATTGTAGGGAACTTGGTCGTTTTCCGTGTTATAAAGTATATCCCAATACATACACTTTATTTTTCCAGCGTATTTATCGAGCAAAGAATATAAAGAAAGTAAATTATTACCCTTAATTACAAGATTCTCATCATTAAAGGTTGTTATGTTTTCTATACCTGTTTTCGTGTGTCGTTGTGCGTTGGAAAATACTTTTCTATTGAATAAATGATCTATATCGTCGTGGCATAATGTTTCGTTATAAAAAATTTCAGTACGCTTCTCATTTTCATCCGTACTGTCAAACTCTAAAACGCAATCTTTGTACGGAAATGCTAAAACAACATTATCCGATGACGAAAGAAACTCGCCGTTATTATCGACAAGTCCAATTTTATTCTTATAGCGTGTGAATGAATCCGGTAAAAACTGACGATTATTGATTACCCAGCCAAAGCCGACTTTATCAAATACTAAAACGCCGTCAACTTCCGTAAAGAAACGTGCTTTGCAGGTATCATCTGAAAGCAATAATTTTATAAGCGAAGTTTCCATTTTCATAGCGTCTTCATAAACGGCATTTTTAAGAAGTTCGCCTTCGTCCGTAAAATAACGGCTATCCGTTTTTAATAGATTTACAAGTATATCATTTAGTCTTTCCACAATTCGTGCTCCTTTGAGTTTAATGTACAAATAGAATTTCTACATTTAAGGCCTTTTACAACCTCACCGATTTTATATAGAATATTAGATGATCATAATTATATCATATTATAGGTAGGCATGCAACGATATTGTCAATATACGCAACCTTAAACGCTATAAACAAAAAAAGCGAGCATACGCTCGCCTAAAACTTTTTTCTAATTTTATTGTTTTTTACTGAAAAATTATTTACCTATTATTACTAATTATATGCCTGTTTAATTACAAATATCGTATCTAAAAAAACCTATTGAAAGCCTAATCTACACTAGGCTTTTGTAATTTTAATATTAGCGAAAGCACTGCCTTTGCCGACCGAATAATTTCTTCCTTGCATATACCGTTAGGGGTATCTACGCCGCTTAGCAACGTACCGTCGGACTTGTAACTTTTTTCTAGGCGTTTTATTCCACCCGGCATAAGTACGTCCACGCCCGACCTTACACGGTAGGCATTATCCTTAACGGTAGGAAACTCCGGACTAGACGCTTTTCTCATCCACCAATCCGTAATTACCACGCCGTCAAAACCCCACTCGTTGCGAAGTACCTCGGTAGCAAGGTCGTAATTATAGTGGCTCCACACCCCGTTTATTTTGTTGTAACTAGTCATAATTACGTTAGGCTTCCCTTCTTTTACGGCTATTTGAAAACCTTTTAGATACGTTTCCCTTAGCGCCCTTTGCGATACTACTGAATTATTCGTTGTCCTATATTGCTCCTGATTATTGCAAGCAAAATGTTTAGGGCAAGCACTTAACCCACTTTTCTGTATGCCACGAATTTGTGCCGCTGCGATTTTGCCCGTTAAAAAAGAATCTTCGGAAAAATACTCGAAATTTCTACCGCACAAAGGGTTTCTGTGGATATTCATTCCTGGGGCAAGTAGTACGTCCGCAGTCCTAAATCTCATTTCCTTACCCGTTTCTTCACCAAGTTGCTCGACAAGTTTTTCGTTAAAACTGCACGCAATAGCCGTACCACACGGCATTAAAGTGGTATAATAACTTACCCTTATTCCACTAGGTCCGTCCGTTGTAATTACGGCAGGTACGCCTTTTTCTCTTAGTTTTTTAGTAATACCCCCAAACGCTCCTGCGTTGCCTTTCACTCCGTATTCGCTGTCCATTTTGCCCTGACCTCTTGTCAAGGCTTCTAGTTCGTCCAATGACAAGCCCGATATAAAATCGTCTATACTGCACTCGCCGTTTACCACGTTTTGCCACTTGTAATTGCCACCTTTGCCCGTAAATTTAGGTATATTTGCCAAAATTCTTTGTTTTAGGGTGTTTTCTTCGGCTTTTACGGTGGCGTAATCTAAGCGTAATTCACCGTCCTTTTCAACTGCGACCACTCTTTCAAACTCTTCGTTTACGGCAGAAATGCCCGTTACCTTTCCCAAAATTACGTCGTCTTTCAGATCGAAATTACCAACCAAAACTGCCGAGCGTACGTCCTTGCCTAAATAAAATTCGTACCTGCCCTTTTCCAAAACGAAAGCGTTTTTGCAAACTGCTCCCACGTCGTCAAAAGAAGCAAAAGCATCGTAATTTGCCGTAAGTACTACGCTTTCTTCTTCGCCTGCCTCTAACTCGGTTGTTTTACAAAAAGCGACTAATTCCCTAGTTGCCTTGCCTAGTTTACCTTGTGGAGCAGATAGGTAAAGTTGCGCCACTTCTTTTGCCTTAACGTTACCTACGTTTTTAATTTTACACCTAACGGTTACTTCGTTTTCTATAAAACTAAACTCCACGTCCTTAAAATCAAACATGCCATAACTTAGCCCGTAACCAAACGGATAAAGTACGGCATTTTTGTTGAAAGTTTCGAAATATTTGTATCCAACGAAAATATCTTCCTTATAAACGTTAAACTCCTTACCTCCAAAATTCTTGCTACTTGGATAATCTTCGTAATTATAGGCTATCGTATCGGTAAGACGCCCCGACGGGCTGACGTTTCCACATAACAAATCGGCTATTGCGTTTCCACTTTCGCTACCCCCTTGCCATACGTACAGCAAAGCAGATACGTGATATTCTTTTACCCAACTTAAATCTATAATATTGCCACTATTTACTATTACTACGGTCTTATTGAACTTTTCGGCTTGGCTAAGCATAGCCCTTTCTTCGTCGGTTAGGTAATAACTACCCTTGGCTAGTTCGTTGTCCCTGTCTTCGCCTGCCGCCCTACCTATCACCACTACGCATACGTTGCAGGTTTTTGTCGCTTCGTCAATTAGGTCGCTTGGTAACGGCGCTTCGTCGTAGCAAGTTGGCCACAACCCCCACGCTCCTTTTACCACCTTGTTTTTCTTTGTCCATTTCTCGTAATAGTCAAGGATATTTTTATCTAAATTTATCCCGTGATTTTGCATACCGTCTTTAACGTTTACCAAATACGGCGGATTGACGTCCCCGCCACTGCCGTAGCCTACGTAAAAGTAGTTTATTTGACACCTGCCAAGTAGCGCTACTTTATCGCTATTTTTAAGTGGCAATACCCCGTCGTTTTCTAGTAACACTGCGCCTTCCGTTGCCACCTGCCTAGTTAAAGCAGGCATATTGCCAAACGGCTTTTTCTCGCCCATTACGTTACTAGATTTTTGCGCTACGCTTTTGTCGTTTATCACGTTTATTATATTTATCAGTTTCGATTTTAGTTTATCCATAATCACCTATATCCGTTTTAAGTTCTTTTATCAAGAACAACTCCGTAGGTTGCTTTTCTTTAGTAGTTTCAAATAGCAAACCGCCACAATCTTTATACCCCAATTTCCTATAAAAAAATTGAGCCGTTTCGTCCACCCTTGTAGATGTAAGTACTACGTCGTAACCAAACTTCTTCATATCCTTTTCAAACCGTTTAACAAGCCATGTTCCGTATCCGTTTTTTTGGTAATTCTCGTCTACGTACAGCATATTGCAAAACGGCACGCTATACCAAAACAAACCATATCTTAGCACCCCTATCACCACTTCGTTTTCCGTTAACACGTACGCTTCCTTTCGTTCAATCTTATTAAAAAGCACGTCTTTACTTATATGTTTATCTAGTATAAGCCACCTATCTACGTCGTTTTTTTGTTGCATATCTTATATTAAGCACTATTTATTCTCCTATAAACTACAACAGCGAACACATAATCGTTCGCTATTTTCTATTTCTTTTTCTTGCCTACGTTTTTCTTGTCGTCGCTGTACTGTTTCGTTCGTTGTTGCAACTTTTCCACGCCACCTGCTACGGCGTTTATTTTTTGGTCGGCTTCTTTAATTCTATTTTTTACTTCTTCCGTATTGATTTTCCCTTTTTGTACTATCTTTTCTCTCTTAACTTCCTCGTTTTCTTCCGTTTGAGTAAAGGCAGTCGTTGCAATTTCCTTCACGTCGCTAACGTAATCGTTTTTTAGATCCTCTTTTTCTTGTTTGATTTTCATTTTCTTGCGTCGTTTTACCATTTTCACAATCTCTGTAACGATTTGTAGTACTACTAACGGCAAGGATACTGCCGCTAAAACGAACGAAAACAAACTGTCCTTATCGTATAATACCGTATTCGTAATCATCATTACGGATAGCGCTAAGTTCGACAATTTTAATAACTTTTTGAATATTTTTAAGGAACTTTTGTAGTTTTTTACGTTTGCTTTTACTTCTCGCTTATTACCTACAAGTAGCGTAACCACAAAGGATATAAAGTAAATTACGCTCATTGCGATAATTACGTACGGAAGCCACGCTATCGTTTGATTTTTCGAATAAATGCTGATTGCCGAATAGGCTACGAAAGCCGATACGTACAGCATATTAAATACGATATATCCTAACCTCTGCAAAGTTTTGAATACGCTTACTTTTTCTTGTTTTTCCTCACTTTTTCCCATTTATACCTTTTTCCCCTTTTTTACCATTTTTTCTATCTTTGCATTTTCTCTTAGTATTTTTATACCTTCCCAAGTAAGCTGTCTTTTTTCAAACCAAATCTTTTGCATTAAAGCCTTTGCCTTGTTTGGCGTTGCCTTTTTCACGCTGGTTGGTTTTACTTTGGTTATTTCCCTAACTATATCCTCAGCAGGTTTTAACCTAGTTAAGAAGTCGTCGTAATCTTTGTTTTCGGCGTTTGTCCACGCAGTTTCTGCCATTGCAAAGGTTCTTGGAAAACTCTTTTTAACGGCAACCGTCATATTCTTTACGTACTCCGTCCACAAATCACCCTCTACGCCTAGTACGTTCTCAGGCTTAGTTATTCCCTTTAATATCGGCTCGGTTTCGTAAGTCCTTCTTAGTGGTACGTCGTGGTAAGGCAAATCAAAATAATATGCGTCGCTTTGTACGTTTATCATTTTTCTGCCCGCATTTACTTCGCTAACCATCGCTTCTTCCTGCTCTTTTCCAAACATATAGTAATTCCAAATTACGTCCCTTGACAATATTTCGTCGGGTTTTTCCTCGTTCCATACTATTGCCGTTTTGCCGTTTTCCTTTACGTAAGAGGCTACTTCGTTCATAAAATAACTTTGCAAGCCGTTTGCATCCACCCCAAGTTCGTCCATCTTCTTTTTGCAATTAGGACATAAGTTCCACCTAGTTTTAACTGCTTCGTCGCCACCTATGTGTACGTAGCCGTCCGGGAACATTTCGAATATCTCGTCAAGTACGCCCTTTACAAATTCCATAGTACTGTTTTTGCCTGCGCAAAGTATATCGTGTTTTACGCCCCAATGGGTTGCAACCTCTATTTCCCTATCGAAACAACCTAAGTGTTTGTAGCAACTGATAGCAGACACCATATGCCCAGGCATATCTATTTCCGGCACTACTTTTACGTATTTTTGCCTTGCATAATCCACTATTTCCTTTATATCCTGCTTTGTGTAAAAGCCTTCGTGCGGTTTGTTGTTAAAATTAGTATGGCTACGCTTGCTACCCTTTTCGGTAAGTAGCGGATAACGGTCTATTTGCACCCTCCAACCTTGGTCCTCTGTTAGATGCAAATGCAAATAGTTAAGTTTAAGCATAGCGATTACGTCTATCAATTTTTTAATATCGGTTACGGGATAATAATATCTTGCTACGTCTAGCATAAAACTACGGTAACTAAACCTTGGATAGTCGTCTATTTTCAGTTTTGGCAGTTCGTCGGGGTTTTCTTGCAGTAGTTGTTTTAGCGTTTGCAGCGCATAGTAAAAACCTGCTTCGCTACCTGCCGATATCTTGATTTTTTCGTCGATATCTAATACGTATCCTTCGTCTACTATATTAGCCGTTACAAAATCGATTATTCCGCCCCATTTCAAAAACTCTACTTCTTTGCCCGCAAAAGGCAACAATAGATTGGTTACTGCTAATTTTAAGTTGTCGGTATAATCACCCGATACGGTGATTTTTTTGTCAAAGGAAAACGTGCCTTCTCTTTCTTCTATTTGTTGTGGTTTTGGTATTACGTTAATTTTAGCCATATTACGCCTCGTAAGATTTTAGTAATCTTTTGTAAAAACATACCACTTCGCCAACGTTGTTTGCGCTGATATTTTCGTCGTCTTGGTGAATGGTCTTAAATTGCTCGCTCGTTACGACAAGCGGAGCAAATCGATAAATATTTTTTGCTACCGTAGTAAACCTTCTAGCGTCGCTACCTGCCGTAAGTAAGAACGGCGCAACGTTCACGCTAGGGAAAATTTCACTAACCGTTTTTTCTATTAAAGCGTACTGCTCGTTTTTGTAACTTGCAGGCTGACAAAAGTCCTTTATATCCGCCTCTACCGTAATATTATACTTCTTGGCAATTTCGGTAAACTTTGCCACCTCTTCGTACAGGTCCTCTTCTCTTACGCACCTAAAAAACGCCGTTGCCGTTACTTCTTTGGTTTGCACCATATTATAGATTCCGTTGCCGTTTATATTTGTAAACGACACGCTGTTACCTAACATTGCCGATACCGTCGGGCTAAACTTTGGCATAATTTTAAGTAGTAAGCCCTTGAAAAAGTCGATATTATAAAACAAATATCTATACTGAAGGCTCATATACGGGGCTGACGCTATAAACGTTTGGCGTACTTCGTCGTACATTTTACCTTCCACTTAACCTTTTCTATCTCGGCAATAAACTCGCTCATTCTAACGATAGGGTTGTCGCTTTTACAAGTTAGTCCCGAGTGTCCGCCGTCCATTGCTACGTCCTTTTTTGCAGTTAACTTAAAGGTATGCCTACCCTTTTCGTGAACGGCAACCATAGCCGAGTAGCCTTTTACCCCGGGCATCATACCTTCTATTATTGCTCCGCCTTCGTCGATAACGAAGTCGAAGTATATGCCGTTTTCCTCAAAATACTTTACAGCCTTTACTATTCCGTCCCCGCAAATTTCTTCGTTGTTTGAAGATGCGATATACACGTTTACGGGGAATTCGTAGCCTTCGCCAATAAGTTCTTCCAAGGCTTGTAATTCGCCAAACAACGGCGTTTTGGTATCTATTGCGCCACGCGCGTATATTTTCCCGTCGTGAATTTCTGCGCCGAACGGGTCGTACGTCCAATTATCGCTTGCTGCAACCACGTCGTGATGACTCATCAGCATTATATTTTTCGTTGCGTTTTTACCCGCTAATTTGTACACGATACAGCCACTACCAAATAGCGTTAGCGTGCATTTTTCGTTCACGTTTGGAAATTCCTGCTTTAATACTTCTCTAAACTTAGCAAACTCCCTGTCGTCGTAATTATTTACGTCAAAAACGGTTTTGCACTCCAACATTCTTCTTAGTTTTCTTACGTATTCGTTTAGCGTAGTTTCGTCCACGTTTACGTTTGGTAAATCCTTCGTCGTTCTTTTGTTTTTTGCAAGTATTGCCCTAGTTAATAACATCTCTTACTCCATAATTTTCAGTTTATCTATATCCATTAAGTGTTTCATTTTTAATACGTCGAAAAGTTCGGACTCCATTAAATACATTTGTCCACGCAAATTTTCAAGCAGTCTATTTTCGTCGGTTTCTCTTTTTTGACTTATCGGGTTAAGCCCCGTAGTTACCTTGATAAATATTTCCACCTTGCTTGCACCGTCTATCTTGATTTTATTCTTTTTATATGTAGGCACGCCGTCGGTATTTATCGAAAGCCCTACTCCAACGCCTAGGTGTTTTATCACGGCTGCGATACAATGTTTATCCCCACCGTAAATTGCTTTATCGTTTGGCTCTAACCTTATCTCCACGCTTTGTTTTTCCTTAAAGGTGGTTTTATGCCCGATAAAGTTTTTGCCACTAACGAAACTATCCTTACATACGTTTGTTTGGCGCACTAAGTGCGTGGAATTTTCCTCGTCGTATTCCCTATAATAATCGCTAGACTGTTTAAGTTTCGTCGCAATTTTAATCTCGGCAAGCATAACGTCGCCGTTTAAGTTTTTAGTGCCACCTTTTACGTATATCGTTTCTTTTGCTATTTGTCCGTCGAAAAAACCTTCGATTCCACTTGCAAATAACGCTATCGTATCGTTAAAATTTTTGGACGGCTCTTGTAAAATATTCTTTGCCATAATACCCTCTTTTCAAATAATATACTATATTTATATAGATTTCAATAATAACGCCCAAATAACGCCCGTACTTCGAATATATTTTTGTATTTTTTTAATAATTTTATGAAAATTTCAAAACAAAAAAGGAGCAACTTATAATTGCTCCTTTATGCTTATCGTTATAGTTTCAAACGTTATTCTTTCGTTTCGTTACTAGCCTCGTCTACTTCTTCGCTAGACTTTTCTTCTTCTAAAACTTCGCTAGTTTCGTCGGCTTCTTCGCTTTCCTTAACGTTTTCGCTTTCATCTACCGCAGTTTCGTCAACCGTTTCGTTTTCGCTTTCGGCTTTCTCCATTTCTTTTTCAGCCTCTTCAAAAACAACCTCGTCTATTTCGCTTGGCTCGCCCGTCAATTCTTGGCTAACTTCTACGCTAGCAGCAACTGCTCCATCGTTAGTTATTACCGACCTTGCCTTCAACTCCTCTACGATTTGTTGATGTTTCTTTCTTGAAAGTGGATAGAACAACATAACTATTATCATCAAAGCACCGCTAACTGCCGATATTATAGTAACTATGTTAAACCACTCGCATGCCGTTGCTTGTTGTACAGCCGTATAGTCCTGCATAATCTCTATGTAATCTTTTTGCTCGAAACCAACTTGTTTTTGCAAATAGTACGATGCAATCATTAGTAGGTTCATGCTAAGTCCCGGTACGATAAATAGTAGGTTTTGCAAGTGTCCGTCTAATCTCTTTCCCGTCTTCCATTGCTGATAATCTGCAAGTTCGCCTAGCATAATAGGAATTAGCAGATAAATAGGGTTCAAGCAAGCGATAAAGAACAATATAGTTAAAACTATTAACGATGGCGTTCCAACCGGAATATTTTGGTAACCTATACTTCCTAGTATTACGTATGGTAACACGCTTGTAAAAGTAAACAATATAATTGCCGTTCGCTTGTTCATCTTTCTAGTAATAATAGGCAATAACAACATTGCTACCGTAGACGCAAAACCGATAATCGTTTGTGGCAAGCCCGAAATTTGCACTGCCGTTTGTACGTGCTCGTCAAATCTAAATTGAATAATTAGCCACCTGAATTGATCGGTAAAGCCCCTAAGCGAACCAAGCACAAGCGCAATACAGAAAATAATTGCAGGTTTGTTTTTGCTCAGCATTTTAAGAGCCTCTATCATAGTAACTTTTTCTTCTTTTTCATTACTATTATTAGTCTTATCTATTTCGTATATTCTTTCTTTTACTTTTAGGATAAACAAAATGCAAATTACGCCAAGTACTGCACTAACTGCACCGATTATACGCATTGCCATATATTGTTGTCCCTTAGGGAATGCCGCTCTTACAGGGCCTGCAACGATATTAAGCACGGTAGGTGCAAAACCTACGATAAGACCGATAGGCGTCATGATATCCGCTCTTTCTTGGTTGTTTGGCGTGATAACGGTAGGCATATTTTGGTACATATTGTTTACAAAGTTTGCAAGCACTAGTCCAGGCGTACAAGTTAAGTAAGCGTAAATAATACGGTCTGCCTCTTTTTCTAACTGCGGAATCCACATAGTTAGCATCATAAATATTACGTAGATAGGCAACGCACCCAAAATAACAGGCTTGTATCTACCGATTTTGGTATTTAATCTCTCGATTAAGTTACCTATAAACGGCAATATTATCATATTGATAAACGTTGCAAGCGCAATAATAATGTAAGCGTGTATTGCGTCAATCTCGTAAAACATAGGTAAGTACGATGCAGTTGCTACGTAGTTGATTGCGCTAAGCATCATACTATTACCAAGCGCAAAACCACCAAACGATAACATCTCTTTTAGGTTTAGAAATCTTCCCTTTGGCGGAGTTTTCCACATACCTTTTACGGCAAGCGCACCATTTTTTACCTTAACTTTGAAAGGCACTTTTTCTTTTTGATTTTGCTCTCCCATAATCTCCTCTCTCTTTCAACGAACTTTTGTAATACGAACTATTACATATAATATAATAACATATAAAAAGCGATTGTTAAAATAGAATAACTCATATTTTATCTATTTTTAACAAATTCGCTTTTTACAATATTTATTTATGACTTTTATTATACTTCTAGTATCGATTTACAAATCATATACTTAGCAGGCGCAGTTGCTTTTAGGTTTTCGGTATCGGTAATTCTTTCAGCCGTAATACCAAAATTACACTCTCTTAAAACTTCCCAACCGTGTTCGTATACATCGTCGCACGAGAATATTCCACCTGCCACGTACACCTTTTCAGGATTTAATAGTTCGTTTACGTCGGCAATAATTACTGCCAAATATTTTATTACCGTATTTAGTAGTTCGGTTGCAGCCTCGTCTTTTTTGTATAGTGCGTATATTTCGTTTACGGTTAGTTTGTTACCCGTTTTTTCAAAATATCTTTCCTCGATTGCCTCGTCGCTTACGTAGGTGTTTAGACAACCCGGTTTGCCACATTTACATTGTCTGCCGTTCATATTTATGATAATGTGTCCTAGGTCGCCGGTTACCTTGTCGTTGCCCCTTATTACTTCACCCTTTATAATCATTGCCGAGCTTAGTTCAGGCGAGTGGCTTACGTACAAGTAGTTTTCGTTGCCTGCTCTGTATAAAGATAACGCTTGCGCCTTTACGCTACTCATTACCAAAATTTTCAAGCCAAACTTTTCGGTAAGATGCGCTTGCATATCCAAATTTACGGGCATTTCGCCGTAACTAATAACTATTACGCCGTCCTCAACCTTTCCAACCGACGCAACGCATATTTGATTTATGCTAGGGAACTCGCTAATAAGTTCCGCAATTTTTTCGTCTAGCGCGTCCAGATTTTCGTTAAGTTTTAAGTCGGCTGTAACGAATTTTTCTATTTTGAACACTTCCTTCACGTTTGCTACGCTAAAATAAGTATAGTCCGTTTCGATATTTACGCCAAGCGCTATATTCTTGTTTGGATTTAAGTCTACGAGTATTTCTTTTCTTCCCGTTGCATTCCTTTGTATAGAGCCTATTTCGACAACTTCGTCTTGCAAAAGTAAGTCATGCATAAGTTGAGTTATAGACGGCGTGGTAAGATGACACAATTTTGCAAGCTCTAACCTAGACAGTGGGCCGTAATTATATAAATGCCACAAAATTTGCGATTTATTGCTTCGTCTTACCTCCCTAATATCTTTCTTTTTCTTTACCATTTTAAGTCCTCCTTGGTCGCATTAATTAATGTCGTTAATTAATTATAACATTTAATTTTTTTCTAGTCCATATTTATTTGTACACACTTTTTGTTTTTTGTCTAATATTTCGGTAAAAAAAGAGAAAACGGCTATTTTTATCCCATTTTCCCTTATTTTTCCTTTTTTTCGTTAAAATTCTACAATTTTTTCTCTTTTTTACAAACGATATTATATCCTTGTAGTCTTGTCTTCACCTATTCCCGTCATTCCATTTACTGAATAACGCTTTCCGTTAGTATCCGTTACGTAACCTTTTACGTAACCAAACGGCAATCTATAACTTATATCGACTACTAGTAAATGTACCATCATCTTAAAGTCTTGGCGCATATCAAAAATTACTTCTACCGTCTTGTGCTCGTCGTAAATTCTCCACTTGTTCTTCGTTATTTTTTCAAACTTAACGGGCGGAATTGGATGCGTTTCCCCTTCAAGCCACAACAAATTCTCGTTGTAGTCGTCCTCGCTTGTTGATTGATTGTGCGTAAAGTTAATTGCTAAATACTTGTAATCACCGTCAATTTGTACTTTTCCCATCATAGTAAGCCAATCGTAGTGCGCGTGGAACGGATAGTAACCTTTGTGGTCATCTACGATACAAGTAGTATTTTCGTTACTTTTGTAGGTTTTACCGTTGATTTTAATATAACCTTTACCCTTAAAGAAATCCTTTTCGGAGTATAGTGGATTAGGTTTACCTAGCGGAATAGACACAACCGACGGATCGCTTACCCTTTCTGCCTCCATACAAAACTCAAATTCGCCACTCTTCCTATTTACTGCCTTACCCGTCGCCTTGCATTTGCCGTTTGCAAAATCGTTCTCGATAACCAAATTTGCCCTTTTTGTTTTAAGACTGGTTACCGAATCTATTAAAGTAGGAGCAACCTTGCACTTAAATCCAGGCGCAAAATTTTGCCAACTGTACACCTTGTCCTCGGCTTTGTCGTAAAACACCATAATGTTAAAGCCAAGTGCGTTCATATTGTATACGGCGCTGACTAACGTACCTTCGTCCATATTGATTTCGAAAGCTTCCCATACGGTAAGTCTTGACTTTTTCAAAAACCCTGGCATTTTACCGCAAGGCTTTTTTATATCAAGCATACTCATATTTGGGAACGGATCCTTAAAAGTGCCAAAATGCGCTTCGCCGTTTTCCACCAAATCGTTTGGCGTTTCTACGGGAATACGTTTTTTTGAAATATAATCAGGATAACTCATAATTACCTCAACTAATTAATTTTTTAACATAATCTATTGTAACACACAAAAAATACTTTTCAATACCTTGCTTAAAATTTCTAAAAAAAATAAAAATAATTTAATTTTATTTTAATATTATTGCTTTCGCTTACACGTGTTTTCGCTCGCTTTTAGAATATGCATTATTTTTATTATTTTAACAAAATATGAGTTTTAACGAACAAAATATGCATATAAACAACGCATTTTGCTAATTTTCTGCGTTATTATCTTCTAATTTAACGTCTTTATTCGTGGCGTTATTTGTGGTTATATAATTCTTACTACCGTCAAATATACCGTACTTCTTTTTTATTCTGTCGAGTTGTTTTAGCATAGGTTTTGCAAGTAACGACAAAAAAGCTACGTTGCTTACTATATATATTGCCATATACGGTAAACCCACCGTAAGCGCCGAAAAATATCTTTCGAGCACAAAGGCGTTATCAACCGAAATTACAGTCCATACGTCCATAATTAAACTAAACAATACGCCACTTATCGCCCCGTATATTAGAATAAGCCATATATTGCGGTTTTTTCTAAATAATAACCCAGAAAGCAAACCAATTAGCCCAAAACTGACCATTTGAAAGGGAGTCCAAGCACCTTGCCCAAAATAAAAATTACTGATAAAAGCCGACAACGCCCCCACCATAAAGCCCGCTTCGTAGCCAAGCGCTATACCGCTAATAATCACTATTGCGCTGATTGGCTTAAAGGACGGCACTGCGGCAAAAATAAGCCTGCCTACAACGGAGAACGCCACCATGACGGTTACGATTGCTATCTCTTTTGAAGTTGTTTTTTTCCTGTCGTAACTAAAAAAGAAACCTAATAAAACTAAAAACGCAATCACCACCGACACTACGACGTACTGTCTATCCTTAAATACCGTTACGCCAAGAACAAGCGTAAGTGGTATAAGTAATAGGTACACCAAAACGTTTATTATTCGTCTTATTAGCAATTTTTTATCCATTTATTGCCTCTGCTATTTCATTTTCGCTAACTGCGTTATTCACTATTCCCCTAGCCACCTTTACGGCAGACGTAGTGTAATATTTGCTATTTATAAAAAAGTTTCTAGGCGTATCTTCCCCTACTATCTCGCCGTTAAACAGCATACCTATTCTATCAGCCACCATTGCGGCAAACTCTTGGTCGTGAGTTACTAATATAACGGTAACGTCTTCGTCTTTCAAATCGTTGATAATGCTAGCGATTTTAGATTTGTAGTAGCCGTCAAGCCCCTTGGTAGGCTCGTCTAACAGCAATATTTTCGGGCTAGTTAGTAGCACTTTCGCTAGCGCAACCTTTTCGGTTTCGCCACCCGACAAATCGTAAGGGTGCTTTTCTAAAAGTGGCTTAATACCTAGTGTTTCTATCGTTTTTTCTAGTAAATTCGCAAATTCGTCTTTGCTTTTCCCTACTATTTTTGCAACCTCTTCTAGGTCTTTTTTAACGGTATCTTTTATAAACAGCGTTTTGGGGTTTTGGGTAAGCATAGCGATATTGCCTGCCCTTTTTGACAAAAACTCCTTTTTACTACTACCAAAGTATTTTATTTTACCGTGATAAAAATCTTTAATACCTACGATACAATTTAACAAGGTGGTTTTGCCCGAGCCGTTACCACCTACCAAAGCGTAAACTTCCCCTTTTTTAACCTCTAACCTTAAATCCTTAATTACGTCGCTACCCTTTTTGTCGTATCTAAAATACGCACTCTTCACGCTTAGCGCAATCTCTTTTTCCCGTTCCTCTTTCTTGTTTGGCAGGTAGGTTACGGGCATAGTTACTATCTCTTTTAAGCACTCTCTTGCTTCTTTCTCTGTAAGCGGGCATTTTTCAAGATTTAGTTTTTTGGCTAGCCTAAACGTAAACGGCATAGATTGTACAAATTCGCCACTCATTTCGCTAGGGCTTAGAGTTTTTGGCACGGCGTCTATTATCTTCTTTCCGTCGTCTAATACGATTAGCCTATCGGCAATTCCGATAAGTTCGTTTAGCCTATGCTCCGCCATAATTACCGTTACGCCAAACTCTTCGTTAATTCTTTTTACCACACGCAAAAACTCGCTAGCAACGATGGGATCTAGTTGGCTAGTTGCTTCGTCAAAAATAAGTATTTTAGGGTCGGTTACCATAACGGCGGACAAATTCAACAGTTGTCTTTGTCCTCCACTAAGATTCGACGTTTTTTCCTCTATCCAACTGCTGATACCAAAATATTCGGCAATTTCGGCAATCTTTACTTTTATTTTTTCGGTTTTTTCGCCAATATTTTCTAGCCCGAACGCAAGTTCTCTATATACCTTATCCGTAACTATTTGATTTTCAGGATTTTGCATAACGAAACCTACGTCCACAGCCGTGTTCACTTTTTCAATAGGCACGCCACCTATCAGTATTTCGCCGTTTATCGTTCCGTTTGGGGCAATTTGTGGTTTTAGTAGTTTTAGTAGCGTAGTTTTGCCCGAACCACTAATACCTGCCAAGGCTATAAATTCGCCCGATTTAATGGCAATATCAATATTTTTTAAGGCGTGCTTATCTTCGCCTGCATAGGTAAAACTTAAATTTTTGATAAGTACGTCTGCCATAATATTTCCTCCTTAATTTCCATAGTTATGCCCGTAAATAGCCCTAAAAAGCAAAGTACGTATAACGCAATATCCTTTGCGCTTGCCGTTAAAGTCGTAAGCGTAGGGTAAAAACTAAACCGCCCTATACCTAAACCGAGCAAAGTGATTATTGCCGTAAATACTATTATCGTCCACGCTAAAAACGTTCCGTCGCCCAGCTTAAACCTAAAAAAGCCAAAGCCACTTTTCCCTTTTTGTCCGTATCCCCTTGCCTCCATAGATTGCCCCGTTTCCACGCTGTTTTCAATAGCTGACGTAAATAAAATTTGCGTTCTTCTTATTCCGCTCTTTATTTTATCTACAAACCCGTTGCCATTTTCGTAGCCAAGCGCAATTTGACCTGCCTCGATATCTTGATATTGCCTTTTCAGTTTTGGAATAAAAGCCAAAATAGAGGATATCATAAGCGCTATTTTCGGCATCGTTTTTTTGAACAAGTATATAAATTTATCGCTACTCATTGCTTCGTTATACACGGCAAACCAACAAACTATACTTACTAGCATTACGGACGCATTTAACCCGTATAACAACGCTTCTAATGTGATAGGTTTTCCGTTGATAAATAACAATTCCGTTACGCCCCTATGTACGATAAGCGGATTTATAAGCGTTAGGATAGCGATAATTAAAAGCCCCGTTACCAACCGTTTTAATACGGTTTTTGCAGGGAAATATGCAAAACTCAGGCAAATTGCACCTAGCAATGATATTCCTATTATGATAGGATTAAACGTGAACATAGTTAAGCATATCGTACAGAAAAAATACACGAACGTTGAAAGTGGATGATAATTATATAATTTTCTCATACTACCCCCACGTCGCCAAGCACACACGAATAGCGCCACTCTACGTAGTCGCCCTCTTTAAGCACGTACTTGTCGCTTGCCATTTTCAGCATTTTTCCGTTTACTAGAACTATCCAACCGGACTCTCCGCCACAATCTTTTTCAAACAAGTGATTTATGCCTTCAACGTAAATAGAATTAAATTGATTATTTCCACTATACGATAGCGATATTTTATTATGCTTTGCTATCCTTTGCAAAATTGTAAACGCCGTATCGCCACTTTTTATGGCATAAGGCTTTTTTTCTAAAATCACTCCGTTACTTGGGATAAAATCTTTTACTTCCTCTTTTAGTTTATCCATATTAGATAGTACCGTCTTGCAATCGATAGACAGATACGCCACTTTGCTCGTATCGGTAATTTTATCTAACGGCTCGTTATAGTATTCGTCAACGCTTTTAATGTCTAACGCAAGAATAGCAACCGTAAGTACGATTGCTATAATTAGTATAACTATTAAGTCTTTTGCGCGTTTTTTTAACATTAGAATTTATTATCTATCCAATTTATTCCAAGATGATACATGAACAACGTATTGCTATCGTTTTTGTAATATATTTTTCCGTTTTTATCAAAGATAATATTACTCATACAATAGTCTTGCTGACTTCCCTCTGGCTCGTACAAGGTGTGATAATGCCCTTGCTTAGATACCGAAGTATCAACGATATAATATATTCCTCCCGGTTCGCTATTTTTTGTAAAGAACACAAAAATTTCTTCTACGCCGTCGTTATCGGTAATTCTTACAACCGGCTTAGACACAGTTGGATCGTCGGTTTCTACGCCGTAGATTTCCGTCATAGTATCCACGTTAAATACTTGCATAGCTGCGCCCGTAGTGTTGTCAAATTGTTTTCCTGACGATACGTACAATCTATTTTTGTAAATAGCAGGCGTACAAGTAGTATACTCGTACTTTAACTTAGCCGTGCGCACGGAATTTACGTTTGCTCCAAATTTACCTTCGCTTTCTTCTTCCTTGCTAAAATATATCCTATACAACGTACCTTTTTCGGTAGTAAAGAAAACGCTGTTAAGCTCGTATTCATAAACGATAGAACTTTTTATTACGCCGTCAACTACCTTTCCGTCCATATACTCGCCACTAGTTTTATTTAGCGATACTATGGCGTTTCCACCGTTAAGAGTACCCGGCAAAATAACGTAATCTTTTACGATTACTACGCCGTTATAATAATATCCACCTTGTTTTTCGTATTTCCATTCGGCGTTTTTTAATTCGTCAACAGAAGACGGATTTTCATCTTTTACGTTAATACAAACAAAATCGTTTGCACCTTCGTTGTTTCCAAACCCCACGTAAACGTATTCGTCTTTGTTTACTATATCGTAGGTAATAGGAGAAGTTACGTCGCCACCCTTTTCGTTTTTATAGTACCATAACGAATTTAAGTCCTTATCAAATGCTTGCAAACCACCTTTTACGCCCGTAACTATTTTGTCGCCAGCAATAATAGGAGCACTCATTCCGTGGTAGGTAGAGCCTTTCATTTGCGCTTCTTTTACTACGTCGAACTTGTCGCCGTTTACCCTTAACTTCATAATCGTATCGCCAAGCGTTACGTAAACGAATTCGCCGTCTATAACAGGCTCGCTTAAATACTTTTCTTCTTCAATGCCAGGCAACGTTTGGCTTATTTCTATTCCCTTATCGAAAAATTCGTTTTGCTCTATTGCAAACAAATAGTTTACGCTAGGCTTTAATCTAAGGTCTTTTATTCCAACGCTAGCAGAATAATAGGTAATGCCGTCCACCTTTCTAGTAGTTACGTATGTCATATCGCTTGGCTTTTGGTCGGTATATATACAAATGTATTGCAAAGTATTAGGTATCAAACCTCTCTTTTTTACAGCAGTTAGCATATCATACTCGCCAAACTCTGCGCCAAACCCGTACTTCAACTCAGCCTTTTTTAGCACGTCGTACACGCTAGCCGTGTCATTAAAGTCGTCGGTATATATGGTTACTTTGTCTACTTTGTCGCTACTGCACGCCAAAAAATTAAAATTTGCAGAAGGTCTTGTAACAATACTAGTAGAATCGTTTGCGCAAGCCGTTAGTCCAAACACCATCGTTATAGACAATGCAACCACTAATATTACAGTTATTATTTTGCTAGTTCTCTTCATTTTTTACCTCTTTATTTAGTATTCTTTTTTGCTTTATTCTTTGGACTTTCGCTTCGTGCAAGGGTGATTTTTCTTTTAAGTTCGCTTGTTCTAGCGCCCTTGTCCACGGCCCTAACTTCGCTTTTATTCTGCTTATCTCCGTAGCAGTAAAATCGCTTTTCTTAGGCAGTCTGCCAAGTGTTGCATATTTTTCAGTAAGTAAAGTTATTGCCTCATCTTTCGTCATTATTTCCCCGTAAAATAAAAAAATTGCATTACACAAGAACGCAATTTTCTAATAGCATAATTTCGTCCTCGTATTCAGTACTCGTAGGCATTCCGACTATACGGCAATAATAGTTGCGACGGACTTGCACCGCTCTTCCCCTACCCAAATTGTAAATTTATTATAGCACCATTTATTATACTTGTAAATCAAATTCGGCGCTAAGTACCGTTTTCTAATACGCCTATTACAAACAACTATATATTAACGCCAACCGTCTACCTTGTGCATTAAACTTAAATAGCGCCCTTCAAACCCTAAATACGCTAAAAACTATTTAACGAGCACGCGATTAAGCATCGTTCACTTATATATTAGTAAGTATTGCGCTTACTAGTCTTGTAAACTCCTCGCTAGACTTGTTTGCTTGCTCCTTTACTTCTTCGTGCGACAGTTTAGTTTTTGATACGCCAGCCGCCATATTCGTTATTAGGCTTATTCCACATACTTTCATACCCATACTAACTGCCGCTACTGCCTCAACGGTCGTCGACATACCCACGGCGTCTGCGCCTAGCACCCTAAACGCCTTTATCTCCTCGGGCGTTTCGTAGTTTGGACCGGTAGTTTGAAGATATACGCCTTGGCGCAAAGTTACACCTACTTTGCAAGCAATCTCGCTTATCTTTTTGACTAATTCCTTATCGTACACTTCGCTCATATCAGGGAAAGTAGGCGCAAATTCGCTTAGCGTTTCGCCTATCATAGGGGACGGAACAAATGAGGATATATGCCCCGTTATTTGCATTAAATCGCCCGCCTTAAAGCTTTCGTTTATCCCGCCTGCTGCGTTTGTTAGAAGCAAAGTTTCTGCGCCTAATACTTTCATTACTCTAATAGGAAGTACTACGTCCTGCATAGAATATCCTTCGTAATAATGCACTCTACCTTGCATACACACCACCTTGGTATCTCCTACGTAGCCAAACAAAAATCTACCCTTGTGTCCGCTTACCGTAGACACGGGAAAGTTTGGTAAATCCTTGTAGTCAACTGTGCATTTAACGTCTATTTTTTCGCCAAATTCGCCTAACCCGGAGCCAAGTACTACGGCAACGTCAGGCACGAAGTCCGTTTTAGTACGTATTACGTTTACTATTTCGATTATCCTTTCGTATATTTTACTCATAATTACCTCTTTACCACATAATCGCAACTTTATTACTAGTTTTTACAATATAAACTTGCGATTATTACGTATTATCAATTTTATATCTATTATAGCCTATTCGTATTATATCACGATAATATAAAAAAATTCGCTTATAAAAGCGAATTATTTTTTACACGATTTATTACAAGACGAGCAGTCGCCTGAACATAAGTTTGCGCCCTTTTTCTTTTGATGCAAGATATATGCCAAAACTACTATTGCAAGCACCATAATTAAAGATATAACGACGTAGTCTATTGCGTTTAGTCCGCCTCCTTGAATTAGAAGCCCAAGCCTATAAATAACGAAACTTACCACCCAAGCAACTACGCATTGGAATACTATTACGGCAAGCGTCCACCACCTACTACCTAGCTCCTTACCTATCGTGGTAACGGCTGCAATACACGGCGTATACAATAACGTAAATACCAAAAATGCAAACGCCGTAAGCGGTGAAAATACCGTTGCTAGCACTCCGCTTAGTTCGGATACGCTTGTTCCCATAAGTACGGCAAGCGTACTAACGACCGCTTCTTTGGCTGATATTCCCGCAATAAGCGACGTACTAACACGCCAATCGGTAATGCCAAGAGGATAGAATATCGGAGCGAGCCCTTTACCTATTATACCCAGCAAACTTTGGTCGATACTTTCTACGACGTTGAATTTGTAATCGAAGGTTTGCAAGAACCAAATAACTAGCGATGCTAAGAATATAATGGTAAACGCCTTTTTTATAAAATCTTTTGCCTTTTCCCACATTAGTAGTAGTACGCTTTTTACGCTTGGCATACGGTAATTAGGTAATTCCATTAAAAACGGCGTCGGGTTGCCTTTGTATACTGTCTTTTTGAATATAAGCGATATAAGTATGCCCACTACGATACCAAGCAAATACAAGCCCATCATTACAAGCGCCCTATATTTTGGGAAAAACGCCATAGTAAATACCGAATAGATAGGTATCTTTGCCGAGCAACTCATATACGGAGTAAGGAATATAGTCATTTTCCTATCTCTGTTACTAGACAGCGTTCTAGTTGACATAACGGCAGGGACTGAACAGCCGAAACCGATTAGCATAGGCACGATACTTCTTCCCGACAAACCTATCTTTCGTAGCAGTTTATCCATAACGAAAGCAATCCTTGCCATATAGCCCGTATCTTCTAAAATAGATAGGAAGAAGAATAATATTACTATTACGGGCAAGAAACTTAGCACGCTACCTACGCCCGCAAACACACCGTTTACCACAAGGCTAGTTACAACGGGGTTGATACCTGCCGACGCCATTGCATTGCCCGTAAGCACGCCTAATTCGTCTATTCCCTTGCCCAAAAGTTCGGTAAGAATACCACCTATTAAATCAAACGACAAATAGAAAATTAGTAACATTATACCTATAAAGGTTGGTATTGCTAGCCACTTGTTAGTTAGCACTTTATCTATTTTTTCGCTACGGATTCTCTCCTTGTTTTTGGTTGCCTTTTTCTTTACCGCCTCTGAAACGACCTTTTCAATAAACGTATAACGCATATCTGCAAGCGCTTCGTTACGGTCTAGGTCCATTTCCTTTTCCATTTGCACTATGGTGTGCTCTATTAGTTCTTTTTCATTTTCGTCAAGGTTTAACTCAGCCACTATATCTTCGTCGCCTTGAATAACGCTAGACGTTACGAACCTAGGCGACATTGAGCACGCTTCGGCGTGGTCCTCTATAATATGGCAAACCGAGTGGATAGAACGATGCACTGCCCCCGAGCAAAAGTCCATTTTTGCGGGCAATATCTTTTTGGTAGCCACTTCGCTCATCGTTTTTGTTAGGTCGTCTAAGCCTTGCTTTTTTGCTGCGCTTATCGGCACGACCGGTACGCCTATCTCCTCGCTTAGTTTTTTAACGTCGATAGTACCACCGTTATTTTCCACCTCGTCCATCATATTAAGCGCTATCACCATAGGTAAACGCATTTCAAGTAGTTGCAAGGTAAGGTATAGATTCCTTTCAATATTCGTAGCGTCCACGATATTAAGTATTGCGTCGGGTTTTTGCTTTAATATAAAATCCCTAGTTACAATCTCTTCGCTAGAATACGGCCTAATGGAATATATGCCCGGTAAATCCACGATAGTGCTATCCTTCATATTTTTAATAACGCCTATCTTTTGATCCACCGTTACACCAGGAAAATTGCCTACGTGCTGATTCGAGCCCGTAAGTTGATTAAACAAGGTGGTTTTTCCACAGTTTTGATTGCCTACTAATGCGTATTTCATAGTTCGTCCACCTCTATATCTTTTGCGCTTTCTAACCTAATTGATAATTGATAGCCTCTAAGCGACAATTCGATAGGGTCGCCCATCGGCGCTTTTTTTATTACGGTTACCACTGTTCTTGGAATTAGCCCCATATCTAGTAGCCTAAGTCTAAGTGCCCCTTCCCCACCAACTTTGGTTATTCTTGCGCTTTTTCCTACTTGCAATTTATCTAACGTCATAATGCCTCCACAAGCCTAGTAAGTGTAGCACACCCGTGCAAAAAATGTTAATTAAAAAGGCTATTACATAGTAATAACCTCGTCTTATTACACAACGTTGATTTTTACGGAATAGTTATATATTTCATCGCTGAAATAATATAATTGCTCGCCTTTATTTTCAAAATTTATTTGATTATCCATTGCCGAGCAACCACCAATATACGCTTTTGCAATACTGCCGTCCGTAAACGTAGCCTCAAACGTTATATTGTCTAGTTCTTCCTTGCTAGACACCGTTGTGGTTGAATATTTGATAGTATTTATTTTTTTCTCTCCAAGAGTTTTTAGATATGCAAAGGTTTTTACCTTGCCGTTATCTGCCGTAACCACTATTATATCAACGTTCTTTTCGTTTTTAATCTTACTATCAAGTTGCTCTTTCGTTTTGCAATCTTTTGCCCAAACGTAGAAGTTTTCTTCTTGAACGATACTTTGTCCAAAGCGTTGCTCCATAGTCGTTATCGTTGCCGTGGTTATATCAAAACTGTTTAGCCAATATTTCGAATAATTAGGAGCAATAAATATGCCCGCAACTACCACGATTGCTATCACCATTACCATAAGTGACAAGCCTGCTAATATCCCACGTTTTTTATAACTACTTCTAACGGTAATCTTTGCGCCGTTTTTCATTACCCAAACGGGCTTTTCCTTTTTCTTGCTTTTCTCGTTTGGCTCGTCGTCCCCGTCGTTTTCACTCTCGTCGCTATTTACTTTATCGCTAATAATATCGTTTTCGGTAGCCACGTTTTGTTCTTCCACGCCGTTTTCTACGATAGGGGCGCTTTCTTCAATTTGCGCCGTTTCTTCTCTTTTTTCGGTTTCCTTTACGAAATCGGTTTGGATAGGCGGTATTACCTTTTCGCTTATATCTTCTTTTACTATCTCGTCGTTTAACGGATTAGTGCTTCCGTCTATAACGTTTCTTCCACAATACGGGCAAAACTTTCCTTCGAATTCTTTTGAACAATATTTACACGTTTGCATTGTTCACCTCGCTTTCGGTACTTTGCTCGTCTACGCCCGTTACCGCACTTTCTTTTTCGTCTTTCTCTATCTCAGTGTTTTCGTTAGTATTAGTAACAACTATCTCATCGTAATTTATTTCGCTCGGTTGTTCGATTGTAATATCAAAACTATTTTCACTTTCACTATTTAGTTCAATCGTCTTATCTTCGTTTAGTTGATCTACTTGCTCCGTAGCAACGCTATCTTCGATTTGCTCTAATTCCTTTTCGCTATACGTTGGCACTTCTACCATTACGCTTTCAGGTTGCTCAGCGGTTTGAGCGCTAAGTACGTTTTCGTCAACCGTAGAATTAGCCTTCTTGCTTTGCTTCTTTTCTGCTTTCTTATTCAGTTTTTCTTGTTTTTCTTCGGCTTTTTGGTTTTTCTTATCCTGCTTGTGCATCTTCTTTATATCACGCTTGGTTAAGCCGTTATACAAATTGTCGATTGCCTTTTGCAATTCGTCTAGTTTTACTTCGCCTTTCGTTAAATTGCCCTTTATCTTATTGTAGGTTGCTTTATTTAATACTAATTCTCTACGTTTTTGTAATGCTTGTTCTACGCTAATCCAATACTTGTTATATTCGATATCGTCCTTTTTTCTACTAGTTAATACGTTATACTCTATGCTGTTTTTCTTGCAATATTTTTGCAATTTGTTCTTCTCGCTGTAAATGCCTATCGAGCATAGCATTACTACGATATATACGCAATACTCAACGACTACGTTGTAACCTATTACGTTGAAAATGGAATTAACCGCATAAAATACGAAACCTACAAAAGCAAGAATAGCCGTGCCTAAAATAGCAGGCCTATTATCCTCTTTTAATTGAATCTCCATAAAAACGTTTACCGAAACGGCGTACGCTAATAGAAGCGCTATAAAAGCACTGAAACAGATTATTCCACCGGAATATCCTAAAAAGCCTTGCGGAGTAATAATTTGGCAAATTTTTTCGCCCGTTAGTACGCCTCCCGCAAGAATAGTAAGTATGCCAAACACGTGCAAAAGTACGTTGTGTTTGTTGTATATATTATAACGTGCTATCGCCACTGCTAACAGCACAACGGGAACGCCCGTAAATATTGCGCCTAGAATTGGTTGAATATTATCCAAAATCTATCCTCCCAACAATCAATCCGAATGTTTTTGATTTACGAATTGCCAATACTCGTCCATATTGTCTATAAACTCGCCGTAGTAGTTGTAAAAATCGTCCGTTAAGAACGGAATAGGTTTGTGCTTTGGCAAGTTTTCAGCAATCTCGTTAATCTTTTCTTTTAGATAATTAGATATAATTTGTCTATTTTCCTTAGGCGAAACGTTTGGATTATAACTAATCGGCTCGCCCACGTTTATCGTTTTAAGTTGTGGCGGAACGTATACGGGATAGAACTTTACTATTTTGCCCGTTTGTTCGTAAAGATACTTTCCCACCATTACGAACCCGTCGTAAAATTCGCATATATATTTTGAAAATTTGTTCGGGCACTCTGGGAAAATAATCACGTTATCGCCGTTTTTTAACGCCTCCACACTCTCTTCGAAAGTTTGTCTTGCCTTTGCGTTTGCCTTAAATACGTGTATTGCATTTTGCATTTCTAACATAGGGCGAAGGAAAAATACCACTAATTTAGCAAGACCTCTCCAAAACCATTTGCATTTTTTACTACGCGCGAAAAAGAAGTCGTGAAATACGAAGTTTGCACCAACCTCTTTATCAAATATATAATCAACAATCCAAGGCCTAGCAGGACGGTCGAAATAAAGCGTCATATTTACCGGACCTATTGCCCCCGAATGATTACATACGAATATACTTGCGTCGTTTTCCTCCGGCATAACTTCGTACGCCATTTTTCTTTTAGGAAATATAATTCTCGCAATCCCTTTGCATATTTTATAGTATATTTTCTTAATAACCATAATCTTATTATACTATAATTAAATAACGTAGACAAGAAATAGTATTGATTTTTATAAACATTTTTGAAAATTATTTCACTTTTTATCCACTTATTTTGGCTAATATTGACTAAAATACCATTGCAATGAGAATTTATATTTGATATAATTTAACCAAGGAGATAAAAGATATGAAAATTGCTTTAATCGCACACGATAAAAAGAAAGACAGTATTATAAAACTTGCTATTAAACATAAAGATATTTTAGCAAAACACGAACTATACGCAACGGGCACTACGGGTACTCTAATTATGGGCGAAACGGGGCTAAATATCACCCGTATGAAAAGTGGTCCGCTTGGTGGCGACCAACAAATAGGCTCTATGGTAGCGGAAGGAAAACTAGACCTTATTATATTCTTGCGTGATCCACTTACTGCTCAACCACACGAACCGGACGTATCTGCTTTGCTTAGACTATGCGACGTACAAAATATACCACTCGCCACTAATATTAAGAGCGCAGAAATTATGTTAAAGGCGTTAGAAACCGATAATTTTCCACAAAACGTAATTGATTAACAAATAGGGTTATTTGACATAATTAAGGGTTTAACTATCGAATTATAACGAAAAACCTCGCTTTTTGCGAGGCTTTTTTATTTGTTATGATAATTTTTAACTTTATAAAGTCGTTTACTTTTTTAATTCGCTTCGTGTCCTTTGGCTAATTTGCTTCAAACTTCCATACAAACCACTTATGCTAATTAACGTTAGTCCTTTAAGTTTTTAATTGTTAATTCCTTATTAAACGCTTTTTAGTTTATTTGGTTGCTAATTCTCTGCAAAGCAAATAATATACCCTGGTATACAACACTAATTTTACTTCTTTTACAACGTCCGACTCTAAATCTTTCAAATACTCCACGGCCGTGATTGCTGCAAGTGGAAGCGGATAAGCGTAGATGCCACTAGAAATAAGTGGAATTGCTATTCTCTCTATGCCGTTTTTCTCTGCCGTTTTAATTACGTTTTGATAAGTTTTCAATAATAATTCTTTGTTTTGATCGCTACTGCTATCGTATCTAGGACCTACTGCGTGTATGATTTTTGCAGGGATATTATATCCTTTCGTAATGATTGCATCGCATACGTTACTTCCTCTAAATTCCTTGCACTCTTTGTCTAATTCTTTTCCTGCCGCTTCGAAGATAGTACCGCAAATTCCACCACCGTGAATCATCATTGCGTTTGCGCAATTTACAATAGCGTCAGCCCACTCTGCTTGATTTAGAATATCGTCCTCTACTACTTCAAATTTAACTTTCATATTACTCTCTCCTATACCTGTATTGTAACATTTTTCCACAAAAAAACCTAATTATTTTGTGGGTATTTTACTTTTTTTAACAAAAAATTACAGGATAAAAGCCTGCGTTTTGCAGGCTTTTAAGAGAGAGTATATAAGTGAATTAATTTTGGACAAAATTAACTACTGTCTTTTTTTGTGGCTTAGCGCCATTTTCGCTTCTTTTTCAAGCGTATTAAGTACGTTAAATACGTCGTCTATGCTTTCGCCGTATACGGCTACGCCGTGATTACCCATAAACACTGCTTTTTTATTCATTGCGTTCACGGTATTATTCGATAGTCTTTTGGTCATAGGTATTGCGTGCTTTGAGCAATACACCTTGTCGCCAAGTAGCGCCCTTCCCTCGCTAGACACTTCTAACACTCTATTTTGTGCACAAAATACCGAACTATACGTAGGGTGAGCGTGCACTACGACGTTTGCGTCCTTTTTCTCGTTCATAATACGACAATGTATGCCTTTTTCGCTAGTTGCACGAGTGCTTCCCGCTACTTGCTCCACCGTCCTAAAATCCATAGTTACGATATCGTCGGGGGTTAGTAGCCCGTATCCTATTGCCTTTGGCGTGCAGTAAAGCGTTTTGTCGTCTATTCTTACCGATACGTTGCCCCAAGTGCCTTGCGTGAAGTTATCTTGATACACTTTTTTTGCAGTCGTTAACGCTTCTATTCGCCTATCGCTATTTTTTATATCGTCTACTTCTATATTATCGTCTTTTAGCGTGTTTATCGGCTGAGTTTTTTCTCGCTCCCACACTCTGTCTTGATTGCCTTTGGAGTAATATCTCGTGTAGCCGATATTCATACCCCTAGCAACTATCTTGTTTATTTTTACGTACTCGCCTTCGCACTTACCTATAACGAAAGCGTTTTTGTCGATAATTCTTGCCATCGTACCCGCTTCGTCTATAGACCTTGCTAGCGCAACGCAATAACTGCCGTCCACTATCACGCTTTTTGCTTTGCTAAGCGCTCTAAGCACCTTTTTGTCGTCTTTTTTTACGACTTTCAACTTTTTACCGAACATCTCGGTATAATCGTCAAGCACGGTAGGAATACCGCCAAGTTTTGCACACTTTTCTATATTTTGAGAATAGAAAAACACTATTACGTTTGCCCTTGCCTTGCCAAACTGCTTTACTACGATTTTATTTTTTAATCCACTCGTTTGCAACTCGCCAATCGGCTTTTCACCGGCGGATTTTCCATCGTGCGTGTAGTAAACTATTCCGTCACAGCAAGCATACATAGCAAAGTTAGTAAAGTGTAATTCTTTTTGCAATTCGTTATACTTTGCGCATAGATTATGCTTTATCATATCCTCTCCTATCAGCCACTTGACCGACTTTATTATAAACCTGCTTTTAGTCATTGTCAATAGCGACTGCGTTTAATATATTACATATTGCGTATATTTTCAAAAAAGCCTATTAAAATTTTTAATTTTTTCTATCCTTTTCCATTTTATCTCGTTTTTTTATATCATTTTGCAAATTCTTGCATATTTTTTATCTATTTTCAATCTTTTTTGCCTTTTAGCCCGTATTTTGATATGGTTATTTGCGGTAATTTGTTATAATAAATACCTAGGGGAAAAATATGCCAATATATACGAAAAACGAAGAAAGAATAAATATAATATCACATTTTGTCGGAGCGATATTTGCCGTAGTCGGCTTTATTTTGCTAACTATAAAAGCGTCCTACACCGGAAATCCTAACAAGATTGCAAGCGCAGTTATCTACGGGTTGTCGCTTATAGAGATGTATTTTGCATCTACAATTTACCACTCCACAAAAAACGATAAGGTAAGACGAATAACGCAAAAATTCGACCACTTATCCGTAAATATTTCAATAGTGGGGTGTAACGTTGCCTTTTTAGTGGGCGGACTACAAAACGAACTTGGCTATATTCTAACGGGCGTAGTTATAGGGTTATCGATTATTTCCATTATTTTCAACGCAATCAACGTAAAAAAATTCCGCGCGCTTACTATGACTTGCTATATTATTACAGGTTGGATGTGCATTTTCGTAATACACCTACTATACCAAGCAATAGGAGATGGCGTATATCTTCTTGCCGCTGGTGGCGCTTGCTATATGATAGGTTTAATTTTCTACGCAATACATAAGGAATATATGCACTCAATATGGCATTTTTGCTGTTTATCGGGTGCGCTTCTTCATTTCTTTGCCGTATTTTTCTACGTATTGTAATACGCCGTTAAATTCTAAACCACTAGTGTTTACTGTACGTTTAGTGCGTTTTATATTTAATTAGCACGATTATTTTAGGCAAAATATTTTTAACGCCCACTTTTATATTATAAAATCGTTAATCTTTTTAGTTAATTAAGAAATAAAAAAACCGACTTTCGTCGGCTTTTTATAAATACTTGTTAGATATTCGTTTTTTATTCTAAGTAATCTAGAACGACTTGAAATTCTTTTACGAGGTTTTCCAAACTCATTTTGGCGTTGGCCGGGCTAGTTGACGGCAATTTTTTTAATATGCCTTTTAGCGTTGCGTTGTTTCTAGTTGCAATTAGGTAACTTTTATCTCCAAGGCAAAATATTGCCTTTACCTTCGTGCCCTTAATAAGTTTTTCAAGGTCTGTTGGAACAACGTTGTATATTTTATTGTCGCTACTACCCTGTATATCACATTCTTCCACCGCATCGTACAAGCCTATTCCTACTCTTTTTAATACTTCTATTCTATTTGCGATAGGGCTATTGTACAAGTCCTCGCCAAGTAGTAAAGACATTACTTTCCAAAACCTATTTTGCTTATGCATATAATAAAAGCCTTGCTCCATAGATTTTACGCTAGGTACGCTACCAAGTAGTAAAACGGTGGTGTTTTCGCTAATTACGGGCAAAAACGTATGCACTACGTGTCTTAACTCACTCAATTATATTCTCCTTAATAAGCAATTCTCTAAACCTTTTAAGGTCATGCCAAGCAAGTTTTTTAAGGTCGGGATTTCTAAGTAGTGCCGACGGGTGAAAAGTGGGCATAAATATTACTCCCTTTTTAATTTGCTCTACACCGTGGCTACGCATTATCGAAAAGTTTTCGCCTAGTATGTTTTTACAAGCAATACTGCCTAGTAGTAGCACGGCTTTTGGTTTCATAATTAGGTATTGCTTTCTTAGGTAGTCCATACACGCCGTTACTTCGTCTTTTTCGGGGTTGCGGTTTTGAGGTGGCCTACACTTTACGATATTACAAATATACACGCTTTTCCTATCTAGCCCTATGCTAAGCAACATTTTGTCTAATAGTTGCCCTGCTTTACCCACGAAAGCCACTCCCGTCAAGTCCTCGTTTTCGCCAGGGCCTTCGCCTATCAGCATAATTTTTGCGCCCATATTACCGTCGCCAACCACGACGTTAGTCCTAGTTTTGCACAGTTTACACTTGGTACAATTTTTAATTTCCTTTTCAAGTTCACGTAACATATTTTAATTATAACACTTTTTCTACGTTATGATTTATATTAAACTAAAAACTCTCTTTAACCGTGCGTATAAGCAGTTTCGTTATATTTCGTTATTTAGTAAATTTTAGCAAAACAAAAAGCCCGCTATTGCGGACTTTTTTATTTTTGGTTTTTATTCGTATTCTACTACGTCTACCCATTTTGCTAAGAATTCTCTTTCTTCCTTGTTGCCCTTTACCGATTGGCTTGCTGCTACGATAGGTAACCATTTTTGTACGTATTGTTTTGCAGTATCGCTCTTTTTGCAGAAAATATCTAGATATTTATTAGCAATTTCCTCGGTGTAGTTAAGGTTGAATATTAGGTAGGTTCTAGCAACGTCGGCACTTGCGTTTCCTTGCGTTGCGTGCGACCAGTCGATTACGTACCAACCGTTGTCGCTAACGATAATATTGCTAGGAGTAAAATCTCCGTGGCATACTTTATCGTGCTTTGGCATACTGTCAAGACGCATTTTCAATTCGTATCTCGTGGTAGCGTCGAAGGTGGTCTCGTCGATTTTTCTAGTCATCTTATCTTTAAGTTTGTTTAATAGCGGAGATTTTTTGGAGTGGATTTCTAATTGCAAATCCACGAATTTTTCCAAATACTCGTCTATTTTGTCAGGGTTTTCCTTAAATAGTGCAGATAAGGTTTTGCCCTCTACGTACTCGGTTACGATACCCCACTTTTCGCCTTCTATTACGCCTACGTCCTTGATTTGAGGTACAAGAAGTCCCGTTTCTACGGCTCTTGCGTGGTTAAGCGCCTCGTTAAGAACGTCGGAATGTTTGAATTCCTCGGAGAATACCTTTACGCAGTTCTCTCCCGATTTGTAGATAGTTTTATTGCTTCTTTTAGCAATAACGTTTTTTAGTTCCATTTTTCCTCCTTATTTGCCGTAGTAAGCATTCAAGTACATTTGCTTAATTTCCTTCATTAGTGGATAACGAGGGTTTGCGCCGGTACATTGGTCGTCGAATGCGTCTTCGGTCATTTGGTCAAGTCTTTCCAAGAACTCTTTTTCGTCTACGCCGTACTCTTGAATCGTTCTTGGTAATTTTATTATACTCTTTAATTCGTCGATTTTAGCAATTAATTTCTCAATTTTTTCATCGTCGGTTTTTCCGCCTAATCCTAAGTTCTCTGCAATCTCGGCATAACGACGTTTGCAGTTAGGGAAAGCGTATTGAGGGAAAGTACCCATTTTAGCAGGTGCTTCGCTAGCGTTGAAACGAATAACTTCGTCTATCATAAGAGCGTTAGCAACACCGTGAGGAATATGGAAGTATGCGCCTAGTTTGTGAGCCATAGAGTGACATACGCCTAAGAATGCGTTTGCAAATGCCATACCTGCTAAGGTACTAGCGTTAGCCATTCTCTCTCTTGCTTCCATATCGTCCTTGCCTAGTTCGTATGCTCTTGGCAAGTATTCGAATATTAGTTTGATTGCTTTTAATGCTAAGCCGTCGGTGTAGTCGGTAGCCATCATACTTGCAATAGCCTCTAATGCGTGGGTCAATGCGTCGATACCAGATGCGCTAGTTAGTCCTCTTGGGATATTTCTCATAAGGTCGGCATCGATAATAGCCATATTAGGCATTAGTTGATAGTCTGCAAGTGGATATTTAGTACCCGTGCTGTCGTCGGTAATAACGGCAAACGGAGTAACTTCACTACCCGTACCAGCGGTCGTAGGAATTGCAATAAAGTATGCCTTTTCGCCCATCTTAGGGAAGGTGTATACTCTCTTACGAATATCCATAAATCTCATTGCCAAATCTTCGAACTCGATTTCAGGATGCTCGTACATTACCCACATAATTTTACCTGCGTCCATAGGAGAACCACCACCAACGGAGATGATTACGTCAGGCTTGAATGCGGTCATTATTTTTGCGCCTTCTTTTGCACAAGTTAAGGTAGGGTCAGGAGTAACGCTACTAAATACTTCGTAAGCAATATCCATTTCCTCTAATTTGTCGGTAATATTTTTGGTATATCCGTTTTCGTACAAGAATTTATCGGTTACGATAAACGCTCTCTTTTTGCCCATAACTGCTTTTAGTTCGTCCAAAGCAACTTTCAAAGAACCTCTCTTGAAGTATACTTTTTCAGGCGCTCTAAACCACAACATATTTTCTCTCCTTTTAGCAACAGTCTTAATATTGATTAAATGTTTTACGCCAACGTTTTCGCTTACGCTGTTTCCGCCCCAAGAACCACAACCAAGGGTAAGGCTAGGAGCAAGTTTGAAGTTGTACAAATCGCCGATACCACCTTGAGAAGAAGGAGTATTTACAAGCACTCTACAAGTTTTCATACTAGCGTAGAATTTTTGTAATTTTTCTTCTTCGGTATGTTCGTCTAGGTATACGCTAGAAGTGTGTCCGTATCCGCCGTCTGCAATTAGTTTTTCAGCCTTAGCAACTGCATCGTCAAAATTCTCGCTCTTGTACATTGCAAGAACAGGGCTTAATTTCTCGTGTGCAAATTCTTCCTCGATTTCCACGCTTTCAACTTCGCCGATTAAAACCTTTGCGCTTTCAGGAACTTCAACGCCTGCTAGTTTTGCAATATTATATGCAGATTGACCAACGATTTTTGCGTTTAGCGCACCGTTTATCAAAATGGTTTTTCTTACTTTGTCGATTTCGTCGTCCTTTAAGAAGTATGCGCCTCTCTTGATAAATTCCTTTTTAACTTTGTCGTATATCTTTTTGTCTACGATACAAGATTGCTCTGATGCGCAAATCATACCGTTATCAAACGTCTTAGATAGCAAAATAGAGTTTACTGCAAGCTCGATATTTGCAGATGCGTCGATTATTGCAGGGGTATTACCTGCGCCAACACCAACTGCCGGTTTTCCAGAACTATACGCAGCCTTAACCATACCAGGACCACCGGTAGCAAGTATTATGTCTGCTTCTTTCATAATAAAGTTGCTTAGTGGAACGCTTGGCTCGTCTATCCAGCCGATAATATCCTCAGGAGCACCTGCTTTTACTGCTGCTTCTAGTACAAGTTTACCTGCTGCTATCGTGCAGTTTTTTGCTCTTGGGTGTGGCGAGAAAATTAAACCGTTACGGGTTTTTAGGGCAAGTAGAGCCTTAAATATTGCCGTAGAAGTTGGGTTCGTGGTAGGGATAACAGCAGCGATTACGCCGATAGGCTCTGCTATTTTCATATATCCAAATCCGTCGTCCTCTTCTAGCACTCCGCACGTTTTGGTGTTTTTGTATGCGTTATAAATATACTCTGCAGCGTAGTTATTTTTGATAACTTTATCTTCTACTACGCCCATGCCCGTTTCAGCAACAGCCATTTTAGCAAGCGGTATTCTTGCCTTGTTTGCAGCCATAGCAGCCTCGTAGAAAATTTTGTCTACCTGTTCTTGCGTGTAGGTAGCAAACTTCTTTTGAGCCGCTCTAACTCTTTTAAGCATTTCTTGCAAACTTTCCTCGTTGTTCACTACAAAATCTTTCATATATATCTCCTAAAAAATTATTGTCTATTTTTTGCTGTTAAAAAATTAACAATATCACTATACACCATTTTGACGCTAATTGTCAACTAATTAACAATCGATTAGCAATATTTATAAAAGTTTTTACAAAAAAATCTTTTAATATGCTCTTTTTACAATTTTTTTATTACATAACGAAAAACTTTTTCGTCGTTTGGATTTATCAAGATAATTTTTTATTTATTGTAATATTTAAGGAAAATAATATATTTAATATAACAAAACGACTAAAAAAGAGCCTTTAATTAGGCTCTTCGTTTTCCTTTTTGAAAAATTCTAATAGGTCTTTTGCGCTATCGAAAATCTTATATGCGTTTTTCTTATTATATTCGTCCGGCTCTTGTAAATCGGGAATAATAATGGTTTTTATTCCTGCGTCTATCGAGGCTTTTGCCCCTACTAGCGAATCTTCAACGGCGTAGCATTCCTCACTCGTTTTACCTATTTTTTCAATACTTTTAAGGTATATATCGGGGGCAGGTTTCCTATTTTCTACCTTATCACCACCCATTATACTATCAAAATATTTTTTCAGCCCGCAAATAGATAACATCAGTTTTACAAGTGGCGTTTTGGTCGTAGATGCTACGGCAAGAGTATAGCCGTGTTCCTTTAAGTATTTAAGCGTTTCTTCGATATTTTCTTTTACGGGTATCCCTTCTAGTAGTAGCCTTTTTACGTACAACGCACCGAATTTTTGGTAAAACCTTTTGCCTTCATTGTATCCACCACCTAGAATTTCGCCCATTTTCTTTCGTATTTCACTGCCTGCAACGCCAGCGTTTTCTAATGCTAATTGCTCGGCGTTTTCTACCCCTAATTTTTTACAAATAGTCAGCGAACACTCCGTCATCATTCTTTCGGTATCAAGCAAAACTCCGTCCATATCGAATATTACCGTTTTTATCATAATTGCTCCTTAATCCTTTTGATTAGCCCGTCCACCCCTCGTGATATATCAAAATAGGCTTTTTCAAAATCGCCCGTATACCACGGGTCGTCCACCTCTTCGTTTTCGCCAACGTAGGAAAGTAGCAAGGTGGCTTTGTCTGCTGTACCAAGTAAATAACGCAAATTACGTAAATTATTCTCGTCCATACAAACGACGTAATCCATTTGGTCGTAATCGTTTTTCGTTATTCTGGTTGCCACGTGTGGCACGATAGGTACTGCGTGCCTACCCAATACTGCCCTAGTGCCGTAATGGATTCCACTGCCTATTTCCTCTGTCGAGGTAGCAAACGAACTAACTGCGACCTTGCCCGTAAGCCCTTCGTCCTTTATCTTTTTTGCCATAATCATTTCTGCCATCGGCGACCTACATATATTGCCGTGGCACACAAACGCAACTTTTATCATACTCTCTCTTTTATCCAAAATTGCAAAATAACGCTTTTACAACGACAAAAACGAGGATAAACCCCGTTTTGCGTTATAATTTAGCAATCAATTCTACCTCTACTAATACGCCCTTCGGCAAACTTTTTACTGCTACGCAACTTCTTGCAGGCTTAGATACGAAATACTTTGCGTACACTTCGTTAAACCTAGCAAAGTCCGCCATATCACTTAAAAAGCAAGTGGTTTTAATTACGTTAGCAAAGCCTATGCCTGCTGCCGATAGCACCTCTTTTAAGTTCCTGCATACTTGCTCGGTTTGCATTATAATATCGCCTATAATTACGTCGCCCGTTACGGGGTTAATAGGAATTTGTCCCGACGTAAACAAGTAGCCGTCCACTTTTATTGCTTGCGAATACGGACCTATTGCTTCGGGTGCATGGTTAGAATACACTACTTCCATTTTACTCTCCTTCTTGCTATAATCCTATATTTGTTTTAGCACTATTCCTACTCTTTTCATATCTACCTTGCCGTTATAGTTAGCCTTAAAGTGCTTCATAACGGTAGGCATAGACCTATCGCTAAGCGACAAAATTACTTCCTTAATTTCTTCGTCGCTAAGTAGTTTTGGCAAATACTTTCTTATCGTTTCTAGTTGCACCTCTAAACTTTGTACGGTGTCCTCTCTGCCCGCATTTTTGTAAGCAACCTGCTCTTCGATAAGTTCTTTTTCGGTTTTTTGTAATAGTACGTCTACGTCGGCGTCGGCAAGTTCCCCACCGTCCTTTCTTTTTTCAATCGTAAGTAGCATTGCCTTGTTGATAAGTGCATTCATTGCGTTTACAGCCTCTTTGTTCTTTTCCTTCATGTAAACTACTTTTTCTTTTTTCAAATCTTCTAATAACATAACTGCCTCCTGTTAATCTAAATAATTCAGTACTTGTAGCGGATTATCTATAATTACGTCCGCTCCTTCCTTTTCAAGTTCGTCTTTCGTTCTAAAACCCCAAGTTACGCCTATCGTAAAAACTCCTGCGTTTTTGCCCGTTTTTACGTCGGTATTCGTGTCGCCTATGTAAAGTACGTCCTTAGCATTTACCCCTAGCGTTTCCATAGTTTCAAACACACCCTCGGCAGACGGCTTTACTTCGTGGCCTTCTCTTTGCCCGATAATTACGTCGAAAGTGCCTTTACCAAATATTTCTTCAACAACGCTAACTGCCATTTCGTGCGGTTTGTTTGAGTAAACGGATAGTTTAACGCCCATCTTTTTTAATTCGCCAAGCAAGTTTACTATATCGTCGTAAGGTTTTACAAGATACGAACATTTGGTTTCAAACATTTCTAGATAGGTATTTAGGCAAGCATCGTAGTTTGTCATATCGGCGTTTTGATATTCCATTGCCCTTTTTATCAGTTGTTTTACGCCGTCGCCTGCAAAATACTTAAACATTTCCGTTGGGCTTGGCTTGATGTCAAATTTTCCAAGTGCCTCGTTCGTTACGTACGCTAAATTGTCCAACGTATTAGTTAGCGTGCCGTCCAAATCAAATATACAAAGTTTTTTCATAATAATCCTTATAATAAATAAATTAAGTGCTTTTCGTTTGCGTTTAGAACATTATAACACGAATTAGCAATAAAATAAAACGATATTTTCCTTTACTAGATATCTTTTGAATTGTTTTTTAATTTTTTGTGCTATAATAAAAAAACGGAGTAAAGATGAAAAAATTAAAACCATATATAGCGCCCATTATAATTGCGGTGGTGCTAATAGTTTTTTTAGCCTCGATGGCATACGGATTTACCATGATTCCTAATATGGAATTGTGGCTAAAAGTCGTACTACTTTCAGTGCCGTCGTTCCTATGCGTAGTTGCGATAGGAGCGTGGATTCAACGCATTAAGGAAATAAAGGAGACCAAGGACGATGATTCTAGCAACTATTGATAATATCCCAAACAGAAAATACGAAGTTTTAGGAATAGTAAAAGGCAATATGGTTCAAACCAAAAATATGTTCAAGGATATTTTTGCTGCATTTAAGGGATTATTCGGCGGGGAACTGAAAACCTACACCGAAATGATGAACGAAGCAAGACAATACGCAACCAAGCGTATGGTAGAAGAGGCTGAATCCATGGGCGCTGACGCTATCCTTGGCATTTTATACACCTCGTCCACAATAGCATCGGGGGCTGCCGAAGTAATTGCTTACGGCACGGCAATCAAGTTTTTAGACAAAGAAGCGGACGAACAAATAGATAGCGACGGACTATTTTAATTTTTGCTTTGCAATAAGTTCGTTTGCTTTTTCAATTTATTTAGCTACTTCACGTCTTACTATTAACCTATTAAAAAATATTTAACCTATAAAAAGAGCCTTATCGGCTCTTTATTTATTTCGTTTTATGAATTTTTACTTTTTTCTCTACTACTTAGCACTTGGTGGAATTTGTCCTGAACGGCAACGTTTATTTCCATCATCTTTTCTTTACCTACCTTCTCTACTTTTCTATCGTAGGTAAGTAGTCCGTTGATTTCGTCCTCTACGTCGCTAACTTGCGTATAGATTGCTGCCGACAAGCCTTTTTCGATATTGCCTATTATATCCCTTTCGTATAATCTTTTTAGCCCAACTTCTAATTCTTCCTTATTCTTTAAGAATTTGTAGCCAAAGGCTTTTTTATTTTTAGCGTAATGCTTTTCGACAGGCAAAGAATATCCACCGAATTCGGTTAAGGCAATGCACCTAGCGTCTTTTGGTAATCTAACGGGACGCCAATAGATATGCAAACTTCTAAAATCGCCAAAACCTTGGTCCACCCAACCACTTGCGTGGTCGATTAGCCTAGTTTTATCTAGCGACAATATTTTGCTTACAACCATACCACTGTCAAATTGTCCCCAACCTTCGTTAAAAGGTACCCAAACGGCAATAGACGGCACGTTGTACAAATGCTCGATAGTAGGCGCTACTTCGTCTAGATACTCCGTTCTTCCTGCCATATTCGTCCTAGAAAAGAACCAATACTTACTGTCGGAAATAGGTAGATGCAACATTCCTGCTAAACCCATTCTACCCATATGAATTTTGCCACCACCGTTTACAAAGTCCTGCCAAACAATCATACCTAGCCTATCGCAATGGTAATACCACCTTAAAGGCTCTATCTTGATATGTTTCCTTAGCATATTAAAGCCCATCTCTTTCATGGTTTTAATATCGTATATCATTGCTTCGTCGCTTGGCGGGGTAAGTAGTCCGTCCGGCCAATAACCTTGGTCTAGTAGTCCGCTTTGGAAATACGGCAAATTATTAAGATAGAATCTAACTTTGCCGTCCATAGCAAGTTTCGTACTAAATTTACGCATTGCAAAATAGCCCGTAAATTCGTCCTCGTCCGCCTTTAATTCGTAATCGTACAAAGTAGGATTTTCAGGCGACCACAACTCCACTTCTCCAAACTGCAAGGTGTACTCGTCTTGGCTAAACTCCTGCTCTAACACCACTTTATCCCTTAGTTTTACGATGATACGCTTTTTCTCTACGTATCCCGTCGTATCCAAACTAACGGTAAGGGTGCGCTTATCTATATCGGGGGTAAGCCTTACACTTTTTACGTAGGTTTCGGCAACTTGCTCTATCCAAACGCTTTGCCAAATACCGCTTTGCGCAGTATAGAAAATTCCACCCCTATTTAGTTTTTGTTTGCCCCTTGATTGTGGCATCGTGTCCGACGGGTCGGTTACCTTTACTTCTAGTACGTTTTCTTCCTTTATTACGTCCGTTACGTCAAAGGTAAACGGCAAAAATCCACCCCTATGTTTACCAACGATTACTCCGTTTAACGTAACTTCTGCAATATAGTCTACAGCGTCAAAATGCAACAAAACACGAGGTTTATCCTTCAAAAACGTAAGATTAAACTCCTTTTTGTAATATAATACGTCGTTTGGCGATACCGACCTAAGTACGCCCGATAGTTTTGCTTCAGGTGAAAACGGCACTACTATTTTGCCGTCGTATCTTGTTGGCGTTTTATTGATATTGCATATTGCGTAATCCCAATATCCGTTCAGCATTTGATAATTATCTCTTACCATTTGCGGTCTTGGATATTCGGGTAACGGATTATGCGTATCTATTGCTTTGCCGAAATTAGTACTAAGTATTTTCATAATATACCTCTTATTTTTTTGGGGTAATAACGTAAACTTTTGATGCAAACGCCTCTAATTTTACGCTGATTTTTTCCTCTTCGGTTTCTCCCGTCCATTGCTCTACGATATCGTAATTTTTAGCGTCTTCTAGGCATACGTATTCGTCGTTAATTAGTTTTCTTACGTCGAATTTTGCCGTCTTTTTCATCTTCGTTTTGTTGTACAAGCATAGCGCAACTCTGCCACCTTCAAGCGGTCTTGCCAAAATATCCACACCGCCTAGTTTTATCGGTTTTGCAGGCTTACATAGTTTGTCTTGGTCGATAGCAATTAGATTTTTGTTGGTAATTATCTTCAACGTTTCATTGCTTTCGTCCACTTCGCCGTTAGGCAAAATAAACTTCCTTAGGTCGTTACCCAAAATTAACGGCGACGCCATCATACACCACAACGAAAAGTGCGACCTGCCTTGCGTTGGGGTTAAATCGCCGTTGCCTACTTCTAGCATATCAGGGTCGTTGTAAGTGCCAACGCCTGCGTACTTATATAGTTTTACGTTGTGCCTATAAATCATATTTATCCACCACATCCAAGGGCGAATATCTTGCGTGGTTCTCCACAAATTGCCCGTAAATCTGCCCCATTTATATGGTTTGTTAAAGCCCCACTCGCAAATAGAAAAGGCAATAGGTTTAACTTCGCTTCCCGTCTCTTTTGCGTATCTTTCGCTTTGTCTAATTAGCGCATCGCTCATACGCTTGTACAAAATTCTTGCGCTATTTTCTTTTTTAGCGATAGGGTTGAATATTTTTATGGTGTTTACGCCCTTTTCAAGTTCTACCACCACTTGACATCTAGTATAATCGTTCCAAGGCTTGCAACCTGGGGTGGAAACTTCGTATTTTTTCTTGCCGTTTACGATTATCATTGCGTATTTGTCGTACGTCCAGCCGTGCTTTTTAACAGTTAAAGTAAGCGCATATTTTCCTGTTTCTTCAACGTTCACGTTTTCAAAGGTGATTGCGCCCTTGTTTGCGTCTAGACCCGATACGAACACGCCGTTTGGCATTTTTTCGTCCTTGAATATCCTTGCAGAACCCTCTAAATGCGCCGTATCCACGCTATAAGTATATTTCTCGGTTTCGCCAAGTTTTGCAAGGCTCATAACCGATATAAGCGGAGCGTATTTTGACAAAGGAACGTTATGACAAAAGTCGTACTTAAAATACTCTATGCCCCATTTTGCAAAGGTATAAGCATCTCTATCTTCGTTGCCCTCGCTAGCAGGTAAATCCTCGCAAGTAAGCGTACCGTTGGAAGAATATATGCCCACTTTTAGTCCCATATCGTTAAGGTCCTTTACAAGTGGCGCAACGTTTCGTGGGAATTTTGACAAATCCCCTTGCAATTCGCCGTTTTCGTCCCTTAAATTAGAGTGCCAATCGTCGTCTAGGTTAAAATATTTGTAACCTGCCTCTATTAGTCCGCTCTTCTTGTACGCTTTTGCTACGTCAAGTATCATTTCTTCGCTTATTTTATTTCTAAAACAGTTCCAACTGCTCCAACCCATTGGTGGCGTTTCAAGTACGCCGTTGTTAAAAACTTCGTCCGTATCAATATCCACCAAAGCGTATTTTGGTTTGAATGCGTTTTTCAAAAAGCATATTGGACACGCTTTATTTCTTTTTGCCATATCTCTCTCCTTTTCGTATTATCACCTATTTATCATACAATATTTTTATACAAATTGCAATATTTGTTTAAGAATTCCAATAAGTTAAAAAAATATTTTAATTTTCTATTAGTTTTTCTAAAATTTTTGGCATTTTAGTATTTTTTCGAAGATTTTTAACAAAGTTACCGTTATTCAGTCGCCACAAATAATTGACATAATTAGCTAATAGTATTAGTATTAAAAATATATATACTATAAAAGAATCAATGGAGAAAAACAATGAATTTAGTTGAAACCGAGAAAAAGTGGCAAAAAATTTGGGAAGAAAATAAGCTGTACAAATTCCACGAAGAGAACGTGGACAAAAAATGGTACGTGCTCGAAATGTTCTCCTACCCTTCTGCTGCTAAACTTCACGTTGGACACTGGTACAACTACGGACCTAGCGATAGTTACGCTCGTTTTAAGCGTATGCAAGGGTACGAAGTTTTTCAACCTATGGGATTTGACGCTTTCGGTTTGCCTGCTGAAAACTACGCTATCAAAACCGGCGTTCACCCTAAAGACAGCACTATGAAAAATATTGCAACCATGGAAGAAACCTTAAAGGAAATGGGTGCAACTTTTAACTGGGAAAACGAAGTAATTACTTGTACTCCCGAGTACTATAAATGGACGCAATGGATATTCTTGCAACTATACAAACACGGCCTAGCGTACAGAAAGGAAGCGCCTGTAAATTGGTGTCCTAGTTGCCAAACCGTGCTTGCCAACGAGCAAGTTGTGGAAAACCACTGCGAAAGATGTGGCACTGAGGTAATAAGGAAAAACCTAACTCAATGGTTCTTCAAAATTACCGACTACTCCGAGGAATTATTGCAAGGCTTAGATACGCTAGATTGGCCTAAAAAGACGGTACTTATGCAAAAGCATTGGATAGGCAAATCCACCGGTACAGAGGTTACTTTCACCTTGACGACGGGCGAAAAGTTTAACGTATTTACCACCCGTGTGGACACCTTAAACGGCGTTACCTACGTAGTACTTGCCCCAGAAAACGAGCTTGTAGACAAAATCACCACGCCTGAGCATAAAGCCGAAGTGGAAAAATACAAAGAGGATTGCTCGAAGATAAACGAAATAGAAAGGCTATCCACTGCTCGTGAAAAAACGGGCGTATTTACGGGAGCGTACGCAATAAACCCTATTAACGGGGACAAAGTACCCGTTCTTGTTGCCGACTACGTACTAGCAAGCTACGGTACGGGCGCAGTAATGGGCGTTGCCGCTCACGACGACAGGGACTATATCTTTGCTAAAAAGCACGATCTACCTATCGTAAGAGTAATCCAAAACCCTAACGGCAACGACGAATTACCGTACTGTGAAGAAGGTATCGTTTGCAACACCCCTGGCTTTGACGGTATGACCACCGAAGAAGCTAAGGCTGCAATAACCGCAAAATTAGAAAAGGACGGCAACGGCAAACTCGTTACTAATTACAGACTACGTGATTGGCTTGTATCAAGACAAAGGTATTGGGGTTGCCCTATCCCTGTGGTATATTGCGACCACTGTGGTATCGTTCCCGTTCCTGAGGACCAACTGCCCGTTGAATTACCTTACAACGTAGAATTTAAGCCTGACGGAAAATCACCGCTTGCTAAGTGCGACGAATTCGTAAATACGGTTTGTCCTGTTTGCGGTCGCCCTGCAAAACGTGAAGTAGATACTTTGGACACCTTCGTATGTTCTAGCTGGTACTACTTGCGTTACGTAGACCCACACAACGACATAGAGGCGTTTAACAAGGATATCGTAAACAAAATGCTACCTGTAGATAAGTATATCGGTGGTGCAGAGCACGCTTGTATGCACCTACTTTACGCTAGATTCTTTACGAAAGCGCTTAGAGATATGGGATACCTAGACTTTGACGAACCGTTTAAGTCGCTTGTTCACCAAGGCACTATTCTTGGCTCGGACGGAAATAAAATGAGTAAGTCAAAGGGCAACGTTATCTCCCCTGACACCTTCGTAAAAGAATACGGCTCGGACGTATTTAGAATGTACTTAATGTTCGGTTTTAGTTACGTTGACGGTGGCCCTTGGAACGAAGACGGAATTAAGGCTATAAACAAGTATATCGAAAGAGTAGAAAGAATGTACGAACAAGCAAAAAATTACACCTACGTAGACGCACCTTACCAAAAGGCTGAAAAAGAACTTAACTACGTTCATAACAACACCATAAAAGCTTGCACGAGCGATATGGACGCCTTTGCGTTTAACACTGCTATCGCTAAGATAATGGAACTAACCAACGCAATGTACAAGTACGACTCTTTGGGCGAAGTTAAAAATAGGCTATACGAAGATTGCTTAAAAGACCTTATTTTACTACTTGCACCTATTACTCCGCACTTTGCCGAAGAGATAAACGAGATTTGCGGTTTCTTTAACGGCTCGGTATTTAACCAAAAATACCCTACTTACGACGAAAAAGCACTTGTACTTGACGAAGTAGAACTTGCCGTACAAATCAACAGCAAGGTAAAAGCAAAAATCGTAGTACCTTCTAGCGTAAGCAAAGAAGAACTAGAAAAACTTGTACTTAGCGACGAAAAGGTACAAGAACTAATACAAGGCAAAACTATTAAAAAACTGATTGCAATACCAAATAGATTGATAAATATCGTTTTAGCGTAAGTAAGGAGGGAAATATGCTAGACTTAAAATATTTGACTGAGCATAACGACGAAGTTTTTGAAAAACTTTCGCATCGTAGCGGTGGTCCTTTCCCCGTAAGAGAGGCTAGGGACTTAGCACTAAGAAGAAAGGAAATTATAAGAGAGGTTGAGATATTAAAGGCTCAAAAAAATACCGTATCACAGCAAATAGCCGTGCTTAAAAGGGAAAAGAAAGACGCTAGCGAGGTAATTAGCGAAACCAAAAAACTTGGCGACGAAATCTCTGCTCTTGACAGCGAACTAGCAAAAGTAGAAGAAGATTTGCAAACTGCTATGTACGCTATCCCTAACGTATATCACGATTCTTTGCCTATCGGCGAAAGCGACAACGACAACCGTGAGGAAAGAAAGTTTTTGGAGCCTACGAAGTTCGATTTCGAGCCTAAGGCACATTGGGATTTGGGCGTAGACCTAAATATTTTGGACTGGCCTAGGGCTGGTAAAATTACGGGCGCACGCTTTACCGTATATCGTGGACTTGGCGCAAAACTTGAAAGAGCCGTAATAAACTTTATGTTAGACTCGCACTATACTCACGGCTACACCGAGATTTTGCCTCCGTTTATGGTAAACACCGCATCTATGAAAGGTACGGGACAACTACCAAAATTTGCAGAAGATATGTATCACGTAGAAAATACCGACTACTACCTTGTACCAACCGCCGAAGTACCCGTTACAAATTTGCACCGTGACGAGATACTAAACAAAGCGGACCTACCTATTAAGTATTGTGCTTACACCGCTTGTTTTAGGGGTGAGGCTGGCTCGGCTGGAAGAGATACGAGAGGACTTATCCGTCAACATCAATTCAACAAGGTAGAACTTGTAAAATTTGCAAATCCTGAAAATAGTTACGACGAACTTGAAAAACTAACGAACGATGCAGAATATATTTTGCAACAACTAAAATTACCTTACAGAGTTGTAACCCTATGCTCTGGCGACGTTGGTTTTTCTAGCGCTAAAACCTACGATATCGAGGTTTGGATGCCAAGTTACGGCAGATACGTGGAAATCAGTTCTTGCTCGAATTTCGAGGATTTCCAAGCACGTAGAGCAAACATTAAGTATCGTGACGACGACGGCAAACTAAAACTTGTACACACATTAAACGGTAGCGGACTTGCCGTTGGTAGAACGGTGGCTGCTATTATGGAAAACTACCAAAACGCAGACGGCTCGGTAACTATTCCGGAAGTACTAAGAAAGTATATGCCCGTTGACGTAATAAAATAGGCAGATAGCAAATAAATATATAAAAAAAAGAGGAGCAAACGCTCCCCTTTTTTTGACTTTTTATTGTTAACACTCGTCCTCTTTGAAATTCATACTTATATTAAAGCCCCCTTACGCCTCGGCTTGCATAATCTTACTAATTAGACTTCCCTTACACTTCGGATTGCATAATCTTACTAATTAAGCCTCCCTTATTCTCAGATAACATAATCTTTCTAATTAAGCCTCCCTTGTGTAAAGGGAGGTGACACGAAGTGTCGGAGGGATTGTAATATAATGAAATATTGATATCTAAATTACGCAAGTATCTTTAGTTCGCATTGTATTGTAAAATCAATCTTGTTTCGTTTTTTTATTCGTACTACAAGGAAAACTCTATCAAATCATCACTATAAATATGCGTATTATAAAACAATCCCTCAGTCAGCAAGGCTGACAGCTCCCTTTACACAAGGGAGCCTTGCTTGGTAAGTATAGATATTCCATTACACAAGGTAACCTAGTTTGGTGTTTATAAATACCTTTACGCAAGAAAGAGTTGATTGTGGTGGTGTACCTACTTGCACAAGAATGCCTTTTTTTATTTATAGTTTTATTTTTCCATTTTTTCTTTATCGTAATTTTGTTTGCGGTTATTTATTATTATATATATTTTTCCTTTTCGTTAGTTACTATCTATTCTCGGGCATAAAAAAAAGTGGGCGATTGCCCACTTTTAATTTTTGTGTTATTACATTGTTACCATAAAGAATCTTACGATAAACAATATTGCGATAACTAAGATAATAATATCTTTCGAGAAGAACTCTCCAACTTCGCCTTTCTTTACTGCGAAGTATTCTTTTACGCTGTACTCTTTGGTGAAGAATACTTTGAAGAATTTCAAGGTTATGTAAGATATCATACCAACTGCGATACCGTTTGAAATGCTGTACGTTAAAGGCATCATGATTAAAGTTAAGAAAGCAGGAACAGCGGTAGTTAGGTCGCTGAAATCAACTTCCTTAAAGTTTTTAAGCATTAGCACGCCTACGTAGATAAGAGCAGGAGCAGTAGCAGCAGAAGGAATCATTGATGCAAGTGGAGATAGGAACATTGCTATAAAGAAAAGGAATGCCGTTACTACGCTTGCAAGACCGGTTCTTGCGCCAGCCGATACACCAGATGCCGACTCAACGAAAGTAGTTACGGTAGAAGTACCCATCATAGCGCCAACAACGGTTGCGGTAGAGTCTGCAAACAAGCATTTGTTAAGGTTTTGTGGGTTGCCGTTCTCGTCTAGCATACCTGCCTCAGCAGCAGTTCCTTGTAAAGTTCCCAAAGTATCGAACATATCAACTAGGCAGAAAGTAATTACTAGTAGAATAACTGCAATAGCAGTATCAGCAGTCCAATAAGAGAATCCTTTGAACCAACCTTGAACACCTAGGTTACCAAAATCCTTAAAGGTATCTGCAGGATTTAGAATATTTTGGAATACTGCAAATGCCGTTTCATTGCCAATATTGAACAAGTAATACAAACAAGTTGTAAACAAAATACCAACGATTACGTTTGCTTTTGCTAGTTTCGTTCTAGAAAGTGCTGCAATAAACAAGAAGCCGAAGAACGCAGCAATAGCAGGAGTAATTGCATACCAAGTAACTCCTCCGTTATATACGTTCAAGTTTACTAATTGTACGAAAGTAAATTGGTTAGCAGTAACTAATCCTGCATTTTTCAAACCGATAAATGCAATAAACAAACCGATACCTGCAGGAACTGCCTTTTTAAGACACATAGGTAATGCCTCGGCAATTTTCTTTCTTAGACCCGTAACTGATAGGAACATAAATACAAGACCTGCAACGAAAATTACAGATAAGCCTGCAAAGTATGCGCCGTCAGTAAATGGAGCAGCAGTACCGAAACCTGCTAACATAAACGATACGAAGAAGAAAGAGTTAAGACCCATACCAGGGGCTTGAGCATAAGGCATCTTCGCATACAAAGCCATAAGCAAAGTACCAACGATAGCGCCGATAGCAGTTGCAATATATACTGAATTATACACTGCGCCACTTGTTGCGCCGGAAATACTATTAGGGTTTACAAGCATAATGTAGCACATTGCAAAGAAAGTAGTTACACCACCCATTATTTCCGTTTTAACCGTTGAATTTCTTGCTGAAATTTCGAAGAAATTGTCCAACTTTTGTGAAAACTTCATAATAAAACTCCTTTTTAATAAAATAAACTATTTTTATTATAGCATATTGATACACGAGTAAACAATAGTTTTATTCTAATAAACATTAATTAAAAACAAAAATTTTCGTTTCGCCTTTTTTTAGCCGATTTTTTACTAAAAATGATAAAAATATCAAATCAGCTCATACTATTATCAAAAAAGGAGAACGCTATGAACAAAAAAGTAGAAGAAATAATAAAAGAATATTCAAAGCCTACCCCACTAGGTAGTTACAACGGCAATTCGTCTATGTTTAACGAGCCAACGCAAGACGCAGACGACCTATAACCACGCTCACGGCAAGCCAAGTTTTATATAGCAACAACTAGCAAAAAGTAAAAGCGTTACGATATGTGCGTAACGCTATCTTTCTAATATCTAACTAGCACTATCACTGTTTTGGGGTTACACTTGCCAACATAGACTTCTCTAAATAACCCGTTTTATTCAATCACTCTAAGGTCTTTTACGTCTACGTATATGCTATCTCCATAAAAATTGCCCTTTTCGTCAATGCCCGAAAAATCGACTTCAACGCTATTTTGTACGGCATTATCGTCCACCACCACGCCAACGTCACCTTTGCGTATACCATATTTCGTGTATTTGCTATCCTCAACTATTAGTTTTACTCTGTCGTACTCTTTTACGTTTAACGGCTCGAAACTCGATTTTGCATTTTTTATAATGCTATCTAAACGGCTGTTTAATTCTATTTTTATTTTTTCGGAAAGTTCAAGTTTTTCCTTTGCTACGTCGCAAATATTTATTTTTACAACAATACAATCACCCTGATTTTTTGGGTTAAAAAATAACACGTCCAAAATCATCGTATTCATACCCTAATACTATCCCGCGCATACCCTTTTCAAGTTTATTTTTTCTAAATGGTTTGTCATTTTTAAGTATAACTAAATAAAAATTTTTCATTTTATCCAACCAACGTAAAACGCTTTTCTTTTTACTTTTTTATTAAATCACTAAGTAACTCAAATTATATCACGACTACTAAATTAAAACGAAAATTGACAAAAATTATCCAATCAAAGTTTTTCTTATGCTTTCTCGCACGTTTTCAAAACGTCGTTTCTATGCCTTTTTTTGAAAACTCGCTTTTTTATGCCCGTTAATATTTACGCTATGAAAAAAGGAGGCTTTTTGCCCCCCTATTTTTCGTTTAGTGGTTTATGTGAAGATTATAAATTACGTGCTTACGTTATCTTTCGCTGATTGGTACGTACTTTTTGTTTGCTTTTACGCTGACGTAAGCAGGACGAATAATCTTGCCTGCGCATTGCAATTCTTCTATTCTGTGCGCGCTCCAACCTGCAATTCTGGCTATTGCAAAAATAGGCGTATACAGTTCGTACGGCAAGCCCAAAATTTTGTAAACTAGCCCCGAATAAAAGTCGATATTTGCACTAACGCCCTTGTACATTTGTCTTTTTTCGGCTATCACCCTAGGCGCTATTTCGGCAACTGCCTCGTACAAGGCGTACTCTTCTTCCATGCCCTTTTCTACCGACAACGCCTTTACGTAACTTTTCAGTATTTCTGCCCTTGGGTCAGACAACGAATATACTGCGTGCCCCATACCGTAAATTAGTCCAAGTTTATCAAACGCCTCTTTATTTAGCAATTTACGCAGATAAACCTCGATTTCTGCTTTATTCGTTACGTCGATATTCTTTTTCATATCGTCAAACATTTGCACTACTTTAATGTTTGCGCCACCGTGCTTTGGTCCTTTTAGCGAGCCGAGCGCAGCCGCTATTGCCGAGTACGTATCCGTTCCTGACGAACTAACTACGTGGGTTGTAAAGGTGCTGTTATTTCCACCGCCGTGCTCGGCGTGTAAAACAAGGCACAAGTCCAAAAGTTCTGCTTCAAGGTCGGTAAACTTGCCGTCCTCACGAAGCAAGTACAAAATATTTTCAGCCGTATCGTATTCCTTTTTTGGATAGTGTATAAACAAACTTTGTTCGTTGTGATAGTGTTGGTGCGATTGATAGGAATATACGGCAAGAAGTGGGAACTCCGCAATAAGTTTTAGGCATTGCCTTAAAACGTTTGCCGTAGACGTATCGTCGGGATAATCGTCGTAGGAGTACAACGCAAGCACGCACCTAGACAGCATATTCATCATATTTTTGCCCGGCGCTTTTAGTATCATATCCCTTACGAAACTAGGTGGCAAACATCTAAGTTCGCTAAGCTCTTGCTTAAACTCGTCAAGTTGTTTTTGAGTTGGCAACTTTGACGTAAGCAATAAATAGGTAACTTCCTCAAAGCCGTGCCTATTTTCGCTAGCAAATCCCCTAACGATATCCTTTACGTTTACGCCTCTGTAATAAAGTTCGCCGTCGCAAGGGATTTTGTTGCCGTCTTTATCTACGTCCTTTGCTTTTATATTAGATATTTCCGTAAGACCTGCTACTATTCCATTGCCGTTTATGTCCCTAAGCCCTTTTTTTACGTCGTATTTTGCATACAATTCGGGCGCAATTTTATTGCGTCTGTCCGACGCTTTGGCAAGTTCTCTTACGTATGGTGTGATTTCTGAATAATTATCTCTCATATTACCTCCATAGTCGCTACGCTACCATTATACAACTTGACAACCATTTTATAAAATATTATAATGTTATAACATTGATAAGTAAAAGGTTATGATATGACGATTAGACACTTAAAAACTTTTATTGCCGTATGTAAATGCGGTGGAATAACGGCAGCAGCAAAAGAACTACGTGTGGCTCAGCCAGCCGTTAGCCAAACGATAAGCGAAATGGAAAAATACTACGACGTGGTGCTATTTAATAGAATTAAGCAACGGCTTGTGATTACCGATGCGGGCAAAGACCTGTATTTTAAGGCAAAAGACGTGGTAGAAAGTTTTGACGAATTTGAAAACCTTGCCTTTAACGGCGACTATTCGGCTGTGATAAAAATAGGTACGTCGGTTACGATAGGCAAGCAGTACGTACCAAAAATTTTGAAAAAACTGCGTGAAACCTACCCTACCGTGAAGCCTATACTTAAAATAGACAAAGCATCGGTAATTGAAAACGAACTATCCATAGGCAATCTTGATTTTGCTATCGTGGAAACGTCGGTAAAAGCGACCAATATATTGTCTTTCGAATTTGACAAAGATAGGCTGGTTGCAATTAGTGGCAACGATTATCTTAAAAAGGACGAACTAACTTTAAGCGAACTACTTAATTACGACATACTACTTAGGGAAAAAGGTAGCGCTTCTAGGGACTACCTAGATAGTTTGCTTGCCCTAAACGGTTTAACTGCTACTCCTACCATAGAGTCTATTAGCAACCAAGCGATTATTTCGTCGGTAATAGAAGGTCAAGGAGTGTCGGTACTGCCTGAAAATATCGTTGCGCCGTACTTAGAAAGAGGACAAGTAAAAGCGTTTAGTATAATAGGCGAAGATCTAGAAAGAGTTGCCTATATAATTACCCATAAAAACAAAAAATTATCGGGGCTACAAAACGCCATATTCGAAGACTGCAAAAATAAGCGATTTGACTAATACGTTAGTGGCTAACAATTAAAATAATAACCTTAAACCCTAGTAATTACTACACTTTTAGATAATATCGTGCCTATCTAATTGCCGTTATCGTTAATCGTTTTTACACGATTTAATAGGATATTTTGTTGCTTATTCTCTATCTATTTATAGTTTATTTACACTAACTTTTAAGTATATATTACTAAATTACGTATATGCTTCGTTTACGAATATTACGTAAAAAGGACGCAACATAGCGTCCTTTTAATTTTTTCTTAGCATATTCGTCCATTACGATTATTGCTTTTGAGCGTACCAAAATTATAGTTTAGATATTTCTACGCCCTCTTTGGTATCTTTTACTTGATAGCCAAGTTTTGTAATTTCGTTACGATATTCGTCAGCCTTTGCCCAATCTTTTTCTAATTTTGCATGTTTTCTCTTTTCTACAAGGTCCATTACTTCGCTTGGGATATCAGCCGTATCAACCTTAAGTGCTTTTGCCTCGTTTAGTCTTAAACCAAACACTTTGTCCATTTCAAGCGCTAAGTCGTAAATATCTTTGCTCTTTGGCTCTTTAACTGCTTTCCACAAAACGCCTAGTGCAAGAGGCAAATTCAAATCGTCGTCGATTGCCTCCTTAAACTCGGCTAGGTATCCGTCAATAACTGCCTTATCGGTAGGCACGGTTGATATTTTGTGTTGGTACAAAAGACCTAATAGCCTATTGTACGACGTTTTTGCGCCGTCCATACCCTCGAACGTGAAGTTCAGTTTGTTTCTGTAATGTGCGTTTAGGCAAAAATATCTATATACAAGTGGCTCGTAACCCTTTTGTTCTAGTTCGCTTATCGTATAAACGTTGCCTAGACTCTTACTCATTTTGCCGTTATTTACTAGCATAAATTCGCCGTGACACCAGAAGTTTACGCTCTTTTTGCCCGTAATTGCTTCGTTTTGCGCAATTTCGTTTTCGTGGTGAACGGGAATATGGTCCACGCCACCCGTGTGAATATCAAAGTGTTGTCCTAAATACTTGATACTCATTGCCGAGCACTCTATATGCCAACCAGGGTATCCCATTCCCCAAGGCGAAGTCCATTGCATAATATGCTCTTTCGGTGCTTTTTTCCAAACGGCAAAGTCGTACGGATTGCGTTTTTCAGGGTTTACTTCCACCCTTGCGCCAGCAATTTGCTCGTCTAGGTTTAGCCTAGAAAGTTGACCGTATTTTGGGAATTTAGATATATCGTAATATATTCCGTCGCTAGTTTCGTAAGCGTAGCCCTTTTCGATAAGTTTTTCTACGTACTTTATCATATCGTCGATATGTTCGGTTGCCTTTGCAATTATTTCAGGCTTGCCTATATTCAATTTTTCCAAATCCTCGAAGAACACTTTGGTGTAAAATTCCGCTATTTCGTATGGGCTTTTTTGCTCCTTTTTAGCGGCTTTTTCCATTTTATCTTCACCGTCGTCGGCATCCGATTGCAAGTGTCCTACGTCGGTAATATTCATTACGCCCTTTAATTTGTAGCCGTCGTACTTTAATACTCGACGCAAAATATCCATAAAGATATAGGTACGCATATTGCCTATGTGCGCATAGCTGTACACGGTAGGTCCGCACGAATACATAGTTACTTTTTTGTCACTTATAGGGCTAAATTCCTCTTTTTTTCTCGTAAGCGTGTTGTAAAGACTTAACATTTTAATCTCCTTATATAAAAAATCGCCCTTAAATAAGGACGATAGTCGTTGTTCCACCTTAATTTAGCAAAAACTTTAACGCAGTTATACGTAGCGACATTTCCTTCGCTCTGCTAAGCAATCGCACTTTGGGCGCTTCTTTTTAGGAAGTTTTCAGCAGGTTACTTCCATTCTCTGTAAAAAAGATTTACGCTTAATCTTATTGCCTACGCATTTGTAATATTATTATACAATATTTACGCCCGTTGTCAAGTCGATTTTATATGGGTTTTAATCGTTTAATTTTTTAACGTATATTCCAAACGCTCCTAACAAGCGGTGTTTTCTAAAACCTATTTTTCGGTAAAAGGATATTGCTCTTTCGTTTTTAACGTCCACGCCAAGCCACACTCCCTTTACGTTATCTGCCTTAAATCTATCAATAAGCACAGTGATTAACTTAGTTCCGTTGCCCTTTCCGCAGTGCTCTTCTAATATATCAATATGCAAATGAGCAGGATATTTTGCACCAAGCAGTTTGTCTAGCATAAGTTCTGTCCTTTTTGTCAGGTATTCCCCTTTATCCACGGCTTTTAGTTTTGGCAAAAACTCGCTTTCGTATACTTGCACGTAGCGTTTATAGTCCTCACTACCTACCGCGTATCCCACTACGTTTTCCCCACAAATCAGTTTGTAGCCTACCCCGTACAAAACGTAATAGTCCATAAACAGCAGTTTAGTTTGCAGTGGCTTTTCCTTGTATATTCCCGTTGCAGTTTTTACACATAAATCTTCTAAAACTACTAGGTCGTCTTTTTCTATCTCTTTTATCATATTTCTTTACTAAAAAAGGAGGTTTCCCTCCTTTTCATAACTATTACAGACCGTTAATAAACGCCAAAATTTCGTCTATCGTCATATCACCAAGTTTTTTATCTATTCCAGGTAACACTTTCTCCAAATTGACGTTAGTTATCATACCCCATTTTTCTAATTTGTACATGGTTGCAGTTTTTACTACTTTTATCATTTCGTCTTGTATATTAGTAAGCGTAGCGTCCTTAACTTCGAAAAGCATAGAGCCTTCCGGCGTTTCCATAATATCGGATATTTTAAGTTCCTTTATCTTGCTATCAATATTCGTTCCAAGCGTAGATAAGGTTTCGCCTGCTAGATTTTGTAAAAGTTTTGACGAACTCGTGTCTATATCAATTATCTCGCCAAGCGTTAACGTATTCATAGCGTCGGCCAGTTTCATAATTTCTTTATCTTTTAACGCTTGCATAATTTTTGGCGAATTTGCGTCTATATTCAAAACGTCGCCCAAAACGATAGGTTTATCGCTATTTTCTGCAAAACCTTTTAATATATCTACAAGCAATTTATCGTTGTTCGCCTCGCTAAACAACGGTATATCAGGTAGCATATGCGGATCTATTTGCCTTAAATTTATCACCTTGATGCGGTTTATAACGCCGTCAAAAACTGCTTTGGTATTATCGGCAACCTCTTTGATACTTGCGTTTAACATCGGGCTCATCATCTCTTTTAGATTCTCGTCGTCAAACCCAACTCCTACAAGCCCCATTAAATCGCCTGTTTTTATCTTCATTACTTCGCTATACACGTTGCCAAGCCCTACGCTCATTACGCCGTCAAGGCACTTATAGTCCTTATCTTCGCCAAGTTTACTTTTGATTATGCCAAGAACGTCTATACCGAAATTCTTTTTAATGTCGTTAAAGCTAGTATTTTGGATATTGTTCATTGTGCCAACTAACAGTTGTCCCATCTCGTAAATAGACTTGTCGCCGTAGGTGTTTTCCTCGCCGGGAGTAAGATCCACGCCGAACATACCTTCAATAGTCGATAAAGGAACGGCTGCAAAAAGCACGTAGCCACCTATACCGATTACTAATAATATTACGATTACGCCGGTAAGAAAACCGGAAAAAAACTTCATCATAGCCTACACCCCAAACAATCTAGAAAAAATTTGACCTAGAATATTATTCTCAACAAGCCATTTGCCTATCGTGGATATTTCTATTTGTTGTTGCAATACGTCGGCAGAAGGGATATTCATACCGGCTACCCACGAAACTACTGCCATACCTATAATTACTAATACCATTGCCTTTACTCCGCTATAAACAGCGCCTAGCAATTTGTCCAAAACTTTTAGGATATAAACTTTATCTAATAGTGCTTGGTATAGCCTGTTGATAATAATAAACAGCAACTTAATAACTATACAAAGCAGTACGAACGCTATTGCTAAAAAGATGATATTGGTTAAAGCAGGCGCAAGTTTGTCTACTAGACTTATTCCCGATTGTCCTTTCATAATAGTAGGTAGTAGCGCTTTCATAATAAGCGCCATCCAGCCCAAACTCGTTTGCTGTAAAGCCTCGGTAAACTCCACGTTATTGCCACCGACTACTACGTAATAAAGGTTGTTTGCCTCGTCAAAATATATAGGCGTAGTTGCTATTTCGCCACCTGCGGATATCAAACTGCCCGTTAATTGCTCGGTAATAGATATGCCCATTGAAGAACCTTTTAACGCCTCGGCAGTAACTCCGCTAAGCATTAACGAAATAAGCACGATAACTATAAACGAATTTTTAAGCGACTTACCAAACCCCCTTATTGCTCCAAGTAATAATCCTAAACCTAATATTACTCCGATTGCTATATCTAAATAAGGCACGGTAGACGCTAGCATTGTATATGCCATATCTCCTCCTAGTTTCTCTTTTTTAACTCTAATAAGTATACCATAATAACAAGTATATTTACAACTTTGTAATTACATTTTAATTAATTTCTATTTTTTTTCTAAAAAAATTCTTTTTTTTACAAAATTTTTACATATTTTGTTTGGTATTAAAGCCTACCCTTTGGCAATACTCTATGCGAGGTAAATTATGAATAAACAATTAGTATTTTTATGTGTAGGAACGAGTAACGTAGTTGGCGATTCGCTTGCGCCCGTTATTGGCGATTATCTAGAAAACAGCAGTTTGCCGTGCTACGTGTACGGCACTACTAAACGCAACGTAAACGCAAAAAACCTTGTTGATTACGTAAATTTTATAGAAGAAACGCATAAGGATAAGATACTTATAGTAATAGACGCAGGTCTAAGCAAAACTCAACAGGTAGGTACGGTTAAAATAACGAAGGGTGGATTAAAACCACAAGGAGCAATAAATAAGCGTGCGACCAAGCTTGGCGACGTGGGAATTCTTGGCGTAGTAAACTATTACTCAACCGACGTAATCGGCGTTTTACGCACGGTAAATCCCGCTTTTATCTCCGCTTTTGGTAAATATCTTGCTGATTTAATCGTTAAAAGCTACAATTCTTTGAAAGCAAGTAGCAACTGATTATTGAGAAAAAGTATTTGGCACTTTTCATATTCTATGATATAATACCATATACAAAATAAATTACTCAATAATTTACGGAGGCAACGATTAAGTGAAAAAAAGCACTAAAACAATTTTGATATGTTTGCTTGTAATCGTGCTGATAGTCGTTCTTGCGCTATCGCTAAGCAATATCGGCAAACCGAAAGAAATAAAACAAGGCGAACTTGAAAATATGATAAAAGAAGGTACCATACAAGAAATTTATATTAAGGGTAACTTCGAAGCATACGTTTTGTTAAAATCGCCTAATAGCAAGGTAGAAGCAAACAAGTTCCCAAATCAAGCAGATTATTACGTAAAAATCTTTTCAAGAAGAGATTTTGAAACGTACCTTCACAATATTCAACAAGAGATGGACGGCGTTGAAGGTTGGAAAAAACCTATCGTGTCCTACGACAATCCTGATAGCGGATCTTTTTGGATAAACCTAATTCCTATCTTCGGCTTTTTGATTATTGCGGGCATATTCATTTACGTATTTAAGCAAAGCCAAGGCGGAAACAGCATGGTGATGAACTTCTCGAAAAATAGAGCAAGACTAAACAACAACATTAAAGTGCGTTTCGACGACGTAGCAGGCGCTGACGAAGAAAAGGAAGAATTGCAAGAAATAGTTGAGTTTTTGAAAAACCCTAAGAAATTCTCCGAACTTGGCGCAAGAATCCCTAAGGGCGTACTTCTAGTAGGTCCTCCTGGAACGGGTAAAACATTGTTTGCTAAGGCAGTTGCAGGTGAAGCAGGCGTTCCGTTCTTCTCGATAAGTGGTTCGGACTTTGTGGAAATGTTCGTTGGTACGGGTGCTGCAAGGGTGAGAGATATGTTCGCCGAAGCAAGAAAAAATATGCCTTGTATCGTATTTATCGACGAGATAGACGCCGTTGGTAGACAAAGGGGTACGGGTCTTGGTGGCGGACACGACGAAAGAGAACAAACCCTTAACCAACTACTTGTACAAATGGACGGCTTTGAGCATTCCGACGGAATTATCATTATGGCTGCAACAAACCGTGCCGATATACTAGACCCTGCTCTTCTTCGTCCGGGCAGATTCGACCGTCAAATTGCGGTAAACCCACCTGACGTAAAAGGTAGAGAAGCAATCTTCAAGGTACACGCAAGAAACAAACCTCTTGGTAGCGACATAGACTTTAAGAAACTAGGTAGACTAACCACAGGCTTTACGGGCGCTGATATTGAAAACCTACTAAACGAAGCTGCAATTCTTGCCGCTAGAAAAAATCTTAAAGTAATCACGATGGTGGAAATAAACGAGGCTATAAACAAGGTAATAGCAGGCCCACAAAAGAAGAGCCACGTAGTTACCGAAACCGACAAGCGTATCACCGCTTTCCACGAATCAGGACACGCAATAGTAGGTCAACTACTTCCGTACTGCGACAACGTACACGAAGTAAGCATTATTCCTCGTGGAATGGCAGCAGGCTACACTATCACCCGTCCTGACAGCGACGACGAGCACGTAACCAAAAACAAGCTAGAAGATACTATCGCTATGATGCTTGCAGGTAGAGCCGCAGAAGAACTTATTATCCACGATATTTCAACGGGCGCATCTAACGATATTCAAAGAGCAAGCGGTATTGCTAGAAAAATGGTAACCGAATGGGGAATGAGCAAAAAACTTGGCAACTTCTTCTTAGGTCAATCGGGCGAAGTATTTATCGGTAGAGATTTTGGTAGCCAACATCAATACAGCGAAGAGATTGCGGGCATTATCGACGAAGAAATCAAAGCAATACTTGATAGAAACTACAAACGTGCGCTAGACCTACTTACCGAAAATAAATCGGTACTAAATAATATGGTAATGGTACTATTTGAAAGAGAAACCATTTACAGCGACGAAGTTGCTTTGTTATTTGAAGGTAAGAGCGCCGAGGAAGTAATCGCTTACAGCAAAAAGCGTGACGAGGACTTGTACAACAAGTCTAAGAAAACCGAAACGCCACAAAACGCAGTAGTCGTTCCTATGCCGTCGGTAAACGAAGAAGTTAAAACGGCTAGCGACGAGCAAACGACGGACGCTAACTCTACTACTTGCGACGTAACCGCTACGACTGAGGTTAAAGAAGATACTTCTGTTAATAGCGACAGCGAAACGACTAATAGTGAAAACGAAACTAGCGAAACGCCTAATAGCGAAGAGCCTAACGATAAAAAAGGCGAAGCCGAATAATCAAAACTTAGTATAAGAAAAAGATAGCCAAAGTTGGCTATCTTTTCTTTTTTGGATTTTTGGCTATATTATGAAGATTACTCGTTTGCTTTTTCTTGAATTGCAGTCCTAAACACCTTTTCTAGTTCCCTAACGCAGTTATCTAGTGCGAACTGTTTTGCGTATTCTACGTACTGCCTACTTAGTTTTTCCTTTTCTTCCTCGTGCTCTATCAAATACTCTATTTTATCTCTTAAATCCATATAATCACCCTGCTTAAATAGATTTTTGTCGCTTAAAGCAAACTGATTAGTTGCAGATATTTTACTATCGGATATAATAGGTACCATACCGCAAGAGAACGCCTCTATACAGGCAATCGCCTCAATTTCAGCGTCGGAAGCATGCACGTATACGTCGGCGTAGTTGCATAACTTGACAAGTTCGGGCTGGCTAAGAAACTTAAATTCTATCGAAACGCCCTTTGCTTTTGCTAGCTTTTGCAAATTCTCTTTTTCAGGACCTACACCACACAATACAAGCACCATTTTATCCTTGTACTTGCTCTCGCTTATTGCTTTTATTATTAAATCCTGACGTTTTTCTTTGGAGTACCTACCTATCATCATTACTACGATCTTGCCTTCGTACTCTTTTGGTCTTTCCACTTTTTCGGGCTTAAATCCCTTGTCTACGCCGTTACTGATTACGTGCGTTTTGCCCGTATATTTGTGCACAGCAAGTTGGTCGGCTATCATTTTGCTTGGGCAATGTATATGCCCGAATTTATTGTAGTAGCCCCTAAAACTGCGATATATTGCTTCGTTTGCCCATTTCATATTGCCAAGTCCCACCGAAAACGTCATATTCTCGGGCTGAACGTGAAATGCGCAAGTCGTTGCAATTCCCATTTCGTCGGCAATCTTTTTGCCCTTTCTTGCTAAAAAGAACGGCATCAAAAAATGCACCACGTCGCTACCTTGAAACGCCTCTCTCATCGTCTTTTTGTCAGGTTTTGCTATTGCCATACCTTGTTCGTGGATAATTTTATCCAAAAACCAAAAATGATACTCCGGTACTACGTACACGTTGTCGTCGCTATTTTTAGTGCAAGTAACTATTCTAACTTCGTTGCCAAACTCTTGAAGTTTTTTGGCAAATCTTAGCGTAGTCATCGTAGTTCCGTTCGTTATTTTACCGTCGTCGCCGACGTATTGATCCATTACTAACGTTATTACCATAATTTATCCTATTATATTCTTAACTTTTTTTAAGATATTAAACCTTTTTATTGACTTAATACACATTTGTGTAATATAATCATTATACTACCAAACGAAAATTTGTCAATAGGGTAAAAAGAGAGAGTGGAAAAAACAGAAAAGGACAAACGCTACCAAAAAACTAAGGTAGCAATCGAAGATGCAATAGAAAAACTATACGAAGCGGGGAAAAACCTGTCGCAAATAACGGTGAGCGAAATAACGAACCTTGCAAATATCACTAGAAAAACCTTTTATCTTCATTACCAAAGCGTAAACGATTTTATTCAGGAACAGATAATAGAATCGGCAGACGGGTTTGCTAGCGCCTATCTAAATAGCGCAATGCCGTTAAACTCGACGATAATGGATTTGTACAAGGCGATAACGAAATCCACGTTTAACAACAAATTTTTAAGGGTTTTGATAAAAAGCAAGTACCACCAAACCGTCTTTTTTGATAGGATAAAATTAAAATTAAAAGCGCATATAAAAAACTACACGCAGGTGGACGACTACGCCCTAGAATTTATCGTTTCGGGGCTTACTTCTACCTACCTACTGTGGCTTTCGACGATAAAAACCAAGGAATATATGCCTACCTTTGACGACGCTATTAAAAAGATGGTTACCTCTGCGCTAAACCTTGTAAAATAGATCTTGCCCACTTTGAACGGGTATTAAACGGTTTACACATAGTATAATGAAAACCCTTTATTGCAATAGGGGTGCAACTTACTTAACATTATTTTGTCTACTAACTTACTTCATATAGAACATACTCCCTAAAATAAAAATACCGACGATTGTCGGCATTTTTTCTTTTTCGTTTCACGTTTTAAGTTGTTTATATCTCTTATTGTTTCGTCTTTTGCAAATACACGATAAGCACGTTTATATCAGCAGGCGATACACCGCTTATTCTACTTGCTTGCCCTAGGTTTAACGGACGAATCATATCTAATTTTTGTCTTGCCTCTACCCTAAGCCCATTCATAGCAAAATAATTGATATTTTCGGGCAGTTTTTTATTTTCTAGTTTTGCAGTTTCCTTAATTTGCGCTAGCTGTTTTTGTAAATAGCCTTCGTATTTTAGTTCGGTTTCAGCCTCGATAAGCGCATCTTCCCTAAACTCTGCAAACTCGCTAAACAAGTCTACTATATCGGTATATTTTACGGCGGTACGCTTAAACAAATCCTTTATCATAATACCGCTTTTCACCATAGTTTCGCCCTTTTCTTCTAGCAGTCCGTTTACCGTTTTAGGCGAAACGGTTTTGTTTGCAAGCTCTATAATTTTTTCAACTTGCGCCTTTTTTTCCAAAGTGTTATCTAGCCTTTCCTTAGTTGCAAGCCCTATATCGTAGCCTATTTGCGTTAGCCTTAAATCTGCGTTATCTTGCCTTAAAAACAATCTATATTCCGCCCTTGACGTCATCATTCTGTACGGCTCTTCCGTGCCTTTCGTTACCAAATCGTCTATAAGCACGCCTATATACGCTTGGTCACGCCTTAATACTAGCGGTTCTTGACCTCTTAAATATAAACTAGCGTTTATGCCCGCAATTAGTCCTTGCGCAGCAGCCTCTTCGTATCCGCTACTGCCGTTTATTTGCCCTGCCGTGAACAATCCTGCAATCTTTTTCGTCATTAGGCTAGGTAGCAATTCCATTGGATTTAGGCAGTCGTACTCGATAGCGTACGCATAACGCAAAAATTTACAATGCTCCAAGCCATCTATGGTGTGGTACATCTCTTCCTGCACGTCGTACGGCAAAGACGAACTTAGCCCCTGTGCATACATTTCGTTGGTAGTGCTACTCTCCGGCTCGATAAATATTTGGTGGCGCTGCTTATCTCTAAAACGCATCACCTTAGTTTCTATCGACGGACAATATCTTGGACCTACGCCCGTAATTTCTCCGTTATATATTGGCGACCTATCCAAATTTTTCACTATTACTTCGTGTGTTTTCGGGTTGGTATACGTTAAATAGCACGGCTCTTTGTTAACAAGTTTTTCCTTCGTCATAAAGGAAAACGCCGATATATTTTCGTCGCCGTCTTGCCTTACCATTTTGGTAAAATCAATGCTGTTTTTATCCAGCCTTGCAGGCGTTCCCGTCTTAAACCTTCTTATTTCTATGCCGTTATCTATAAAACTTTGCGTTAATCCCGTTGCCCTTGCAAAACCCGACGGCCCTTCGTCCTTTACGTACTCGCCTATTATTATCCTTGCATTTAGGTATACGCCACTACATACAACCACCGTTTTTGCCCCGTATTCTATGCCCATAGCGGTTTTTACGCCTGCAATTTTGCCGTCCTTTACAATTAGTTCGGTTGCCTCTTGCTGCACTAAATCAAGATTTTTTTCTTCTTCTAGCACACGTTTCATATATTGATGATACAGCACCTTGTCCGCTTGTCCACGTAGTGACTGAACGGCAGGTCCTTTGCCTGTATTTAGCATTTTGATTTGTAGTAGCGTCTTGTCGGCAGCAATAGCCATTTCGCCACCAAGTGCGTCTATTTCCCTTACCAAATGCCCTTTTGCAGTTCCACCAATGGACGGATTGCACGCCAAAAAGCCTATATTATCTAGGCTAATCGTCATTATTACGGTTTTGTGTCCCATTCTTGCTAAGGCAAGCCCTGCTTCAATGCCTGCGTGTCCTGCCCCAACTACTATTGCGTCGTATTCTTGCATATCTATTTACCCAAACAAAACTTTGAAAAAATTGCGTCTATTATATCTTCCGTTGCAGTCGTTCCCGTTACTTCACCCAGCTTGTTCCAAGCGTTTTTAAGTTCCATAAGTCTTAGGCAATTATCCATCATATCATAGTTGTAATATACTTCGTCTATGCTCTTTTTCGCTTCTACAATCGCTTGGTAATGCCTTTTTAATACTACGGTTTCGCCACCACTAGTTACCTTGCCTTCGCTTACGGCGTTTACTATTTCGTCCAAAACTTTTTTTACGTTCTCGCCCGTTTTGCAAGATACGGGAATTACGCCGTCCTCAAAGTCTTTGCTATCTTCTACCTTGTCTATTTTATTTACTACTCTTATAACTTTTTTGCCTTCAAGTAGTTTTTCAAATTCTTCGTCTTTTTCCTTATCTTCTACGTCCACCACGTACAAGACGATGTCGCTAGATTTCAGTTCGCTTTTTGCCTTTTCTATGCCCACCTTTTCCACTACGTCGTCGCTTTCACGAATACCAGCCGTATCTGTAAAGGTGATTTTTATTCCGCCAACTTCTACGCTCTCTTCTATTACGTCCCTAGTCGTGCCCGCAATATCCGTAACGATTGCACGTTCCTTGCCTAAAAAAGCGTTCAGCATAGAACTTTTGCCAACGTTAGTTTTGCCAACTAGTGCCACCTTAACGCCTTCTTTTACGATTCTGCCGTAAGTATAACTATCTACAAGGCTTTCTATTTCCGCTTTTACGCTTTTCATTTTTTCCCTTGTATATTCGTCCACTTCTTCTTCTAATTCCTCAGGGTAATCAAGGCTTGCTTCACCACGAGCAAGTAGGTCGGTTATTTCATCCTGCAAAGCCACTATTTGTTTTGAAAGTTTGCCTTCCATTAGTCTATACCCTGCATTTAGGCTAGCGTCGCTATCGGCGTTTATCATTTCTATTACGCCTTCGCAATCGGCAAGCGCCATCTTTCCGTTAATGAACGCACGCCTAGTAAACTCGCCCCTATCGGCAAGTTTTGCGCCTTTTTCAAGTAGTAGGTCCACTACTTTATTCACAAGAGCAACTCCGCCGTGGCATTGAAACTCCACTACGTCCTCGCCCGTATAGGAATTTGGCGACTTAAAATATACGGCAAAGCATTTTTCTTTTACGTTTTCTTCGTCGATATTGCCAAGATACATATAATTTGGCTCTGCGTCCATAAAACTTTTCAGTTTTTTTGTTGCAAAAACCTTAGAGGCAATTTCTTTCGCCTCTTTTCCGCTCATTCTTATTACGCCTATTCCTCCGCTTCCAAGCGGTGTACTTATCGCTACAATCGTGTCCATAAAAATAAATAAAGGAAAACCCTTTCGGAATTTTCCTTTTCGCTCTAAAACCTGCTTCTAGAATATCCGAAACTTCTCATTTTTTTCGGTCCATTCTTTTTGAAATTGCTGTTGCTTGCCCCCAAAATATCCAAACTTACGTTGTCATCGGTTTTCTTTTTAGGTAGTATTACTACGTGCCTATCAATGCCTTCGCCCTCGCTTACGGTCTCTACGTATTGATTGTTTTGTAGTGCCGTGTGGATAATCCTTCTTTCAAACGGATTCATAGGTTCAAGTTCTACCTTTTTGCTCGTTTTGTATGCCTTGTAGGCAAGTTTTTTAGCAAGGCTACTTAAAGTTACGTTACGTTTTTCACGGTAATTTTCAGCGTCTACCACTACTTTTACGTAATCTTTTTCGCTATTTTTATTTGCCTCTATTACGGCAAGATATTGTATAGCGTCTAGCGCCTCACCACGATATCCTATTGCCTTTGCGCTGTCTTTTCCCGTGATTTTAACGCTTATTTTATCTTCTAACTTTTCTGCCTTACAAGTAGCGTCTATGCCCATTTTTTCAAGCAAGGTATTTACGAAAACTTCCACCGTTTCGGTTGTGCTGTTTACCGTAAGCCTTACCCTTGCTTTGCTGAACAATCCGCCTTCTTTTAGAACTTCTACCATAACGTCGTCTATTCCTACTTGCAATTCTTCTAGTCCTTGCTTAGTAGCCTCGTCTACGGTAGATGCTTCTATCTCTATCGCTTTTGCCATTATCTCTCCTTATTTGTACGTCGTGGAAAGTTTCTTTTCCTCGGCTTTTTTGTCTATTATCTTAAATATTAAATTCGTAATTAGTTGGAATAACGAAGTAACAAGCGCCGATACGAACATATACAAGGTGAACGCCGAACTATATAGCAAAGCAAATACTAGCATCATGATAGGCATTACCCATTGCATAATTTTCATATTCATTTTGTTTGCTTTTTGCATTTCTTCGCTACCTGCCGGCATTTGACCGTTTGCATTTTGCATCATTTTGCTCGTAACTATGTTTAATACGAATGCAAGAATAGGCAACACTAAATATCCGTTCCAACGGTTGTTGTACTTAGCAATTATCGGGCTCATTACCTTTTGATATTCGCCAGATTCTAGCCCTGATATCTGTATGTTTAGTTTACCCATACCCGTACCAACGAACGTGCCCCAATCCGGAATTGGTTTAGACCAGGTATCTGGCATAAAGATATTCTCAATCCACAAGAAACCTTGTTTTGCCCTAATATCTTTTTCGTATTTTTCTAATACCTTTTCGTTAATATATTTTTGTTTCGCTTCGTCAGTCGTAAGCGTAACGTCTGCCTTTGCCGCTGCTTCTGCCTCGGTGTAAGTGGCTTGAAGTTCTAAAAATACCTCTTTGTTTTGGTATTGAACGGTTGCGTTAAAGCCTGCAAAAACGACGAAGAATATAACCATCGTTAGTATCATAGGCAAGCATGCGCCAAAAGTGGAAAAATGCTCTTTTTTGTAAAGTTGCATTTGCTTTTCTGCTAGTAGTTGTTGGTTATTAGCGTATTGCTTTTGCAATTTTTCCAGTTGTGGTTGCATTCTTTTCATAGCGTTGTTATTCTTTCTCATTACAACCTTTTGCCAAATATCAAAAGGGGAAGTAACGAGTTTTAGAATAATAGTGAACACTACTACCGTCCAACCAAAATTACCGATAACGCTACCTAGGTCGTATAGCCAGTCGCCTATAAAGTTGCCCGTTTGCGCCATCATAAAAAAGTTTGTCAAATTAACCATTTTGCTTTTCCTTTCAAGTTATCTTTTACGGGGTCAAAGCCGCCCTTAGAAAAGGGATTACACCTAAGTATTCGCCACAATCCCATTGCCGTGCCCGTAAATACCCCCCTTTTCTCGATTGCTTCTATCATATAAGTCGAGCAAGTGGGAGTATACACGCAGTTTTTGCCAAGTAACGGCGAAAAATATCTTTGGTAACCTCTTACTAAAAAAATCAACAGCTTTTTCATTGTTCCACGTATAGCGAGGCCTTGGTAAGCAGTTCTTTTATTTTTTCTTGGTATTGACTAAACGTCAGGTTTACTACCTGCGGTCTTGCAACGAAAACGTAATGAGTATGCTTGTCCATATTTTGAATATACCCTCTTACGCTCTCTCTCATCAATCTTTTCACGTGGTTTCTTACCACGCTATTCCCTACTTTTTTACTTACCGAAAAGCCTACCTTTACCGATTGATAGGATTTTACATACACAAGAACCATATATTTATTCGATACGCTTTTGCCGTTACGATATATGTAGTTAAACGAAGCGTTCTTTTTTAATCTATATTGTTTTTGCATATATCCATCGGTTAGGCACTAAGTGCTTTTCTACCTCTTTTTCTTCTTCTAGCAATTACGTTTCTGCCAGCTTTACTGCTCATTCTCTTTCTAAATCCGTGTACCTTGTTTCTTTGTCTTTTCTTTGGTTGATAAGTTCTTTTCATTTATTAAGCCCTCCGCTTGTATTGTATTTTAATATAACCATTAAATTATATATGAAAGAAAGGTCTCTGTCAAACAAAATAAAGCGTAATTGCCAGTAGCGTCTATTTTTTTGCTAATTTTCGCCTTCTTTTGCTATTTTTCTTAGACCTTTCTTCTGTCCGTTTCACAATTTTAGCGTTCTATTCTTCATTTAATTCATAAACGATATTTGCAATTTTCGTATCGTTTCACAGTTAAATAAACGGGCGTTTTAATTGCATATTCTTCATATCGGCAAGTGTTAATTAAAAATAAATCGCACTAAAACCCTACTATTTACTAATATTTCAATTTTTATCGGCAATGTCTAATTATATAATAATATACGTAATTTTATTCGCTTATTATTTACGCTTATTTATATTTAACTTCCACATAAATGCCTATTTTATAAAATTTTGTATCGTTTCAAAAACGCTTAATAATCCAATTCTTTGCCTTGCATCACTTGTGGTATTATTATATCGTTCAGTAGTATCTCGTCTATCGTTCTCACCATTGCCTCTCTGTTCTGCCAATCCGTCAAAAAGTCGCCCGTCGCTTTTGGCCACATTTTCTCTTTCATCTTCCTGTATTGCTGCAAGCATGTTTCATTCAGGTCTAATAGGAACGGCACTAACTTCATCTCTTGTTTTAGTTTCGTATACAGTTCGTTGTTGCTATCTTCCATCATTTCTAGTGCTTGCGTTCCCCACTTGCCCAAAATCACTACGTTCTCGGGTTCTGTTTTCATTCTCTCTGCTCTTTCCATTGCTCTTAACTCTTGTACTGTTGGTCCGTCCCCTTGTGCGTAATGTTCTTCTATTATAATCATACCCTTTTACCTCTCTTCCTTTTATTTCTTGATATAGTTGCGTTACATTTTTATCTGCTTTTACTAAATTTTTATTTCTTAACACGATAAGCGTTACGTCTATTCTTTTTGCTCAATTTTTTCCCTCTCTTTTCTATCTCTATAAACTTTCTATACAACTCGCTCACAAAGTTTAAGTGCGGATAGGTTTTGTTGCAAACCGGAAGGTAAGGTAGTATACTGTTCATACACGTCGTTTTTAATTTTTCTATTTCCTGCTCGGTTAAAGGCTCGTGAAACACTTTTTTTAAGAATTTTTCGGCATTACTGCCACCCACCGCTTTTTCATATATTGTTTCTAATTGGCTATTGATAATAAACACATTGCTCACTTCTTTGGACTTAGCAAGTAGCCCTATCGAGTACGGTAACGACGCCACTTCGAAATCGTGCATATCTAGCGAGTAATTTCTAGCAGGCCTTCCTTTTTGCTTGTTTTCAGCGTATTTTGATATTAAATTTATCTTTGAGATATCTGGTTTTATTGCATCTACGAATACCAATATCTCAAAACCCGTTCCGTATTGGTCTATAATTCTTTGATTTTTGCAAAAATTACTTAATGCATCTACAATAACTACGTTATATTTCTTTTTCGACAGCACGTCGTTTATGGCAATCTCCAATTCGCAAGCCCAATCCTCGTCAACAATATCCCAAAAGTCTGCATTATCATCAAAATATTCATAATTCGGGTGATATTTAATATATTCGTTTTTATCCACCAAGATTGCGTTTCCGTTAAGGGTGTCAAATATCTTTTTTATCGCATATTCCTTTTCAACCCCCATTTGTCCACCAACAAACACCAACTTTGGATTTTCCACTTCGTGCACGTTATCATCGTCTATTGCCTTATTTAATAGTGCTTGCTTCGTAGTTTCAAATTCGTCCATCGTATATGCGCTTGTTACTTTATTATCTTTCAGCGCCATAAATAATTGTTCTGCAAAATGATTGATACCTTTTAGGATTAAGGTATTTTCTGCGTCCTTAGGGTCGTCGTATTTACGTTTATTCATATTGCTAACAACGTCTAAAAGTTCGCCCTCTTTATTTGGGAACTTATCTATAAGGTCGCCAATCAGAGCCCCTACAATGCCGTCTTTGTAACTCTCTTCGCTTACGTCTTCAAGTTTTTCCTTATCTACTTCAAATACCACAACGTCCCTTTCTTTGTCTAAATAAGATTTGTCAAACAATGCCATAATGTAACTCCTTAAAAATAAAAATTATAAAATTTTGAAATATGCTACACAAATTACAAACGATTATTTGGAAATAAATAAAAAATTAAATTAAAATAAAATCAATAAACCTAATCAAAACTTAAAATAAATACAAAAACTAAAATCAACTTCTTCTTTGCAATATGAATTTTTAACAAAAACTTTATAAATAAATCTAAAAATATACAAACGGTAAAACGTTCAATCGAACTACTACCTACCTTTATTATACCCCAATTATCGTTATTGTCAACTACTTTTTATCTTTAGATAAGCCCCAAATATACAAAAAAATTTCATTAAATAACAAATTTATTATTTTTTATAATATAAATAATATTGCATATTTATACATTTTTAATTAAAATATTTAAGGAAATATTTATATATATTCATTTTTGATAATTATAATTAGCAAATATTACAATTTGCATATATATAATTAAGATGCTATACGTTGCAATAAAAACAGGAATAAAACTAGCGATTAAAAAATTCTTTATATAATAACTTTGGATATCAAAAAAATAAAAATCACTAATATATAAAGAAAATCTAACCAATTAAATCTTTCAATTATATTTATTTTTATAATCAATTTTTTAGA
>UMIP01073368.1_pt1 | contig 104196 bp, 83 predicted proteins | sample 1965751 | NCBI WGS metagenome assembly UMIP01 (sample SAMEA4836117, study PRJEB28245) | human gut metagenome | biome: gut microbiome; material: fecal sample | place: Denmark | collected 2008
CTTATAAAAAATATCAAATTATAGTGTTGCGGAAATTAGGTTATACAATGAATAATAAGGGGATTTTAACAACGGCCTTGTGCCTATCTGTAATGACCTCGACGATGGCACAGAGTATCACGGGAAAAGTAGTGGACACCAAGGGTGAGCCTTTGGCTTTCGCCAATGTGGTGCTCCTAAATCGGCAAGACTCCGCGTTCGTCAAGGGAGCGGTGAGTGGAGAGGATGGTAGCTTCTCAATAGACTCCGTCTGCAATGGCGGAATCATCAAGGTAACATCCGTGGGCTACAAAACCATCTGCAAGGATTGCGAGGGTGAAAATGTGGGTGTCATCAAGATGGAAGAGGACAGCAAGATGCTCGGTGAAGTTGTGGTGAAATCATCACGCCCTGTTATTGCCATCAAGGGCAATGCCTTGGTTACTACTGTAGTTAATTCTCAACTGTCTCATGCAGGCACGGCGAACGATGTGTTGCGCCAAGTGCCGATGGTTACTGGCAGGGATGGAAACTTCGAGGTGTTTGGTAAGGGTACGCCGCTCATCTATATCAATGGTCGTCTTGTCCAAGACAAAAATGAACTTGCACAGCTCAATTCACAGGACATCAAGAATGTTGAAGTCATTACAAATCCTGGTTCCAAGTATGATGCCTCCGTCAAGTCTGTCATCCGCATTCGCACCAAGTTGCCACAAGGTGACGGCTTTAGTGGAACACTTCGTGCGCAAAATGGCTTCCGCCACTATTTTTCGAGCATGGAGCAAGCTAACTTGAAATACCGTACGGGTGGACTGGAGTTGTTCACCAATCTCAATTACTATGGCGGCAAATTCTATAGTCATGAGAATACGAACATGGAAACGCAAGGTTCTACTACTTGGCTTCAGAACATAGAGAGCATCAACCGCATGAGAAATAATGAGTTCTTTGGCAAGTTTGGCTTGTCATGGATGATCAGTGAACATCATTCCATCGGTGCTTACTATATGAATGGAGTGGGTTTACAAAAGCCTCATTCAGATTATAGCTCTATATCGTATGCCAATGGTAAATTGGACGATGAGGTTTCCGCTGTGAAAGAGGGGAGAATTCATGCTGTGCCGAAGCACCATGCCAATATCTATTATAATGGTGATGTAGGCAAACTGGGCATTGACTTCAACATGGATTATATGTGGAGAAAGAAGCATGAAAATTCCGATCAGTCTGAGACGAATATGAATCAGCAGAAGAATTTGGTGGCATCCACAAGCATTGGACACTCACGGATGTTTGCGGAAAAGTTGGTGTTGAGCTATCCTTTGTGGAAAGGACAAATCGAAGTGGGAAATGAATATACAGCCTCTCAGGTGCTGAATGATTTCAATATCAATATGGCAACCATTGGCAACAGCAATACCAAGAGTGACGAGAAGAACATGGCTGGTTTCTTCTCCATCGGTCAACAGTTTGGGAAAATCGCAGTAGAGGCAGGTCTTCGTTATGAGCATGTTCGTTTTAAATATACAGAGGATGGACAACTCAAGGAAGATAAGAGCAAGACTTACAACAACGTGTTCCCTTCACTCGCCATTTCTACAGAGATAGGTAAGACACAATGGGCATTGAGCTACAACAGCAAGATGCAGCGTCCATCATACGATGACCTTGATGGAACACTCAACTATGTCAATCGCTTGACCTTGCAAAGTGGTAATCCTTATCTTTCTCCTGTCAAGATTCATTCCGTGGAGTTGATGGGTGCTTGGAAGCAATTCTTTGCAAAGGTATCATACGAGTACAAGAAGAATGCCATCATCAACGAATCGAAACCATACGGCGAGGATGGAGAAATGAAGTTGCTCACGATGGAGAATACGCCAAAGATACAAGAGTTGCAGGCTTTCCTTGGCGCACAATTCCAAATCGGATTTTGGCAACCAAAGGTAAATGCCGGCATCATCAAACAGTGGTTCTCTGGGGAATATCTGGGTGAACGCAAGTCCTTCTATAATCCATTAGCTGTAGTACAGTTTCAGAATGCCATCCATTTACCAGGCGACATCTGGATGAACATAGACATAGAATGGAACAGCCGTGGTAACAAGGAAAATATGAAACTCAGTTCTTCCTCATACCTCAATGCCAAACTTTACAAGGCTTTTTGCAGAAATCGTTTCTCGGTTACGCTCGAAGGTAACGACATCTTCAACAAGAGCAATCGTGACGTACAATTCTACAACAAGGATGTTACGCTTTGGCAAAGCATCACAAACGACAGCCGTTCCTTGCTCTTGACATTGCAGTATAACTTCAATGCATCAAGAAGCAGATACAAGGGACAAGGTGCTGGTAAAGAGGAGTTGAATCGCTTCTAAAAATAAAAAGAGGTATCCGAAAATCTTTAAAAGAGTAGGAATATGATTTAATTTTTATACATTATGGAAACAAACACATTATTGAAGCTCTCAGAGAAAATAGAGCTTTGTGGATTAGAGGACGAGTGCAAATAGTCCTCGCCCTCGCAGTTGCTTTCTACAAGATACCTTATCCTATATCCATAGATGCTAATGGTGAGGTCATCAATCAAAGAACAGTGCAAGTGTTTGTGCCATATAAGTATTTGTACCTTTTCGATGAGCCAAGGACGGCTCATGTATCTTTCGAGGGTAACGACAATGTATCTTATAACTGCAACATTATAAGCCATAATGCCAAGCTCATACATAGTGAAGATGGCAACTATTTTATGGCTATAGCCACAGTGATCACACTGGGACAAAATACTCCTATACTGCAAAAGTATATGAAAGCCGATGTCAGGATCATCGTAAGCAACAAAACGTTGTGGCAGCAGGTATTTGGATAATTCTAGTAAGCAAAAATAAAAAATGACACTTTGTGGTTATTCTTTACAAGAATTGCCACAAAGTGTCTTCATTGTTGTTGTAAAATCAAGAAGAACCACTATAATGTATATCCCAATGTCAGATGATAGCTGTGGTTCTTGAATTTAAACTGAGGTGACTTGTCAAGAAAACCACGAGAATAGCCTAATGTTACAGCATAACGATTGGCATAAACAAACTTTCCTTCAATTAAGCCTCCAACATCCCATCGCTTATAACCATTAAGGCGATTGGTATTATGTTGATAGTTGTTGAAGCTGTTTCATTTGAAGCTATTTCCTGAGTTTTCACCAGCATTCTCTGTTACATTCTCCTTGATAGATACCATGGAAAATCTACCATATGCACCAACAGAAGGAATGAAATGCAACTTCTCACCCAGAGTGAAGTCATATCCAAACTTAACAGGGATTTGTACAGATACTTCTCTAGAATTAACAGATGGGAATGTCTTTTGATTTAACTTAAAAAAATGATGAAAATGAAGATGTGCCAAGTTTAGAAATTCTTGACACACCTTTGTCTTAGATGACTTAATATAATTTGAAATTTATGTTAAGTTTTATGGCCTGGTTTGGTGCAGAACTATTAATGAATGTACCATAAAGTCTGCCATTAATGCCAGACCAAACTGTCCCCGAATAATCCCATGTCACACCATTATGCTTTTCGGTTTTACGGTCAGATGTAACCGTAAAATAATTCCATTCTGCAGAAATCTGAGAATGCTCAGTTGGAGTATAAGTTGTAGATTTCCCAGTTCTTATATCCTCTGCAGTAATATAGCATTTGTCTTTTGTCTGAACTGATGCAGGGTCATTGTTTGGAGATGCTATCATGCTATTAGTCCTTGAAATGTTATCAAGATGAAGGAAAAGTGTAACAATAGAGTCTGATGTATCTATAAGTTTTACATTCCAATCAAACACAGAAACCTTCTCTTCATTTTCTCTGACTATAAAGCTATAATCGGATTTGGTCGAAGAAACTAACGCATTAACATCATTCATTGATATTTCTGCATCATTCAACTTACCCTTAACATAACTCTGATGATATATGACTTCTTCTGGCTCGTCGTCTTTTGAGCAAGATGCCAACACTGTTAGCATAAAGAAAGTGTACATAAGCAGCCTATAGCTTTTGTTCTTTATCAAATTCTTTACCATAATAATAGCCATTTTAATTTTACGGTCAATTTCCTATCTGATACTTGTAGGTGCTATAACAACATCTATCGCACCAGTGTTGAGAGAGTACATTTCATAGCCTTTTGAACTAGCATATTTGTCTGACACAATAATCGGATCTTTGAAGTTTAGGTATAGGCTACCTAAATCATCGTCTTCATCCTTATATTGATATGAAATGGTGAAAGTCTTTTGACTTGTTACTTGGCTGCTGAATCCAAGACTAAAACTTCCTTTATCATATTTTCCACTTGCGCTCAAATCTGCTTTGTTGATATAGCTTGTTGTATAACTATCTGTTATAGTTTTTGTTGTGCCATTGTCTTTTTCGAAGAATTTGATGTATATACTTACAGGACTATTTGAAAGATCCCATGTTCCAGTAAGATATATATCTTTATAAGCAACATTTACCCATTTCCCCATAAGTTCATCTGGGGTAGTAGTGTACCACCATCTGCTATGACGGAATCCTGTATGGTGTTGTTTAGTAACATGAAATTTACTAATGTAGAATAGGTCTGAGCCTAGTACTGAAATTGTTTTAGTTTCGACCATATTGCTGCTTCCAAGATAAGCTTGGAAAACAATTTCATAAGCACCATCTGTCCATAAATCTTTTGCTATTTGTTTGCCTGAAGGATGTCCTTTTTTATAATCGGCTTCATTTTTAAGATGTGGATCTTCTCCTATCTGTTCGTTTGTAATGGCACCGTATTTCTGTGGATCAACTCTAAATTTATATAGTTTCTCTCTTATATTTGGATCCAACTTGCCATTTTCTTTATTGTTTGGTGACAGACCATAATAGACATATTCTCTATCGATTAAATACTTGTTGTTGCGAAAGTAGTTGTAAGCTGTAATACATCTTTCATCAAGACTATCTTTTTTCAAATAAGGTTTTTCTTCTGGAGCAGTTTCGGTATTATCTTCGTCGTAATGAGAATACTTTGCCCTTGTTTCACAAGATTTTGTTCCATCAAAAGCAGAATCAACAAAATCATACTTATTCATATCCATGTCAGAGTTGTTGGCAGAACGAGTTGCCTTTTTGCCTACAACTTTCATTCTCTCGTTTGACTTTACCACCATAAAAGGGAAATTAGGTAAGTCTCCCTTAGGTAAAGACAAAAGGGAATCCCCTTCTGCATAGAATACAGAATTGTCGTTATCCTTTGCATATGTAACTGCAACTTGTTCATCAGAAGTATCCCACTTATTGATGCTAAAAGCACCAAAAGAAGCTAAGTCTGGTATCATCACAGTCAGCAAAGGTAAATTTTTCTCAATTGTAGCGATTTCATTTTCAGAAGAATAAGACACAAGTATGTCACGCAAGGTTTTTCCATCTGTGACAGTCTTGTCTTTTACAAATGGATAAAACACGTCATAATCCTTATCATACTGCTTCTCTGCTTCACTCTTTAAAAAAGTTCTTAAAGCTTCATTCTTTGCTACTGCAATAGACAGAATTTTAGCAAAAGATTTCTGAGCGTCAGTTTCACTAATCGTTAAATCACTCACATTACTCTTGGCATCAAGTACGCCACTTACATTGTCGTCAGACTCACATGCTGACAATGAACACATAAGTGTTACAATGCATAGGAGCATAAAGATTTTTTGTTTGACAATTAAATTCATTTTAATACAATTTTTGATAAAACATTAAATTTTTCGGATGCAAAATTATAACGTTACTTCGGTTCGTGCAAGCCCAATCACCATGAGTCGGAGAAATTGGGATATGAGTCCCTATAAATTGCAGATGAATCTTGTCCTACTACCCAATAACATGGTTCGTAGGCGAAAATAACGGATTCATGGGCGATTTTTCGTCTTTCATAGCTCTAACTATTGGTAATTTCGTAAAAAAGCACTAAATTTGCACACAAAAATGAGTAATATGAGCAAATATAATAGTTTTATAAAGAATTGGTGCATCATATCCATCGCCACCTGTATTTTTTCCTACATAATGTGGGGATTGATGGACTTTGAAACATTCGTAGGCACAGGTCTCACCATTGAAGACTTGTGCTTCGACATTGCATATTGTTCCTTTTACACATTGTTTTCTTTGTGGGTTTCATTTTTCTTGGGTAACATCTTTGTAAGAGACAAGATAAGCTATCCTCGCTTTGCCACCCATATCCTATTGTTGCTGCTAGCCAATTCTGTTTTGGCTGTTGCATTTGAAAACATATTTGATAATCTTTGGCATGATGGGAACGATGTGTATTGGGACAGATTATATGTTTTTGGATTAATCGCCACATTGCTGACCATGGTGAATGCGTGCATGTATTATTGTTCCATCCTCATCAGAAAAGAGAAGGAAAACGTAGTGCTTACCAATAATCTCTTGCGTCAGCAGATGAATCCGCATTTCATATTCAACAGCATTAACACGTTGGCAGACTTGATTGAGGAGAATCCTGTACAGGCAGAAAGTTTCACTCTGAAATTCTCTGAAATCTACAGATATGTAGTCACACATTTGGATGATGAGACGGTGCCTTTACATGAAGAGATTCATTTCGTGAAGAACTATTGTGAGCTTCAAGAGATAAGTTCTCCTCATACCATACATGTGGAAATTGCCGAAGAACTGGAAAGATGCAAGAATAAGATCTTACCATTGGCGATACAAATGATGGTAGAGAATGCGATAAAGCATAACTGTCATACTAAGGAAAGTCCGCTTTCTATCTCAGTGTATTGTCATGGCGAATATATTATCGTTAGAAATGTAGTGAATCCGATAAAGAGCACTTTACCTACAACACAAAAGGGATTGTCAAACTTGCGTCTGCGCTATAGTCAATTAGGAAAGGAACTAGTCGTTAGTAACGATAATAAATATTTTGAAGTCAAACTTCCAATCTTATCAAAATCATGAAAGTTTTAATCATAGAAGATGAAGAACGTGGCTTTTCAAGACTGAAACGCCTCTTGCAAAACATAGACAACTCTATGGAAATACAAGGACCGTTAACAACAATGAGAGCGGTCATCGACTATCTGCAAAATCCGCATGACGAGGATGTAATCTTTGCGGATATAAGACTGGGCGATGGTGATGTGTTCGAGGCTTTCTTGGAGATAGCCCCAACTTCGCCTGTGATATTCACCACGGCTTATAATGAATATGCCTTGGAAGCATTCAAGAGCAATGGCATCGCCTATCTTCAGAAACCGATATTGGCAGAAGAATTGGAGAAAGCTATAACAAAGGCTAAAGCCCTGTGCAATAAAAATATAGATTACTCAGCTCTGATGGAGAAAATGGGGATGGCAACAGGCAAGAAATGGAGAGACCATTTCCTTGTGCATATCTATGATGGCTTCAAACTTGTCAAGACTACTGACATTAGTTATTTCTTCTCGGAGAATGGTGTCGTTAGAGCATATCTTAGTGATGGTAATTCTGTAACCATCAATCAATCTTTGAGTGACTTGGAACAGCAACTGAATCCCAATTTGTTCTTCCGTGTCAGCCGCCAATATATGGTAAATATCGAGCGCATTGACAAACTCACCAATTTCTTCAAATACAAAATGACCATTAGCCTTCATGGATTTCCTGAGTTGCGAATTGTGGTCAGCAAAGACAAAATCATGCAATTGAAGAATTGGCTCGACAGATGATGACAAGAATTGACTTGATGTTTTTTTCGCACAACTATATAAAAAAAGAAGTTTCACTGTGGTACATATTGTTGGGAGGCGTACCACGGTGAAAATTGTGGAAACAGACAATATACATTAAATTTGGATTCACTGATGTTTCTAATCTCAAATTACTTGCGAAGCAAGGTTTTACTATAAAAAGTTCTAATTTCCATAAAATTCCTCTTGTAAATCATTGGATATTTAGAAAAATATCGTATCTTTGCCCCCAAATTGAGGTGTTCTTTGCATATTGCAAAATACAGAAACGAGCAGAAGTCCGCTCGTTTCCATATTGTTACCTATATAATATAGGCAAACGCCCAACTTCTTGATTTTCAATCAAAGTCCAAATTAGAGCGAGTTAGTTTCGTTAACATAATGCCTCTTGGCAACCAAAGCGTGAGATTCTGTTATCTGATGCAGAAAGGTTGGTAATGCGTAATTACTACTATTATTTAGACCCCCTTTTGTTATAAATATAATATATATACCTGATAATCAGTTATATTATGCTTTTCTGCAGACTTTGTATTTTAGACCCTATTTAGTTCTATTATTGAAAAATATTTTGTATTTTTGCGCCCAGAATGTAATTATACTAAAATATGAGAAGAAGTATTTCGTTTACGATATTGTTTTTTGTGATGCTTTCGGTATTGGTATCATGTTATCAAAGTCATAAGAGAGAGTTGGACTTGGCTTATACGTTGGCAGAGTCTAAGCCAGATAGTGCCTTGGCCTTTTTGAACCGTATCAATCAAGGTAAACTCTCAGATAAAGATATGGCGAAGTATGCCCTCATTTATTATATGGCACAAGATAAATCGGGCTTGGATGTGGATAACGATTCCTTGATTCGCATAGCGTATGATTGGTATGGAGAACATCAGGACGATTCGCTTTATGCTTCATCCTTGTATTATATGGGAAAATACTTTTTGCTGAATGATAGCATGGAGCAGGCAAAGAGTTGCCTGGAAAAGTCGTATTCCATATCTGACAGCCTCCATAATATGAATTTAAAATGCTTGGCATTGGATAAGCTGATTGAAGTCGAAGAACAGCTGGCACCTTACAAAGCGTTGAGATATGCTAAAGATTTGGTGAAGATGTATGAGTCCATGCCAAATGTATCTATATATAATAAGGTGGCTGCGCATTTGAGGTTAGGAGAGAATTTCTTTTTTGTTGATAGTTTGAAACAAGCTTTGAACGAAGAGAAAAAGGCATATAGTTTGGCGATGTCTGTAGACGATAATAACTTATTGTCTTATGTAAGACAAAATCTAGCGAGTACATTTGAGGAAATGGGAGAAAAGGATAGTTGCCTGCTTTATGCTCGGCAAGCTTATGACTTGAATGGTAATGATAGATTTTCTTGTCAGCTGATGTTGGCTTCTGTTTATATCTCTGTAGATTCTATAAACCAAGCCTTTAGGTTGTTGAAACAAGCAATGCCAAAAACGGCAGAAGACCGCTATTCTGTGTTTTATTTTCAAAGTCAAGCAGCTATGAAAGCGCAAGATTTCAAGTCTGCTAAAAGTTTTAGCGATTCGGCGTACCATTATTTGGAAGATATGTATCGGACAGCATCCAAAGCCAAGGTTTCCTATTATTCTTCTTTTTTGAAGAAAGAAAGTGAAAGGGCAAAAATGCAAGGTAAAGCAGAAATGCAGCAGTGGGTATTTAGTTTGATTGTCTTATTGTGTTTTATAGTAGTCATATTTATTTTATATGTTTATAAATCATATAAGCACCAGATAAAACTACGTATGGAGAATGAAAGAGTGGTTCTTCTCCAAAAGCAACAAATGCAGGAAAAAATACACCAAGAGGAAATTTCGCATAAAGAGGTTCAACTATCTTTGATGCGTAACTATTTGCAAAAGAAGATAGAGGTTGTAGAAAAATTAAATTCCATAGCTCCAAATGAGAATAAGCACGTTGTGTTGTCTGAGAGTGATTGGGACGAATTGGTGGTGTTTTTAGATAGTGTGGAAAACCTATTTGTAAAACGACTCAAGCAAAAACATCCGAATTTATCTAAGACCGATTTACGGCTAATGATGCTGTTGCGTTTAAAGCTGTCGCAAAAAGCGTTGGCTTCTATCTATTGTATTAGCGAGAAAGCTATCAAGCAAAAGTTGTTCTTGTATAAGGATAAGGTAGGCATCAAAAATGAGCATTTTTCGCTTCGTAACTACATAGAAAACTTCTAGAGATAGGGGCTATATACTGCTTTTTAGACCTCGAAAATCAAGGCGGCAACTGTAAGTGCTTAGGGTTTAGAATTATATGCAATATGTGCGATGTTAAAGAAATAGACCTGGTTTATTAGGAATGTATTGGAAAAACGGGTAATTTTGCAGCCGTGATTAATAACAATTTAAATGGCAAGGTTATGAAGAAAGTAAAAATGTTTGTTTTGTTGGCATTGAGTTTGTGCATTACTCTGTTTGCTACAAGTTGCAGTGAAGATGACCCTTCACAGGTATCTTTTACCTCACTGAATATGCTCGATGAGAATCATGGCAAGACCCTGTTAGGTGAAACGGGAGTTTATATAAACGGCTCGATGAATTTCCGGTCTGACAGTTGGCAAGTAGTTGATTTGGGAATCTCTTCAAGTTTTCCGAGTAAGACGATGCCAAATTTGGATAACTTGTCAAACGAAACAAGCGTATTGCCAAATCACCGGTATGCATGTTGTAATACCGAAAATGTTTTGACTTTTCCTTCTCATAAGAATGCATATGAGATAGGATGCAAATATTATCAGTTTGTGGTATCTTCTTTCTTGGAGAAAGAAACTGGCAAGATTGGCGCTGTCGTAGAATATATGTCGTCTTTGTCTGATGAAAATGAATTGCCTCAAAAAGATACTAACATAGGTAACTTGTTTGGACTAGACGACCAATTGTCGTTTGATGCTCTTGGTGCAGAAGAATATTGTTTTTTCGGAAAGAGTGAAGACTTTTCTATTAGTCTGTCTAATGGACATTTGAAAGTGGCTTTGCGTAAGTCTCCAAATGAACTCTATGGGCCTTATGGCAAATATTCGATATATCTACGCAAAGGCAATGTGTATACTAAAGTGACATTTGATGTCAAGCTTTAGCTTATGTTTAACAACGGATTTCCCATGATGCTCATTTTGAAGATTGGCTAAAAGTGTTGCTGTATCCAGTGGTGGGTTAGTATATTCCATACGCATATAAACAAAAAGTTCTAATTTCTATAAAATTCCCATTGTGAATCATTGGATATTTGGTATTCCGGAAGAATAGCAAACCTACATCATTTTTACATAATAAACTGGGTTATAAATATTATGTGAGAAATGATGTAAAACGTTTGGCGGTTTGAGCAATTTTCGGTATTTTTGCACCGAGATCATTTTAATTTACTGAGCCTACTTTCAACAAGCCTTACTTTTTTAAGTGGACTCAGTAAATGACAAAGGTGATTCTTTAAACTTAAAGGTTATATTAATATGGTTGTTAAGAGATTTTTTATAAGTATATCCATGTTGTTCTTGGGGGCGCTTCTGTTGCAAGCTAAGAATATAATAGCAAGGGATATGGGAGCTAACAAAGGTGATGTTCTTGCAAACATTGCTATCCTTGATTCTGATAGTAGCGTTGTTGCCAAAAACATGACAGGTATCTCGGATTCTACAGCAATCTCTCTATCTGATGTAGAGGTGATAGGGCATCGCAAAAACATAAAGTTGTCTGGTCATAATTTACTCGTAGACGTAGAGCATGATTCTATTCTTAATCATCAGAATGATATATATGAACTGATTGGTAAGGTTCCTGGTGTCTTACATTTAGGGAATTCGTTCAATGTGTTGGGTAAGGGAGCACCGGTCTATTATTTAAACGGGCGTAAGGTGAGAGATCAAAGTCTTATCGATAACTTACCAGTTGATCAAATCAAATCTTTAAAAATCGTTGCCATGCCAGGGGCGGATTATGACACGTCGGGTTCACCTGTGATTGATATAAAAACTAAGATTTTAGGCGATGGTATGGCTTTTAATGCCATCGGAAATATCACTCAGGCAAAGCATTTGGCTTATAAAACAGGTTTCTCTTCAACATACAATTCTGGAAAATTTGATTTGTATGGTAAGTATTACTATAGGAGAAATAATGCTTCCGAAAGTTCTGATTATGATAAACAGGTATTAGCTGATACCATTTGGAATAAAATGCAACATATTGAAAGCTTGACGCATTCCGGTAGTCATACTTATTCTGCTGGTATGACTTATCATCTGTCTGATAAATCAGAACTAGGGATGCTTTATAGTGGAATGTATACGGATGGAAAGGTTGAGACTCAGGATACGTTTAGTGTAGTGCCAAATGCTGGACCTGCATATTATCTCTTTGATAAGAATAAATCCAAAAACAACCTCCTTACGCATCATGTCAATATGTATTATGATGCAAGTTTGAATCATGCCTGGCACGTGAGTGTAGTGATGGATTATATTTCTAAAGCATCGAACACTAATTCTGCTTTAATGGAAAATCATATAGGTACGAGTTCTGAGGTTTCATATATGGGACATTCTAAATGGAATGTCCTGGCTTCTAATTTCCATGCTACCCATGATTTTGGAAAGTGGGGCACTTTGGGTATGGGATATGATTTCAGCTATAGTGAGGGAATAGACAAGATAGATTATGAACGGTTGAAGTTCGATGGTCGCTTTGAGAATAAGGAAGTTAAAAATGCTGTATTCATCAACTACGAATTACCCTTGGGGGACTTTTCTTTGAGTACAGGAATACGTTATCAAAATCTATATTCGCGTCGGAAGAATGAAAAGGCGTCTGTGATAGAGACGCATAGTGATAATACATTCTTGCCGTCAGTAACCCTGAGCTATAGTCATGGATTGTTGGTGCAGAATCTTAGCTATTCGATAGGAACAGAGCGGGCTAATTATGCAGATATGAATGATAATGTGACGTATGTGAACCGTTATGAGCAATCTAAGGGTAATAGCCAGTTGAAGACCGCCATCACTCATAGCTTGTCTTATCTGTTGATGTATAAGTCTTTGTTTCTTACATTAAATTATGATTATATATATCGTCCATTATTGCCGGTGATTTATTCTTTGGAAGGTAACTCGGCAGTAACGGTTTCGTCACAAGATAATTTGTCGCATCGTCAAGCTTTGGCGGCGATGTTGAATTGGCGTAATACCTATAAATGCTATACTGCATCGTTGACGGGATTCTTTCAGAAGTCAATTATGCATTATCCGGGTATTGATGGAACAACATTTCATGATGGACATCCGTCGACAATTCTTAATTTTGATAATGATTTCAAGCTTCCTAAGCATTTTCTGCTCTCTCTGTCTTGGCAACAAGTCTGGGGTGGATACATGGAGTCGATAAATGTAAAATCATCATCTTCTGTCAATTTGAGTATCAAAAAATCTTTCTTGAACGATAGGTTGCGGTTATCATTAGATGGGTATGATATTTTTAATGGAGATAGAAATCGTGCTTGTAGGCAGATTTATAATGTTAGATCTAGTTTTAATACAAAGTATGAAACTCGAAAAGTAGGATTGACGTTAACATATCGTTTCCATAAGATAAAAGAAAGAGAGAATCAAACATCAGCAGAGGTAGAAATGAAGAGACTTGGTATTCCGGAAGAATAGACTTTTCTTTGGTTTTCTAATAAAACTAAAAGGCGTTTGATATGGAATAAAAAGAATCAGATAATATAGAGTTGAAACTTCTTGATATCCAATCAAAGTCCAATTCTATTTCATATCTTTCACTTCGGATGATGTAGCCTTTCTTGCTTGTAGTCTAAATCATAAGTCGCTATGAAATCTTCTATGGCGAGTTGGACTACATCCTCGTATTTACCAGCTACCAAGTTGTTCCAAACTGCGAATGAAAGCTATTGAGCCAAGTTTAAGCGGATTTTCCATAATCGAATTTTTTCGTAACGAAACTTTTCGCAAAGATACGAAAAAATAAAGATGCTCAGATGATAAAACCCTTAAATTATTATTGTTTAATAGTTTTCGGATAGAAAGTCAAGGTTTTACCTATTTATATAAGTTTTAAAGGAAAGCTTCCTGTAGATTGCTCTTTGCCGCTCAATCTGTGTAGAGCTTTGTATATTTCGGAATATGGCTTATACTTTTGCGAATCATCCTTTATACAAAATGACTCAATGTTTGCAGAATTTGGAACATTTTTCTGCTGTTTCGTTGAAAAGTATTTCCTTTGCAGTCATAAATAGATAAAATTAAAAGAATTATGGCAGAAAATAGACAAGAATTGAACCGCAACTTGGCTCAGATGCTCAAGGGTGGTGTGATCATGGACGTAACAACTCCTGAACAGGCAAGAATCGCAGAGGCAGCAGGTGCATGCGCAGTAATGGCTTTGGAACGTATTCCAGCTGACATCCGTGCAGCAGGTGGTGTTTCACGTATGAGCGACCCTAAGATGATCAAGGGTATTCAGGAGGCTGTTTCTATCCCTGTAATGGCTAAGTGCCGCATCGGTCACTTCGCTGAGGCTCAGATTCTTCAGGCTATCGAAATCGACTATATCGACGAGAGCGAGGTGCTCTCTCCAGCAGATAACGTTTATCACATTGACAAGACTCAGTTTGACGTACCATTCGTTTGTGGTGCCAAGAATCTGGGCGAGGCGCTCCGTCGTATCGCTGAGGGTGCTACCATGATCCGTACCAAGGGTGAGCCAGGAACAGGTGATGTGGTTCAGGCTGTTACCCACATGCGTATGATGCAGAGCGAAATCCGCCGCCTGGTTTCTATGAGCGAGGATGAACTTTACGAGGCAGCCAAGCAGTTGCAGGCTCCTTACGACCTGGTGAAGTATGTTCACGAGAACGGCAAGTTGCCAGTGGTTAACTTCGCTGCCGGTGGTGTGGCTACTCCAGCTGATGCTGCCCTGATGATGCAGCTCGGTGCTGAGGGTGTATTCGTAGGTTCTGGTATCTTCAAGAGCGGTAACCCTGCTAAGCGTGCACAGGCTATCGTGAAGGCGGTAACCAACTACAACGACCCTAAGATGTTGGCTGAGTTGAGCGAGGACCTCGGTGAGGCAATGGTAGGTATCAACGAGCAGGAGATTGCCTTGTTGATGGCAGAAAGAGGTAAGTAATGAGAATAGCAGTTTTAGCTTTACAAGGCGCTTTTGCTGAGCATAGACAGAAGTTGGCTCAGTTGGGCGTGGATAGTTTCGAGGTTCGCCAGTTGAAGGACTGGGACCAGCCGAAGGATGGCTTGATTATTCCGGGTGGTGAGAGTACCACTCAGGCGAAACTCTTGAATGAACTGGGATTGATGGAGCCTGTAAAGGAGGCGATTGCTGCAGGGCTGCCTGTTTATGGAACCTGTGCCGGCTTGATTCTTCTTGCCAAGAAGATTGAGGGTGAGCCTAGTCAGCGCATTGCTTCGATGGACATCACGGCTTTGAGAAATGCCTACGGTCGCCAGTTGGGCAGTTTCTACATTGAGGCTCCGATGAAGGGCATCGAGGGCAACATCCCAATGACTTTCATTCGTGCCCCATATATTAAAGAGGTGTGGGGAGATGCCGAGGTCTTGGCGGAGGTAGATGGTAAGATTGTGGCTGCCCGCCAGGGTAACCAGCTCGTTACCGCCTTTCATCCGGAATTGAACGAAAGCCTGGAGATTCATAAGTATTTCCTGGAAATGTGCAAGAAGTAAAATTCAGGATTCTATTTGCAGAATCCATATCATAAAGCAAAAAGCCTTACGGAATCCCGCAAGGCTTTTTGCTTTTATATTTTATTCATTCTGAATGTTCTTCTTATAACAGCTCCGGAAGCTGGAAGAGCTTCACGCTGTTGCTGCCCTTGATGAGGATGTAATGGTCGTGAGGTTGGTTCGCCTTGAGCGCTTCCTTCACTTCCTCTACATTCTGGAACTTGCGGTAGCTGCATGGAATATCCTTGAACTCATCGCCTACCAGCCATACATTCTCCAGACCGGCTGCCTGCAACTGATCTACTACCTTCTGGTGCTCCTCGTGGCTCACTTCGCCGAGCTCGCCCATCTGTCCGAGAATCGCCATCTTATGAGGCACATCCATCACGCGGAAGTTTTCAATGGCGGCTGCCATGCTCGATGGATTGGCATTGTAGGCATCTACCACCAGCTTGTTGTGTGCCGTCTCTTCCAACTGCGAACGGTTGTTGCTTGGGATGTAATTCTCCAGGGCGTGATCTATCTGCTGAGGCTTCACGTCGAAATGAAGACCAATGGTGATGGCGGCAAGCATATTGTCGATATTGTAGGAGCCGATGAGGTGGGTCTGAACCTCATGCCAGTCGAAACTCTCGGTGCGCCAGCGGAACTTCAGGAATGGGGCGCAGGAGATGACTTCTCCCCATACATCGCAGTTTCCGTCCTTGCCGTAGGTGATGAGGCGGTTGATGTTGCGCTGCTCAGCCATCTGCATCAGATGCTCGTTGTCGGCATTGATGAAGACGAGGGCATCGTTGGCTGCGAGGTAATCATAGAGTTCTCCCTTGGTCTTCTTCACGCCTTCGAAGCTTCCGAATCCCTGTAGGTGGGCACGGCCTACGTTGGTAATCATACCGCAGGTTGGCTCCACGTATTCCACGAGTTTCCGGATGTCGCCTGGATGGGAAGCACCCATTTCTACAACGGCAATCTCATTCTCTGGTGAGAGACGGAAGAGCGTCTTTGGTACGCCTACATCATTATTGAAGTTACCCTGGGTGAACATCACGTTGAACTTCTCGCCGAGAACGGCAGAGACGAGTTCCTTGGTGGTGGTCTTGCCATTGGTTCCGGTGATTCCCACTACGGGAATCTCGAAGTGGCGGCGATGCTCACGGGCGAGTTCCTTGAAGGTGGTGAGGCAATCCTCTACGAGGATGTAGCGCTCGTCGCCCTCCTTGGCATACTCTTTTTCATCCACAATCACATAGGCACAGCCTTTCTCCAAAGCCATGTCGGCAAACTTGTTGCCATCAAACGATGCGCCCTTCAAAGCCAGGAAGATGCTGCCCTCTGGGCAGTCGCGGCTGTCAGTGGTAATCACTGGGTGCGCTTGGTAAATCTGATAGAGTTCTGAAATATCCATAGTTTATAACTGTTGTTTTGAGTGCAAAAGTACATTAAATCGTGGACATGGCAAACATTTTTTCAAAAAAATGTGGTTTTCTCGATTATTCTTTCTATTTTTGCAGAAATATTCGATGAATCTTTAGAAAGTGAGGGCGGAATGGGCGCAAACATAGAAAGAGATAAATTAAAAACGAGGAAAGACAAGCTAGCTGGTTATTTCTTCGATATCTCCAAACTAAGTTTTGGAGCGATGGTTTTGGGTGGGCTTACGCCAATGATAACAGGAGAATTCGATTATATGAATCTTCTGTATGTTTTATTTGGTGTGTGCATGACAATTTTGTTTGCAATAGTAGGTAATCGAATTTTAAAATATTAAGAAAATGGAAACAATGATTTTGATATTTGGAATAGGCACTTTAATAGGTGGTGGTATTTTGCTTTGGACATATACTGAATCAGGGAAGAAATGGCTAAAAAGTTTATAGTATGAGTTATTTAGCATTATTTTTTCTGATTTGCTGTATTGTTGGTGGAAGTTTTTTAGCTTGGTTATATACAAAACCAGGCGAGAAATGGTTGAAAGATTTATAATCCAATGGAATATACAATCAATATCAAGGGGCACTTGATGGATTTGAGTACCCCTCAGGTGATGGGCATCCTGAACGTTACGCCCGACAGCTTCTACTCTGGCAGTAGAAAGCAGACAGAAATGGAGATAGCTCAGAGAGCTAATCAGATTATAGAAGAAGGTGGAAGCATCATTGATGTGGGCGCTTTCTCCACCCGTCCCGGTGCCGATGAAGTATCGGAAGAGGAGGAGGGAAGACGCCTGAAGTTCGCTCTCGACATCGTTCGCAGGGAGCAACCGGATGCTGCCGTCTCCGTAGATACCTATCGCCCTACTTTGGCACGCAAGTGTATCGAGGAGTGGGGAGCTGACATCATCAACGATGTATCAGAAGGTGGAATCACAGGCATCGCCAATGTGCCGCTGGAGCAGAGACAGGAGGAATATCCTGAAATGTTCCGGGTGGTGGGCGAACTGAAGGTACCTTATATATTAATGTCGGTACAGCCTACGCTCGAAACGATGATGAAGGGCTTTGCCAGAGAGGTGCAGCAGTTGCGCGACCTGGGAGCCAAGGATATCATCCTCGACCCGGGCTTCGGTTTCGGCAAGAATCTCATCCAGAATTATCAGATTTATGATGAGATGGAGAAGTTGAACGTACTGGAACTTCCGGTGCTCGTGGGCATCTCCCGCAAGAGCATGATTTACAAGCTGCTGGGTGGCGATGCCACAACATCGCTCAATGGAACCACGGTGCTTGATACCATTGCCCTGATGAAGGGAGCCAGCATCCTTCGTGTTCACGATGTGAAGGAAGCTGCTGAGGCAGTGAAAATCGTGGAAGCCATAAAGGAGGGAAGAGTATGATAGAGTTTGGAATCAAAGATGCGTTAGACGTACTCCTGGTAGCCTCGCTGCTATTCTACGTCTATCGACTGATGAAGGAATCCCGCTCACTGAACATCTTCGTGGGCATCATGCTTTTTGTACTGATCTGGCTTTTCGTAAGCCAGGTACTCGAAATGCGCCTGCTGGGTTCTATTCTGGATAAACTGGTGAGCGTGGGAGTTATCGCCCTCATCGTCATCTTCCAGGAAGACATCCGAAGATTTCTTTATGAGATTGGTTCACAGAAAAGTATGCGCCGGCTGGTGCGCTTCTTCCACTCCAGCAAGGAAAGTCAGAAGGAGGCAAACAAGGAGACGATTATGCCTATCGTGCTTGCCTGCATGAGCATGGCTAAGAAATATGTGGGTGCCCTCATCGTGATAGAGCGAGGTGTGCCTTTGAAGGATATCATGGATACTGGCGAGGAGATAGATGCCAAAATCAACCAGCGCTTGATAGAGAACATCTTCTTCAAGAATTCGCCTCTTCACGATGGAGCCATGGTGGTAAGCAACAAGCGAATCATGGCTGCAGGCTGTATCCTCCCCGTGAGTCACAACCTGGATATTCCCAAGGAACTGGGACTCCGCCACCGTGCAGCCCTGGGTATCTCGCAGAGCAGTGATGCCATTGCCGTTATCGTTTCTGAAGAGACGGGACGAATCAGCGTAGCCATCAAAGGCGAATTCAAGCTCCGACTCTCTGCCGAGGAACTGGAAAGCATCCTCACTCAGGAAATGTTATAAGAGCGAAGAGTGAAGAAGGAAAGCACATGAATTCTTCACTCTTCACTCTTAATTCTTTACTTTTCCTACTACGTAAACCTTTACGATAATGATTATCTCCCGTTTTAGCTTTTTTTACACATTTTAGTGAGTGTTATTTCAAAATAAATATGTACTTTTGCAAAGTCGATATGGCAAAACGGCAAAAAACAAGCCGTAGCGCCTTATTAGATTGACAAATCTACTATCGGAGATAACAAAATTATATAAATAAAGAAATAAAATGGATTTATTACAGCAAATCGTAGCTCGCGCTAAAGCTGACAAGCAGCGCATCGTGCTCCCTGAAGCAGAAGAGGAGCGTACATTGAAAGCAGCCGATAAAGTTCTGGCTGATGATCTCGCAGACATCATCCTCATCGGTAACCCTGCCAACATTAAGAATCTCGCTGCACAGTGGGGTCTTAACAACATCGACAAGGCTACTATCGTTGATCCACAAAACAACCCTAAGACTGAGGAGTATGCTGAGAAGCTCGCTGAACTTCGCAAGAAGAAGGGCATGACCATAGAGCAGGCTCGTGAACTCGTAACTAAGAATAACCTCTACCTCGGTTGCATGATTATCAAGACAGAGGGTGCTGATGGTCAGATTTCTGGTGCATTGAGCACAACTGGCGATACTCTTCGTCCAGCTCTCCAGATTATCAAGTGTACTCCAGGTATCACTTGCGTAAGTGGTGCTATGTTGCTCATCTCAGACCAGAAGCAGTATGGTCAGGATGGCGTAGTGGTAATGGGTGACGTTGCTGTAACTCCAAACCCTACAGCAGACCAGCTTGCTCAGATTGCCTATACAACAGCTCATACTGCTCAGTCAGTAGCTGGTATTGCTGATCCTCAGATTGCCATGCTGAGCTTCTCAACAATGGGTAGTGCCAAGGATGCTATCAACAAGGAGACAGGCAAAAGTGTTTATATCATCGACAAGGTAAAGGATGCTGTGGCTATCGCTAAGGAGAAGTTCCCAGAGCTTCATCTCGACGGTGAGCTTCAGGCAGATGCTGCCCTCGTTCCTGAGGTGGCTGCCAAGAAGGCTCCAAAGTCAGAGGTTGCTGGTAAGGCTAATGTATTGGTAGTTCCAAACCTCGAGGTAGGTAACATCGGCTACAAGCTCGTTCAGCGCCTGGGTGGTGCCATCGCTATCGGTCCTATCCTCCAGGGTATCGCTCGTCCTGTTAACGACCTTTCTCGTGGTTGCTCTGTAGATGACATCTACTATATGGTAGCTATCACAGCTTGCCAGGCACAGGATGCAAAGAAGGCTTAATCAACTAACTTTATTTATAACATTACAAACTAAACATTATGAAAGTATTGGTTCTGAACTGTGGTAGTTCATCTATCAAGTACAAGTTATATAATATGGACGATGAGTCTGTATTGGCACAGGGTGGTGTAGAGCGTATCGGTCTTGATAACGCTTTCATCAAGGTTAAATTGCCTAATGGCGAGAAGAAGCAGATCATGCACGACATGCCTGACCACAAGGAAGGTGTGAACTTCGTGTTCAAGTGCCTGCTCGACCCGGAAATCGGCGCCATCAAGGACTTGAAGGAAATCGACGCTGTAGGTCACCGCGTAGTGCAGGGTGGTGACAAGTTCAAGGAAAGTGTCATCGTTGACCAGAGCGTAGAGGATGGTATCGAGGAACTTTGCGACCTCGCTCCTGTTCACAACGCAGGTCACCTGAAGGGTATCCGTGCCGTTGATTCATTGATGCCTGGCACTCCTCAGGTTTGCGTATTCGACAACGCATTCCACAGCACAATGCCAGACTATGCTTATCTCTATGCAATTCCTTACGAGTTGTACGAGAAGTATCACGTACGCCGCTATGGTTTCCACGGAACATCTCACCGCTATGTTTCTAAGCGTGTTTGCGAGATTCTTGGTCTCGACCAGAACAACTCTAAGATCATCACTTGCCACATCGGTAACGGTGGCTCTGTAGCTGCTGTATTGAATGGTAAGGTATTGGATACCTCAATGGGCTTGACTCCGTTGGCTGGTTTGATGATGGGTTCACGTTGCGGTGACATCGATGCTTCTGCCGTTACATACTTGATGGAGAAGTTGAACATGAAGCCACAGGAGATGGCTGACTTCCTGAACAAGAAGAGTGGTGTGCTCGGTATCACTGGTATTTCTTCTGATATGCGCGACATCGAGAACGCTGCCAATGAGGGTAACGAGAAGGCTCAGCTGGCTCTCCGCATGTACGAGTATCGCATCAAGAAGTACATCGGTGCTTACACAGCAGCTATGGGTGGCGTTGACGCTATCGTATTCACAGCTGGTGTTGGTGAGAACCAGACCGACCTCCGCGAGGAAGCTTGCAAGAACCTGGAGTATCTTGGCATCAAGATCAATAAGGAGGTTAACGACAAGGTTCGTGGTGAGGAAGCTATCATCTCTACCGATGACAGCAAGGTGAAGGTAGTTGTAGTTCCTACCGATGAGGAGATTGTTATCGCTCGCGATACAATGGAATTGGTTTCCAAGAAGTAATTCCACACAATACTATATAATATAAGGTGAAGACTAAAGACAGCAATGGATGGTCTTCACCTTATTTCTTTCTTATCATTATTACATGATGAGGCTCCTGCCTGATGAGGATGGAAGCATCACTTAAATTTTGAGAATTATGAAAACAAAGATTGTAACTTTCGGAGAAATATTGCTTAGAATCTCTAAGCCTGGTTATCAACGATTATTCCAAGGTCACCGTATGTTCGGCAACTATGGTGGCAGCGAGGCAAATGCAGCCATCTCTCTGGCTCATTTGGGCGATAACGTGGAGTATGTAACCCGATTGCCATACGGCGAGATGGGTGAAGCTGCGCTGATGCATCTCAGGGAGTTTGGTTTGAATGTTTCTCATGTGGTGCGTGGTGGCGATCGTCTCGGTACCTATTACTTCGAGGAAGCTGTGGCGATGCGCAACTCCCGTGTAGTCTATGACCGCAAGAACTCTTCTTTCTATTCCTTGAAGCGTGGTATGGTGAAATGGAATCAGGTACTGGCAGATGCTGCCGTATTCCATTGCTCAGGTATCACCTGTGCCATCAGCCGTGATGCGATGGAATCTACCATGGATGCCATCAAGCTGGCGGTTGCTGATGGGCTGACTATCTCCTGCGATATCAACTATCGCAAGAATCTCTGGGGATACGGTCTGGAACCTCACGATGTGCTCTTCCAGATGATGCAGTATAGCGACATCATCTTCGGTGATCAGAATGAGTGGGAGATAGCCAGTGGAGTGCCTCATATTCCTTTCGAGGCTTTGGATGAAAACTATGTAATAGACAGGGAGGCTTATCTGTCGTATTTCCGCAAGATGCACCGTCTCTTCCCTAAATGCAAGAAGATGGTAATGGCTGTAAGAAACCAGATTGCCAGCAGCCATCATACCTTGAGCGGTCTGCTCTATGATACAGTAGAGGATCAGCTCTATACAACGAGAATCTACGACATACAGCCTATCGTAGATCCGATGGGTGTAGGCGATGCCTTCATTGCTGCCTATATCCACGCTCACCAGAAGTGGGGCGATGAGAACCAGTATTGCCTGGATTTCTCTCTCTCGGCCAGTGCCATCAAGAATACGATTCCGGGCGATCAGAATCTGGTATCTGAAGAAGAAATCATCAGTAATATGACTTCTTCGGGAGGAAGAATCCAGCGATAGGAATAAAACAAGATTACAATAGAACTATAAGATTCGTGTGATAAGAATAAAGGGCAGTCCAAATCGGGCTGCCCTTTATTCTTGTAGCTTATTGATTGTTATGGTTGGCTTTCGCCTTCCACATATTCTTCCATAAACATGTGTTCGCCATCGAATACGGCATAGGTGAACTGCCATATCCAGTCGCCCAGAATCATCAGGCGGGTCTTCTTGCTCAGCATCAGGTCCAGCTCTATGTGGCGGTGTCCGAACATGAAGTAATCTATATCCTTGTGACTTTGCATATACTGTTTGGCAAAGCGTACCAGGAATTCCTTCTTTTCGCCCATATAAGGCTCCTCCTTGCCATCGGCACGTTTCAGGCGGCTATGCTTCGCCCAGTTCAGTCCCAACGACAATCCCCAGCGAGGATGAATGGCATTCAGCAGCCGTTGGCAGGTGCGGTTGTGGAACATAGCCTTCAGAAACTTGAACTTCTTGTCCGGGTCACCCAATCCGTCACCATGGGCAAGGAAGAACACCTTGTCGTAAATTTCCACGGTCTGTGGTTTATGGTGAACGATCAGTCCGCACTCTTCTTCCAGGTAGCCGTATGTCCATAAGTCGTGGTTGCCGGTGAAGAAATGTACTTCCACTCCCATATCCGTCAACTCCGAGAGCTTGCCCAGGAATCGGGTGTAGCCTTTCGGTACCACATATCTATACTCGTTCCAGAAATCAAACATATCGCCCAGCAGATAGATGGCTGCAGCCTTGTGCTTGATGCTGTCGAGGAAACGTACGAGTCTGCGTTCCTGCATTCTGCCGTGTGGGATTGCCCACGAGCCGAGATGCGCATCAGAGAGGAAATATACATTTTTCATAAGCGATTCTTTTTAAGTGAAGAGTGAAGAATGAAGAGTGAATAATTCAACGGTTTTGGCTATTCGAAACCGAGTTCTACACGGGCTTCCTCGCTCATCATACTCTGATCCCAGGCTGGTTCGAATACAAGGTTTACATTGGCAGACTTGATTCCCTCTACGCTATCCACCTTGGTGCGCACATCCTCAAGGATGAAGTCGGCTGCAGGGCAGGATGGGGCAGTAAAGGTCATATCAAGATCTACGGTAGCATCGTCTTTTACGTCTATCTTGTAAATCATACCCAGATCCCAGATATTCACTGGTATTTCAGGGTCGTAAACGGTCTTGAGAACATCTACGATCTTTTCTTCTATCTTTGTCTTTTCTTCTTGTGTCATAATAATCTTTGTTTTTGCCTACAAAGATACTGCAAAATGGGGACAATACAAAAAGAAAAGACACTTTTTTCTTCGTGCCTGCTTAATAATACCGGAAAAAGTCTATAATTTGCCTTTATCGTGATAGGAATAAAAGGCTCCATCGGTGATGATGACGTGGTCCATGAAGAAGATGCGCATGATTTCGCAGGCTTTCTGAATCTGAAGGGTAAGCTGGTCGTCTGCCTTGCTGGGGAGCGGACTGTTGCTCGGGTGATTGTGACAGAAGGCGATGATGGTGGCGTTGTTGAGTACGGCTTCCTTGATGAGCAGTCGGATATCCACGGCAGTTTCCGTAATGCCTCCGTGCGAGATACAGGAAGCCTTGATGAGTTTGAAATTCTGGTTCATCATCAAAACCCATGCTTCTTCGGTATTGAGATCCTGCATCTTGGGGAGCATATAGTTGTAGATGGCGAGAGATGAACCCAAATCCGGGCGATAGCCTATCTTGTCAAGGGCACGACGCTTCCCCAGCTCACAGGCTGCAAGCACGGTAATCGCTTTCGCGGGTCCCATACCTTTGTAGCGGGTGAGTTCCTTGATAGTCATCTTGCCGAGAGTATTGAGATTGTTGTCGCAGTCTTTCATGATGTGTTTCATCAAATCTACTGCGCTCTCGTCTTGAGAGCCGGAACCTATTAAGATGGCTAGCAGTTCGGCATTGGATAGTGCTGATGCTCCTAGTCGCTCCAGTTTTTCACGAGGTTTGTCTTCCTCTGCCCATTGCGAAATAGAAAGCTTCTCACTCATAGTGATTTATTTATAGAAAGTCTTGTTGTATGCACTGAATTCGCTCTGTCCGAGCAGGCATCTCTTCCACCAGGCTGAAAGGAATCCGCAGCCGTAACCCATCAGCTGGGTGAAGGCGGCATGTATGCTCAGCACGCCAATCTTCACACTGTGATTCTCCCTGCTGCTGTCGATGAACAGCGCAATGATATAGAGAATGATGCCAAGTAGGCCGATGCAGCCCAATGCTGCCATCGCATTGCCCAGGGTAGGGAATACGTGGACGGTGCCCAGCATATACGGAAGGAATCCGAAGAAGAGCAGAAGGAGCGTACCTGTCACGCCCACGGTGAAGACCATCGGCAGGAGATGTACGAGCTTGAGGCTCTCGGGATATTTCTTGTAGAGGTTGATGCGGGCGATGCCGCTGTTATATACCTGTCGCCAGAATTTGCGGAAGTCGGTGCGGCGCTTATGCCATACCCATGCTTCAGGGAACAGACGGCAACGGCAGCCTGCCTTGAAGATACGGATGGAGAAATCGATGTCCTCACCAAAACGCATGTTGGAAAAGCCATTCAACTTGAGATAAACATCCCTGCGGATGCCCATGTTGAATGAACGAGGGTAGAACTTATCCATCTTCTTCTTTCCGCCACGGATACCACCGGTGGTGAAGAAAGAAGTCATGGAATAAGAAATGGCTTTCTGAGTATCTGTAAATGATGAGTGTGCCTTGTCGGGACCGCCGAATGCATCGGCAGGTTCGCGGCTCAACTCATCACTTACAGCTTTCAGATAGCCCTCTGGCAAGACCACGTCGCTGTCGAGTATCAGCAGATACTCGCCCTTGGCACGTTCGGCACCATAGTTACGACTCTGACCCGGACCAGAATTCTCCTTATAGTAATAATGTATATCCATCAGGTTTTCGTATCGCTTGCACACTTCCTCGCAGGGAGTCTGTGAGCCATCCTCTACGATGACAACCTCGAAGTCCTTCTCCGTCTGATGGGTAAGGCTCTCTAACAGTTCGTCCACTTCGTCAGGACGGTTGAATACTGGTACTATGATGGAATATTTCATTCTTCTTACTATTAAGGGTTAAGTTTGCTCGATAAGAGCGTAATCTTTCTTGTTGGAAGACGGATTACTCGCTTACACGACCGAGGTAGCTACCGTCACGAGTATCAACCTGGATGGTCTCGCCCTCGTTAACGAACAGAGGAACACGAACCTCAGCACCAGTCTCGAGAGTAGCTGGCTTGGTAGCGTTGGTAGCAGTGTTACCCTTTACACCTGGCTCAGAGTGAGTGATCTTCAGGGTAGTCTTTGCTGGCATTTCAGCCAAGAGGATAGTACCGTCTGTAGTATCAGTAACAACCTCAACTACGTCACCCTCCTTCATGTACTGACCACCGGTAACGTTCTCCTTAGCGATAGGCACCTGCTCGAAAGTCTCCTGGTTCATGAAGATGCAACCAGTAGCGTCCTCGTAGAGGTACTGATAAGGGCGACGCTCAACGCGAACATCCTCCAATTTGAAACCAACCTGGAATGTACGCTCCAGCACGCGGCCGTCGGCAACATTCTTCAACTTAGTGTTCATTACGGTGTTACCTTTACCTGGCTTTCTGTGCTGAAAGTCGATGCAAACCCATACTTTGCCATCCATACGGATGCAAGTTCCAATCTTAATTTCCTGTGAATTAATCATTTCTTGTTTTATCTTGAATGTTATTATTATTCTCGTAATCGGGTGCAAAGTTACGGCAAAATGATGAAAAAACAAAGGGAAAATCGAAAAAAACATAAATATTTAAGCTAAATTTGGTAGTTTTCTTGGTTATTTGAGAAATTATGCGTAATTTTGCAGCCCAAAAAGGGCTTATTTTGCTCTTTTGTGAAGAATATTAATTAAAAAATAAATAAGAAAAATGAAAAGAACATTTCAGCCTCACAATCGTCGTCGCGTGAACAAGCATGGTTTCCGTGAGCGTATGGCAACAAAGAATGGTCGTCGCGTATTGGCTTCTCGCCGTGCTCATGGCCGCAAGAAGTTAACTGTTTCTGACGAGCACCACGGAAAGTAATTTCCGATAGGGAAATTCGTCTATCGACGATGACATTAAAAGCAGCAAGGAGAGATTCTTTGCTGCTTTTTGTGTTTTTATGACTTTTTATATTGTGATGAAACGCAAAAACTTGGCGTTTTATTTTGTATTGTCTTCGATTATTCCTATCTTTGCACCAAAAAAGAAAGAATGACTTCATCTGAGTTTATAAATAAGTTTAAGAGTAAGTATCTCTGGGGCAACCTGGGCGCCATGTTCCTGGTGCTGGTTTTGCTCTGCGTCGGTGTCAAGTTCGGCATCGATATCTACACCCATCATGGTGAGGCCATCCGTGTGCCGGATATCAGATACAAGAATATCAATGATGCCACCCGCATCCTCGATGATGCCGGATTGGAAATTGTGGTTTCGGATACAGGATATGTTCGTTCGCTCCCAGCCGACTGTATCCTGGAGCAGACGCCGGTGTTCGGAGAGGTGGTAAAGTCGGGACATATCATCTATGTCACGATTAACTCCAACCATTCTCCTCGCATCACCATTCCTGATGTCATCGACAACAGTTCTCTGAGAGAGGCGATGGCTAAGTTGACCGCCATGGGATTCAAGCTGGGCTCACCGGAATACATACCTGGCGAGGAAGACTGGGTTTACGGTATTCTCGTTAAGGGCAGGCATGTGGTGGCTGGCGATAAGGTTTCTATCGATGATGTGCTCATCATTCAGGTAGGTAATGGTCAGCGAGACACTACCGACTCCTTCGATATGGTGGATCCTGTCTATCACGAAAACGATGATGTGATGGAGGGAGAAGGTGATGGAACAGAAAGCACCGAAGATAACTTCGAGGTGGTTCCAGGAACTGAATCTACGGAAACTGCACCTACTTCACACGAACACCAGCAGAAAGAGGTGGTGGAGTAAGAGAAGTGAAGAGTGAAGAACGATGAGTGAAGAATTCAATAGTAATACGAATGATATTTTTAGATTATATATATAATAAGGTATATGCTCCTGTAGAGGATGACTTCGGTTTTGATGGCGACGACCTCTATGAGCACTGGAAGGTGCAGGTGGATGCCAACCAGGATCCTGTCCGCATAGACAAGTATCTGGCTGATAAGATGGCTTACCAGAGTCGCAACCGCATTCAGCAGGCAGCTGATGCTGGATTTATTCATGTAAACGGTAAACCGGTGAAGAGCAATTACAAGGTGCGCCCGAACGACATCGTTACGCTGATGCTCGACCGCCCTCGTCATGAAACAAGCATCAAGCCGGAAGAAATCGACATCAATGTGGTTTATGAAGACGACCAGTTGATGGTGGTGAACAAAGAGGCTGGAATGGTGGTTCATCCGGGAGCCGGAAACTTCCATGGTACCCTGATTCAGGCTGTGGCTTGGCACCTGCGCGATATGCCTGAGTTTGATGCCAACGACCCGGAAGTGGGTCTGGTCCATCGCATCGACAAGGATACCAGCGGATTGCTCGTAGTAGCCAAGACTCCTACTGCCAAGACGGCATTGGGCAAGCAGTTCTTCAACAAGACTACCCATCGCAGTTACAATGCGCTGGTATGGGGTAATATCGTGGAGGATGAGGGACGCATCGAGGGCAATATCGGTCGTGATCCCAAGAACCGTCTCCGCATGAAGGTCTTCGATCCGGATAGCGGCATAGGCAAGAGTGCGGTTACTCATTATAAGGTTTTGGAGCGCTTCGGCTATACCACCTTGGTACAGTGCATCCTGGAAACGGGCCGTACCCATCAGATCCGTGCCCACATGAAGCAGATCGGTCATCCGCTCTTCATGGATGAGACCTATGGTGGTGCCGAGATCCTGAGAGGTCAGCGCAGCAGTGGTTACAAGGCTTTCATACAGAATTGCTTCAAGCTCTGCCCACGTCAGGCTCTCCATGCCAAGACCCTCGGTTTTGTTCATCCTGTTACCAAGCAGCAGATGGACTTCGACAGCGAGTGGCCTGATGATTTTAGACAATTAATAGAAAAGTGGCGCGGCTTCATCGCAGGCACCACAAAAGATACATTCAAAAATATTTAGAGATTATGGAAAATAGCAAGAGAACGATAGCCATCGTATGTGGTGGTGATTCTTCTGAGCACGATGTTTCTTTGCGCTCAGGTCAGGGTTTGTACTCATTCTTCGACAAGGAGCGTTATCATATCTATCTCGTCGATGTAAAGGGCACCGACTGGCACGTGGCTTTAGATAACGGTGAGACTATTGATATTGACAAGAACGACTTCTCGTTTGTGAAAGACGGCAAGCATATCTATTTCGATTATGCTTATATCACTATCCACGGACAGCCTGGCGAGAATGGTGTGATGCAGGGCTACTTCGACCTCATCCACTTGCCATATTCTACAAGTGGTGTGCTGGTAGAGGCTATGACCTTCGACAAGTATGTGCTCAACAACTACCTGCGTGGTTTCGGTGTGAACGTGGCTGACAGTATCTTGCTCCGTCGTGGCGAACAGTATGATGAGGACGAGATTGCCGAGCGCATCGGTATGCCTTGTTTCGTAAAGCCTGCTGCCGACGGTAGTAGCTTCGGTGTGAGCAAGGTGAAGAATGCCGACCAGTTGGCTCCAGCCCTCCGTGTAGCTTTCATGGAGAGCAACGAGGTGATGATTGAAGGGTTCCTCGATGGTACTGAGATTTCTCAGGGCATCTACAAGACAGCCGAGAAGACCGTTGTCTTGCCAGCTACAGAGGTGGTAACCAGCAATGAGTTCTTCGATTATGATGCCAAGTACAATGGACAGGTACAGGAAATCACTCCAGCCCGTCTCTCTCCTGAGACTGCAGAAGAGGTGGCAAAGACCACATCCCGCATCTACGATATCCTTCATGCCAACGGTATCATCCGCATCGACTATATCATATCTAAGGATAAGGACGGTAAGGACAAGGTGAATATGCTGGAAATCAATACCACTCCAGGTATGACCGTTACCAGCTTCATTCCTCAGCAGGTGCGCGCTGCAGGCCTTGACATCAAGGATGTGCTCAGCGACATCGTGGAGAATCAGTTCTAGAATTTATAAATCACATATATGGTTCTGCGACTTTCTCGCAGAGCCATATATATTAAAAGGTATATATTAAAAAGGTATATATTATGAAGATCCCTCAAGAATTTGATACCATTCGACCTTGGGAGCCAGAAGACCTTCCTGAGGTGTTCGACCGTTTGCTTTCAAACGATCAGTTCAAGCAAGTACTTGCTTATCTTTATCCACAAGTTCCTTTTGAGATGATTGCCCAGAAGTTGAAGGCTTGCAAGACCAATCTCGACTTCCAGTTGGCTTTCGCCTACGATTTTGTTCAAGGCATCCTGAAGAAGGCTGCAACGGGTTGTGAGATGGATTGCGCAGCCATCGATAATACCCGCAACTATACCTTCATCAGTAACCATCGTGATATCGTGCTCGATTCAGCAATCCTCGATGTAATGCTTATCGACAATGGCTTCAAGACCACCTGCGAGATTGCTATCGGAGATAACCTTCTGTCTCTTCCTTGGGTGAAGGACCTGGTACGTGTCAACAAGGCGTTTATCGTGGAGCGTGCCTTGAGCATGCGCCAGATGCTGATGTCAAGCAAGCGTCTTTCCGACTATATGCACTTTGCCATCAAGGAGAAGAACGAGAATATCTGGATTGCCCAGCGAGAGGGTAGAGCCAAGGATAGCGATGACCGTACCCAGAAGAGCATCCTCCAGATGATGGCGATGGGCGGTGAAGGTAGTATTATCGAACGATTGAAGCAGCTCCATCTCGTACCGCTGTCTATCAGCTATGAGTACGATCCTTGCGACTTCCTCAAGGCTAAGGAGTATCAGCAGAAGCGTGATGTGGAAGGATGGAAGAAGGGACCTATGGATGATCTCGTAAGCATGCAGACCGGTATCTTCGGTTACAAGGGACATGTGCATTATCATGCAGCCTCATGTATCGATGAGTATCTGGATACCCTCGACCCTGAGATGCCGAAGCAGGAACTCTTCAATACCATTGCAGCCCATCTTGATCACGAGATACATAGCCACTACCGTCTCTATCCAGGCAATTATGTGGCGCTCGATCTCCTGGAGAATACCGAGGCTCATGCTTCTGAATATACACCGGAAGATAAGGCTCGCTTCGAGAAATATATCGCAGGACAGTTGGCAAAGATTGAACTTCCTGACAAGGATGAAGCCTTCCTGAAGGAGAAGATTTTAGCAATGTATGCCAATCCTGTGCGCAATTTCCTTGCGACAAGTAGGTGAAGGACGCAAAATAATGATACTTTATTGCTTTGTGTGCAAAAATGTACCATTAATACTGTTAAAATGTTAAGTGTACGATAAACACGAAAGTTAATAAATCTTTCGTGTTTATCGACTTTTTATTAAAAAAATAACCTTTCTTACGAAAAATACACAAATTGAGCAAAAAAGTATCACCCTTTTTCGAAAAAGTATTGTACTTTTGCAGCGGTGATACGAATGTGAACGATACCACTAAAAGATACCTCACATCGTTTCGCCTGAAATACAGCTAAAATAACAAAACTAACAAAATAAAAAGTAATGACCTATGAGTATCAATTCAGCTTAAAATGAAAGAAGGATTGTTTCCGTGCAGCTGGTAGTTGCAGGGAGACAAGAGTGTGTGGCTATTTGCTAGTCAATTAAGTAATGTTTATTCTATTCAAACCTAGAAAGTACATAAGTATGAATCTAAACTTAAGAAAATCAGTGCTGCTTGTTGGAGCGTTGGCATCCTTAGGCTTGAGTTACACAACTGAAGCTTTGGCAACATCTCCAAATTTTGCTGTTAACTCAGTACAGCAGTCTAAGAAGGTTACCGGTAATGTAAGTGACGCAGAAGGTCCTATCATCGGTGCAAGTGTAGTAGAGAAAGGTAATGCCGGAAATGGTACAGTTACTGACTTGGATGGTAACTTCGCATTGAACGTGAAGCCTGGTGCTACTATTGTTATTACTTATATCGGTTATCAGAAGCAGGAAATCGTTGTAGGTAATCAGTCTAATTTTAACGTCACAATGAAGACAGACGACAAGACTCTCGAAGAAGTTGTTGTCGTAGGTTATGGTGTTCAGAAGAAGAAGCTCGTTACCGGTTCTACCATCGAGGTGAAGGGTGATGATATTCAGAAGATGAATACCACTCAGGTGTTGGGCGCCTTGCAGAGCCAGACTCCTGGTGTAAACATTCAGGCGGCTTCCGGTCAGCCTGGTGATGGCTTTAAGATTTCTATCCGTGGTGCCGGTACCAACGGCAACACTGCTCCTCTTTATATTATTGATGGTGTAGCAGGTGATATCAACAACTTGAACCCTGCCGACATCGAGCGTATCGACGTTTTGAAGGATGCCGCATCCTGTGCCATCTATGGTTCTGCCGCAGCCAATGGTGTTATCCTTGTTACTACCAAGCAGGGTAAGCAGGGCAAGATCCAGGTATCTTACGATGGCAACGTTGGTTGGTCTAATGTATATCGCATGCCAAAGATGCTGAATGCCAAGCAGTATATGGAGGTAATGGATCAGGTGCGTTTCAACAGTGGTGAAAGTGGCTACGATTGGAAGAGCATTATGGGCGAGGACCTCTACAACTCTTATATGGATGGTTCTAACGAAGGAACCAACTGGGTAGAGGCTATCCGCAACAAGAATGCCGTTACAACAAGTCATTCCCTGAACGTTACTGGTGGTTCCGACCGTTCTACCTTCTCTATGGGTGCCGGTTATCAGTATCAGGATGGTGTGTTTGGCAATGTTGTTAAGTCAGATTACCGCCGTTTCACCTTCCGTATCAATTCAGAGCATGTCATCTATCGCAATGACAAGGGTATGGATGTAGTGAAGATTGGTGAGAATATCTACTATCAGCACAAGCAGAACCAGGGTATCCAGATTGGTAACCAGTATAGCAATGAGCTTTCCAATATGCTTCGTTCCAATCCTACTATCCCTATGTATAATGCAGATGGAAGCTATACCAAGGCTGAGGACTTGAAGAACTGGATTGATAACTACAACTCTTATTCTGTAAACCCAATCTATAAGATGTTGAATCAGCAGTCTGGTCACAATAAGAGTATCAACCAGAATCTGCATGCTACAGGTTATTTGGAGATCCAGCCAATCAAGAATCTGGTTTACCGTGGACAGTTGAATTACAATCAGAATACTTGGACATGGCGTACATTCCTCCCTATATTCGATGCCAACAGAACCAATGCGGATTATTTCCGAACAGAGGATAAGGCAACAAACCAGATTGGAACAAGTTGGGGATGGAGTACAACAAATACCTTGAGTTATAAGTTTGACTTGCAGAAGAAGCACAACTTCGACATCCTGGTAGGTACTGAGTATGGTGAGAGCCGTCCTGACTTCGGCTTCTCCTTGAATGCTACATCTTCTAATTCGGTGTTTGGCGATATGACTCATGCTTACATGACCTATATGAAGAATAATAATGCTGCTGCCGTTACTGGTACTCCTTGTGATGATTCTCGCAGTATGTCTTACTTCGGTCGTGTCAACTACAACTTCAATGAGAAGTATATGCTTTCAGCCATCATGCGTGCCGATGGTAACTCTAAATTCGCTCCAGGTAAGCGTTGGGGTTATTTCCCATCTGTATCTGCCGGTTGGGTTATCTCTAACGAGAAGTTCATGGCAAAGACTGTATCATGGCTCGACTTCCTGAAGCTTCGTGCTGGTTGGGGTCAGAATGGTAATGCGCAGACCATTAACAACTTCCAGTGGCAGGGTGCTTTCGCATTTAATACAAGTAGCTATTATACCTTCAATGGTAATCCTGACCAGTATGTTTCCGGTGCAGCTCCTTCCCGTCTGTCTAACGAGGATTTGACTTGGGAGACTTCAGAGCAGTTGAACATCGGTTTGGATGCTCGCTTCCTGAGTGGACGCTTGGGCTTCACCTTGGATTGGTATAACAAGAAGACCAAGGACTTGCTGGTTGCAGTTCCTGTAGATCCAACAACTGGTTTCTCTACCCAGATGAAGAATGCTGGTACTGTTGAGAACAAGGGTATTGAGCTTTCTCTCTCTTGGAACGATAAGATTGGCAAGGACTTCCAGTACAACGTAGGTTGGAACATGGCTTACAATCACAATGAGGTAACAGAGGTGAAGTCTAACCAGAAGTACAACAATGGTGGTAAGGACCTCTTGGCTCAGAATACCGGTTATATGGCTCGTTTCGAGGAAGGTCATCCTATCGGCTACTTCTGGGGCTACAAGACAGAAGGTGTGATGCAGAATGAGGCAGATGTTCAGGCTTATCTTGATAAGAACTGTAAGGGTAATGCCGCTAACTCTAAGCAGGGTACCGGTATCAAGCCAGGTGACTTGAAGTTTGTGGATGTAAATGGCGATGGTGTTGTCAATGATGACGATAAGACAGAACTTGGCGATCCACATCCAGATGTAACCATGGGTATCACTCTCGGTGCATCTTACAAGGGCTTCGACCTTTCTGTAACAGGCTTTGGAGCATTCGGTCAGCAGGTGGCTCGTTCATTCCGCAAGTTCACCGATGGTGAGTACGAGAACTTCACTACAGAGGTGTATGACTACTGGCATGGTGAGGGAACTTCCAACAAGTATCCTTTGCTCGCCCACATGAATGCAGGTCCAAACTGGCAGACCATTTCTGATATTTACATTGAGGATGCCAGCTACTTCCGTCTTCAGAATCTGACCGTGGGTTACGATTTCACCAAGATCTGGAAGAACAGCCCATTCCAGCAGCTCCGTCTCTATTTCGCAGCCCAGAACCTCTTTACCATTACCGGTTATAAGGGTATGGATCCAGAGAATGGTACTGCTATCGGCTCAGACTCATGGGTAACAGGTGTTGATGTAGGTAACTATCCTCAGCCTCGTACCTATATGGTTGGTGTAAATGTAAAGTTCTAATCTAAAATTGAATTCACAATGAAAAAGTTAAATATATTTTTGGCTTCAGCCATGGCGGTGCTTAGCTTGGCATCCTGCGACATCAATGATGTGCAGAATGTAGGCGAGTTATCTACCAGTACCTTCCCTGTTTCCAAGGAGGATGGTGAGGCTGTATTGGCTGGTGTTTACCAGAATTTGAACCAGGTTTGTGCAGACCCTCAGATGAGTTTCCTTTACTATGCCCAGTTGGCTAGTGATGATATGCTCGGTGGTGGTGGTGTCAACGATAAGTTGATGCAGGCAGATGATTTGCTCTGTAACTATAATGCCGATATGACCAACGTGTTCTATGAGGCTCGTTACAAGGGTATTAACCGCGCCAATACCCTGATAGAGGCTCTTCCTAATACCTCTATGAATGAGGATACCAAAAACTCAATGATGGGACAGGCTAAGTTCCTGCGTGCCTTCTATTATTATGAGTTGGCTTCCATGTACGGAAATGTACCTATGCGTCTGAAGCCAGGTTCTGAGGCTATCACCCAAGGTAATATTGAAGACCCTTGGAAGCAGATTCTGATGGATCTTCGTGATGCTGTCGATCTCTTGCCTGCTGCAAAGAGCACTGATGGCCATATTGATAAGTATGCTGCTGAGGCTTTGCTGGGTCGTGCCTGGTTGTTCTATTCAGGTTTCTTTGGCAATGGTTCTACATTGGCTGATCTGACCAGCACTACTTACAATCCTTTGACTTCTGTGGAACTTCCTGATGGAACTACTCTGTCTAAGGAGAATGTCATTACAGCCATCGATGACTGTGTGGCTAACTCTGGTCGCAAGTTGGTGGATAAGTATCAGAATCTCTGGGCTTATACCAACAGATGCACTGTAGAGGATTATGATTATACCAAGGGTCAGGGCTTCAAGTGGGTTGAGGATGATGCTTCTCAGAATCCCGAGACTTTGTTCTCTATCAAGTTTAACAAGTACGCAGACTGGGGTACAACGATTGGCTATGCCAATGCTTACGCTCTTCACTTTGGTGTTCGTGGTGGTCAGGCTTATGGCAACACCTTCCCATTCGGTCAGGGTTGGGGTGCTGGTCCAGTAGCTCCAAACCTGGTAAAGGATTGGGCTGCTGCCGAGCCTAATGATGCACGCCGTGATGCTTCTATCCAGGACTGGTCTAAGGTAGCAACCTATAAGAAAGGTGGTTGGGCAGACTTCGTTCAGGAAACTGATTACTATGCCAAGAAGTGGGCTCCTGTTACTTGTAAGAATGATCAGCTGAAGGATGGCTATTCTTGTACTTTCGAGAATGTGATGTATCCTGGCAACTGGGATGTAGCAGGAAAGGAGAACATGCAGTTGAATAACATCCACGACCTGGTACTCATCCGTTTCGCTGACGTATTGTTGATGCAGAGTGAGTTGAAGAAGGATATAGCTGGTATCAATGAGGTTCGCAAGCGTGCTGGTTTGAACCCTATTGCAGCTTATTCAGAGGAAGCTTTGAGAAATGAGCGCCGTTGGGAGTTGGCTTGCGAGGGTACCCGCTGGAACGACCTCCGTCGTTGGCATATTGCCGCTGCTGCTCTTGAGAAGCAGAATGGTGTTGCTATCTATTATTGCGGACAGCCTGATACAAATACTCCACACAATGGAGGTTATACTGCCCGTTACAATGCTACTGCTGGCTTCCAGAAGATGCCTGAGACTCAGGTGGCTCTGGGTACCGTAAAACAGAATGAAGGTTGGACTGGTGCTGATTCAGAATATCAGGGCTGGAAGTAATCAATTCTTTAATCTTTTAAATGAATAAGTATATGAAAAAGATATTTTTTGCATTGTCTATGCTGACATTGCTTTATACTTCTTGTGATCCTTCTACCGATTCTGGCAGCACAGGATTCTCTGAGAATGTAACAGCTGAGAGCGTAGAGGCGAAGGTAACACCTGTTCAGGTGAATGGTAAGAATAGCAACCGTATCATCATCGAGAATCATTCTCCTATCACAAGCCAGTGGTCGGTTGACCAGTTGGTAGAAGGTGCGGTAACTTCTTCCAAGGCATACGATACCATCTATGTTACCAAGGTAGGTGCCAATACCGTTACTATGCACTGCAAGAACGTGGCTGTTGACTTTACCAAGGACTTCACGGTGAACGTGGATGAGATTACTTATCTCTCTGCAGAACTTCAGAAGCGTCTCTGCGTAACTGGTTCTGAGGGTAATTATACTTCTACTGTAGGCGAGTTCGCTGGTCAGCCTGTACAGTTCGGTACTGCTTTTGATGCAGGCAAGGTAAAGGTTATTCAGGAGGTCAAGGAAGGCAAGAAGGGTAATGTCTTTACTGTTGAGAATGGTAACGGTGTGCTTTCTAACTGGGCTATTACCAAGGAAGGTGCTGATGAGGCTGCTGGTACTGCTACTCTGAATAGCGATCAGCTGATGGTTGTTGAGGAAGGTCAGTTCAATATTACCTTGACTTATACCAAGGCTGATGGCACTCAGGAGACTTACAATGCAGGTTCTTTCGATGTTGAGTCTTTGACTACCAAGCCAGAGCTTCTTGAGTATCTCGCTGGTGGCGAAGATGGTGATGGTACTACAACATGGGAATGGAACGATAAGGCTTCTGGTGTTTGGGGCAATGGTTCTTTCGGTAGCGGTAATGGTCCTCAGTGGTGGACTGTATCATATACAGACATTGAAGGCCAAGGTAGTAGCAAAGCTGGCGGTGTAAAGCGTAGCGGTACTCATGCTTACTTTACCATTGATACCAATTCCAAGACAGCAACTAATGGTGATGGTACAACGCTTCCTATCAAGGTGAATGTGCTTGAGCACAAGGATGCTTCTTGGGATAAGGGTACTATCTCATTCCCAACAGTAACAAATGATAAGTTTGTTATTCCTATGGGTGTAAATGTTAATGAAGGTGATGCTGCTTTCCAAAAGTATTATGTCTTGGTAGCATCTAATGACGAGCTTGTTTTAGCAGCTTGTCAATCTGATGGTAGTACCGGATGGTACTATGTCTTCAAGAAAAAGGCTAAATAGGTATGTGATAAATCGTTGTGATTAAAACATAAAATTAGGCTAAGCCTCGGCTGTAGTGATACAGTCGGGGCTTTTTCATACCTTTTAGTAAACAGAATTTGACTTTTTTTGCTTTTCTTCCGTACTTTTTAGTATAATTGCTGAAAAGATTTGGTGTTTACGAGTTTTTATTGTACTTTTGTATGCAGTAAGACAAGTAGGTTTAGCAGTGTATGTTTGTACAACTGAGAGCTTATAACAGCTTAACTTTGCGACTCACACCGAACGGTGTGAGTGCGTGCATCGAACGAAGTAAGAGCGTGCGGCGTTCGATGTGAGCACGTGCATCGTTCGACGCACGTCGGAAAGTCCAGCAACTTCAAGCTTATATCATTAGTACTTAGCACCTTATAACATACTTGTGATAACAGCTAATAATACTAAACTATGGCAATAAAGTATGAAATCCATTCCATCCATAACTCGAAGGGCGAAGGTGGAGAACAGAAATTTGTCCGGTTGCGTGACCACGAACCGATGACCAGTAAGCAGATAGAGCAGCATATAGAGCAAGCATGTTCGCTTACCAGGGGTGATGTGCAGGCGGTGATGACATCGCTGCACGATCTCATCGTGACTGAGCTCTCTCAGGGTGCCCGTTTCTATCTTCCACAAATAGGCTATCTCTCGCTGTCTGTTACAACGGAGTTGCCGGAAGGTAAATCCATGGATAAGGTGACGGGCAATAATATCCGCTTGCGTAACATCAACTTCAAGCCTACTGCCGAATTGTTGAACGAGGTGGCTAGACAGGTAAGATTCGAACGCTCTAAATATACCACGAAGTCTCGCAGATACACCGAAGAACAGTTGTGGGATAAGATTGTGGCTTTCATAAAAGAGCATGACTATATTTGCCGGCGCGATATGGAATACCATTTCTCCCTGCGCCAGCAGACAGCCTTGAAATGGTTGAAGCATTTTACCGAGAAAGGGCTTCTGGTAAAGGAGGGGGCAATAAATGCTCCTATCTATTTCCTGGCAAAAGACAATAAAGGCAATGAAGGCAATGGAATCTCCCTTCACACTAAACGTCTTGAGCCATAGAAGTTTAGCGTAGCTGTGAAAGGAGAAATGAAAATGGAAATTTAAATTAATACCTGATAAAAATGAATAATTTGATCACTAAAACTTGGAAACCGCTGCTGTCGTTGCTCTTCGGCGTGGCAGTGATGCTGTTCTGGGCTGTGCCTTATATGGCAGGGCTCTGCTTTCAGGAACAGTATCAGATGTTTCTCTTTGATACCAACTATTTCCTGGAGCGCATTGTGCTGCCAGGAGGATTAGCCGACTATATCAGCGAATTCCTGGTACAGTTCTACTATATGCCTGTATTGGGTGGTGCCTTCATCGGACTGCTCCTGATAGGCATTCAGACTGCCGTATGGGGACTGATGAAGCAATATGGAGCCAAGCATGATTTCCCGGGCTATCTCCTGAGTTTCCTTCCAAGCATCGCCCTGTGGTGCGCTATGGGCGACCAGAACATCCTGCTTTCTTTTGTGGTTGCACTTTTCGGAGCTCTGCTGATGGGATGGATTCACAACCGATTCCACAACCGGTTGGTAAAGGTGGTGTTCGAACTGGTAAGCACGGCATTGGTTTATTGGTTCCTGGGTCCGGTGGTGTTCCTTTATGCTGCCCTGATGATAGGTGATACGCTGAAGAATGCGCAACAGAAGGACAGTATCCTTTCCGGAATAGGCTATTCTGCCTGCATCCTTGTGCTTACCATAGCCTGGATCCTGCTGAGCACGCAGTCTCTGCAGTATCCGATGTCTCGCATCTTTGCCGGACTTAATTATTATCGCTATCCGGGTGCAGTATCTCCGTTGCCTTTTGTTGTGATGGTATGGGCTGTTGTGATTCCTTTCTTGGGGATGATTCCATGCCACCGGAAATCCTTGCAGAAGTTGCAGCAATCCAAAGTGGTCATAGTGTTGGGCTATGTATTGGTGATTGTGGCTTCATGGTTTGGTATCAAGGCATCTTTTGATGAAATGACCTACGACCTGATAGATTATGATTTCCTGGTTCGCACCGAACAGTGGGATAAGATCATTGAGAAGGCAGAGAAGAAGCCGGCAACCACACCGCTCAGTGTTTCGTGTGTGAATCTTGCCTTGAGCCAGAAAGGTATGCTTGCCGACCGCCTTTTCGAGTTCTATCAGAATGGAGGCGAGGGTTTGTTCCCTACCTTTACCCGTGATATGATTTCGCCAGTATCTACGGCAGAAATCTTCTTCCGTCTGGGTATGGTGAATGATGCTGAAAGATATATGTTCGAAGCACAGGAAGCGATTCCGAATTATCGCAAGAGTGCCCGATTGACCCGCAGGATTATAGAGTGCGAAATCATCAACGGTAATTACAAGGTAGCAGCCAAGCTGCTCCGCCGCCTGCAGAAGACGCTCTTCTATCGAAACTGGGCTAACCAGACCATGGCGCTGCTGGGTAATGAGAAGGCTATCAACCGACATCCTATCTATGGCAAGTTGCGCAAGTATCGTGAGAAGAAGCAGGACTTCCTCTTCAGCGACCGGGAGATGGACCAGATGCTGGGCTTGCTCTTCCTGAATGATAACCATAACAGGATGGCATACGAATATCTGATGTGCTACGAACTCCTGCAGCGCGATATGGAGAAGTTCATGCAGTATTATCCGCTGGGCAGATTTGTGGGTTACGACCATATTCCACGTTCCTTCCAGGAGATTCTCATCGGCAACTGGATGAAGACGCATAGCGATCCACGTACCATCCCATATAGTGTGGATGCACAGAACGTGAACAATACGCTCAACTTCATTCAGCTCTATATGCAGAATCCGAAGGATCCTCAACTCAGTCAGCAGCCGTATGTATCCAATGCCTGGCACTATATGGTGATACAAGACAAGGAGGAAGCTAAGAAGGAGGAGAAGAAAACTATATATTAATGTTGAATGTTAAGTGTTAAATGTTAAGTTGGCAATCTTGCTGATAATTAGTGCATAATACACGTTGATAATATTTGGTTAGAAAATGAAAACGATAAAATCTTTATTGTGCTCTCTGTTGGTTGGAGTGGTGATGGCTTCGCTTAGTGCATGTTGTTACCCTCCGGCGTGGAAAGATGCCAAGGAAATCAATCAATTCCCTAAGATATTCCCCGATTATGTTGGGGTTACAGTTCCTGCTAATATCGCACCGCTCGATTTTAATATGGCGGACGAGGATATTGAGGATATGTATGTATGTGTGCATGGTCCGAAAACCATAGAGGGGCTATATTCTTACGACAAGAAGTATGCGGAGTTTGAGGTAGATGAATGGCATGATTTCTTGAAAAAGAACAAGGGTGAAAAACTCACCGTCTCAGTGTATGTATTGAAAAATGGTGAAAGGTGCAAATATCAGGACTTCGATATCCATGTCAGCCCATACGAACTGAAGGACTGGGGCTTGACCTATCGTCGCATAGCTCCTGGCTATGAGGTGTATGGCAAGTTGGGCATCTATCAGCGTAACTTGAGTAATTTCGAGGAAACGGCAATCCTTGAGAATACGGCAGCGCCGGGTGCCTGTCTCAACTGTCATACGGCAAACAGAACCAATCCAGACCAGTTTACCTTCCATGTGCGTGGCGACCATGGTGCTACCTTGGTTTCGCAGAACGGCAAGCGGGAGTGGCTGAAGGCTAAGAATGATTCCCTGAAGGGTTCGATGGTTTATCCTTACTGGCATCCATCGGGCAAGTATTGTGCTTATAGCACCAATACCACCCATCAGAGTTTCCATGCCGTGAAGGATGAGCGCATCGAAGTCTTCGACCAGGCATCAGATGTCTTTGTTTATCAGCCTGCAACCCATGAACTGATATTGGATTCGCTCCTGATGACGAAAGACCATTATGAGACTTATCCGGTATTCTCGCCTGATGGCAAGACGCTCTACTTCTGCTCTTCTACCGCAGAGCCTATCCCAAGCGGTTACAAGGATATCAAGTATAATATCTGCAAGATAGGTTTTGATGCCGCTACGGGTAAGTTTGGCAACAAGGTGGATACCATCTTCAATGCCCGTGAACTGGGGAAGAGTGCTACCCATCCACGTCCTTCGTATGATGGCAGGTACATCATGTTTACAATGAGTGATTATGGCTGTTTTCCTATCTGGCATAAGGAAGCGGATAACTGGTTGCTGGATTTGAAGACGGGGCAGGCGCGACCAATGACGGCTGCCAATAGCAGGAATACAGATAGCTGGCACAACTGGAGTAGGGATTCCCATTGGTTTGTCTTTACATCCCGTCGCGGTGACGGTCTCTATACCCGTCTTTATCTTGCCTGCATCGATGACAAGGGCCATGTAAGCAAGCCGTTCCTTTTGCCACAGCGCAATCCGAAAAAGTACTACGACGAATTGCTGGATTCCTATAATACTCCTGATTTCACATCCAAGCCAGTAGAGTTGGATGCCCGTGCGGCAGGAAATGAAATCATGAGTGATAAGAGGATTCCGACAAAGGTTAGATAACGGAATCTTTATAATTCCTTATTCTGTAGAATATGATTCCTTCTCAGCAATGCATTCCATTTCTATCAACCAGCCTGGTCGGCATACTTTAGCCTCCACGATGATGCGGGGAATCTGGGGATAAAACTGCTGCATCAGTCTGTCAACCGTATGATAGTCGGAGATGTCGCGAAGATAGATGATGAAGTATTGGATATCATTCATCGTGGCATCGCCATCTTTCAGCAGGGCGCCAATGTTCTCAAGCAGTCTGCCGGTCTGGCGCACGATGTCTCCTTCATAGACCACATCTCCATGCTTGTCGATACTGGCTGTACCGGAGATGAAGTATTGGTGCTTGAACAGCTGGCTTCCTTCTGGATGGAGAGTATGGGTAGGTAGCGTAAGCCGGGTTCCTCGTTCGAAGGCTACTCCATATTCATGGGTAGGATTCAGATGATCGAGTGCCTGAAGATACTTCTTGTCCTCTTCCTTGATATGGGGGACGGTGAGGAAGTCGATGGCTACAGCTGCGTGGCGTACCGGAGTGGCTCCACCGATACCCGTGCTGGCAATGTAGTGGGTGTCGGCAGTCAATCCTTCTTGGTCGAAGATGTCATTGCGGGCTTCTACTACGCCTTGATAATTTACATCGATGTTGGTGACGTATATCCAGGTGCGAACCAGGTTGCGTTCCATGGTCATATCCGTACCTTCGATAGTCTTCAGATATTTATTGAAGAGAAAATGGGTCTGCTCGTACGAATCCTTTCCCTTTGCTTCCTCTTCTGTAAGACGAAGACTGTGGAATAAGATAGGTGTAGCTTCATCCGTAGTCTTGATCAGCAGGCTCACCTTGCTGCCATTCAGTGGCGTCTGTTCCACGATTGTGAGGTTTGCGCCTTTCAGAAATTCCTGATAAAGGAGAGATTCTTCTAACTCTTTTATCTGGTTTTGGGAGTCGCTGAGGAATACCTTACAATATTGCAAGGTACGATTTTCCAGTTTCTCTGTATCGAGAAAGTTACCTAGTTTTAGATACAGAAAGTTAAGGCGATCATTGAATGAACCCTTAGCTTCTGGTGATAGTATTATGTATTTGTCCATCTTGTTTTTCTTTTTTCGCCAGCAAAGGTACGGATAATATCTGAGATATAAGAATATAGACAGGATGAAAAGATAAAAATACCGAGATATGGGGATAGGAACAGGCTGGATAGAACGAAAAAGAGGGAAGTAAAGGCTTGTTTTCCTTTACTTCCCCTATCTTTTTCTTATTTCCTGCTTTAGAGTGATTCGAGCATACGCTTGATGACAACCTCGGCTGAGATCTCACGGTTGGCAGCCTCTGGAATCACCAGACTGTTCTTGCTCTCGATGACATCATCGGTAACAATCAGTCCACGGCGTACTGGCAGACAGTGCATGAAGCAACCATCGTTGGTCCAGCTCATGTGCTCCTCGTCGATGGTCCAGCTCATATCCTTGCTCAGGATTTCGCCATACTGTGCTGGGTCTTTCACACCCGGACAGCTCCAGTTCTTGGCATAAACGAAGTCTGCACCTTCCAGAGCCTTTTTCTGGTCGTACTCCACTTTGGCATTACCTACGAACTTAGGGTCGAGTTCATAGCCCTCAGGATGAGTAACCACGAAATCAACATCGGCTGCGTTCATCCATTGAGCGAATGAGTTTGGCACAGCTTGAGGCAAGGCACGGCAGTGAGGAGCCCAGGTCAGGACTACCTTTGGACGAGCCACCTTCTTGTGCTCCTCGATGGTGATGAGGTCGGCGAATGCCTGGAGAGGGTGAACGGTAGCTGTCTCCATAGCGAAGACTGGGCGACCGCTGTACTTTACAAACTGGTTGACGATGGTCTCGGCATAATCGTAGTCACGGTCTTTCAAACCGGCAAAGCTGCGCACACCGATAAGGTCGCAGAAGCTACCCATTACTGGGATTGCCTCAAGCAGGTGTTCACTCTTGTCGCCATCCATGATAACGCCACGCTCTGTCTCCAGTTTCCATGCACCGGCATTCACGTCGAGCACGATTACATTCATGCCCAGGTTCATCGCAGCCTTCTGTGTACTCAGTCGGGTACGGAGACTGTTATTGAAGAATATCATCAGCAAGGTTTTGTTCTTGCCTAACTCCTGATAACCGAAACGGTTTGCTTTCACTTCCTGTGCCTCGGCGAGTGCTGCTTTCAAGTCGCCAAGGTCTTCAACATTAAAGAATGTCTTCATTGTTATTTCGTTTTTTATTTGTTATTTCTGATATATATTGCTCTTGAATCTTTCTTCTTAAATCTTGATGTTTGCAAAGTTTGCATGCAAATCTTGCAAACATGGCAGAAACTAAGACTTGGTACGGAGAGGGTACGGAGCAGATACGGAGCGGGTCCTGTTAAGCTCTTGTCTGTCCCTGGCCAGTAATCAACCACTTGTAGGTGGTAATCTCTTCTAGCGCCATTGGTCCGCGAGCTCCAAGCTTCTGGGTACTGATGCCAATCTCTGCGCCCAGTCCGAATTGGGCGCCATCGGTAAAGCTGGTAGGGGCGTTTACATAAACGCAGGCTGCATCTACCATTGCCTGGAACTTCTTCTGGGCTGCTTCGTTGTTGGAAACGATGCTCTCGCTGTGTCCGCTTCCGTAGGTAGCAATATGGTCGAGTGCCTCATCTTCTGAAGCGACGGTCTTGATACCCATCTGCATGCTGAGCCATTCTGTGTTCCAGATGCTCTTCATGTTAGCATCTGCTTCTGTAGAGTCTGCGGATTTGCAATCCGCAGTCAGCAAACCTGCCTCTTTCATTTTTGCTTCGCTTTCCTCTGCCTTATATAATAAGGTGTCAGGATAGTGACCCTTTAAAGCCTCGTAAGCCTTGGAATCAGCATGAATCTTGGTCTGCTTCTCGGCGAGCCCCTCGCAGAGAGCAGGGAGGTCGCTTAATCTGCTTTCGTGAATCAGCAGACAGTCGAGCGCATTGCATACACTTACTCTTCGGCACTTTGCATTGGTGATGATGCGTTTGCCCATCTCCAGGTCGCCATCCTTATCGAAGTAGCAGTGTACCACGCCGGCTCCGGTCTCTATAACCGGTACTTTGGCAGTATCACGCACGAAGTTGATGAGCTTCTTTCCGCCACGAGGAATACAGAGGTCGATATAGCCCACGGCATTCAGCATTTCGCCGGTAGCCTCATGGGTAGCAGGGAGGAGCGTACATACGTTTGGATCCACGCCATACTTTATCAACACCCTGTGGATAAGTTCGACACCTGCTGAGTTTGAGGCGTTTGCATCCTTTCCACCTTTCAGTACGCAAGCATTTCCGCTCTTGAAACAGAGTGAAAAAACATCGTAGGTAACATTAGGACGGGCCTCGTAAATCATGCCGATGACTCCGAATGGAACGGCAACTCGCTGCAGGTGCAAACCATTTTCTAGCGTCTTGTCTTTGAGAACTTTTCCGAGCGGTGAGGGCAGGGTACTTACGTGTCTCATATCCGAAGCGATATCCACGAGTCGCTGCTCTGTGAGCTGCAATCGGTCGTAGAGCGGGTTCGTTTTGTCCATCTTCGTCAGGTCTTCTGCGTTCGCTGCAAGGAGCGCAGGAGTCTCTGCGATGATAGCGTCAGCCACCGCCTTTAGCACTTCGTTACGTTGTTCGTCGCTGAGCAAGCCCAGTGTCTTGCTGGCTGCCTTCACTTTTTGGAAAGTCTCTTTCAGTTCCATTTGCTATTTCCTTTCTTATTTGATGATAAGATATTTGGTAATGTGTTATGAGTTCCCTCTTAACAACGGCAAAGGTAAGCATAAATATTGGAAATTGCAAACTTTATGCAAGAAAAAGTGATGATTTTATAGATAAATGGATAGTTATACGAAAATGAGATACAAAAAGGTCAGACAGCGTCTGACCTTTTTGTAATGGTTCCTTCTAATTATTCTGATACTGCCAGAAGAATTACTCTTTATCGTTTTCTTCAGGATGAGCCATTAGATACAGTTCCTTCTGTCGTTCGATTTCTCTTCTCAAGTCTTCCTTGTCTGGCAGGTATAACTTGTATTTTGCTGCGAACATCTGGTCGTTTTGGGCGAGGGTAGAGTATCGTGCCACATCCGAATCGGTCTCGGTGCAAAGGATGATGCCGATGGTAGGGTTGTCGTCTGGTCCTTTTTTCATCTTGTCATACATCTGCAAGTACATGTCCATTTGACCGACATCCTGGTAGGTGATGCGATTTACCTTCAAGTCGACCAAGATAAAAGATTTGATGAGGTAATTGTAAAATACCAAGTCGATATAGTAGTCATTCTCCTCGGTTCGGATATGTTGCTGGCGAGCCACGAGCGCATACCCTTTTCCCATTTCCATCAAGAATTTCTCTAGGTTGTTGATGATGGCAGTCTCTAATTTTGATTCAGCGAGGGATGTGTCTTCTGGCAATCCAAGAAATTCCAAGACAACTGGTGATTTGATGTATTCGAGTTTGTCTTGCTGATAAGCCTTTGTCTTGTCTTGCATCTCGTCAACGACAGGTCGCTTCTTCTTTGACATAAGAAGACGTTCATAATATAAGGTGTTGATATTGCGGTTGAGGGTTCGGTAACTCCAACCTTCGTTGAACGCTTCCTTTGCATACCATTCACGAGCTTGTTTATCTTCTACACGGATGAGACGCTCGTAGTGGCTCCAAGGAAGGATATTCAAATTTGTAAAGTGAGTTTGATACTCCTCTTTTACAAGTGCGGTAAATATAGCAGGCACTGCCTGCTGTTTTTGTTTTTCCAATTGGGCAGGCACTGCCTGCCCAATTCCTAAATCCGGAAAAAAGTTATAGAAACGTCTGTAACTCTTTATGTTAGTCTTGGAGAATCCCTTCCCGAATTCCTCTGTAAGAGCAGCCGAAGCAATCTCTATCACATGCTTTCCGTATTCTGCACGTGATGCTCCGTTCTGCTCCTCTTCCACAATACGTTTCCCTATTTTCCAGTTTCTTTCTACCAGAGAATAATTGACGGCAGCGAAAGCTTTGCTCCTTGCTTTGCTGACAATTGTCTTCAAATCATTTACGAGAAACTTCTCTCCTCCTTTATATGAGTGCTCCATTTGCTTCATAATTATGCCTTGTTTTATGTATGATGAGTGCAAAGATACGCTTTTTTATTGGTAAAGCACAAAAATATGGTTAAAAAGTTTGCGGAAACCAAAACTTTTGCTATCTTTGCATCGTCAAACCCTTGCTGAAAGCCCTCGTGGGTGGGATGCTTAGGGAGACACATATACATAAAAGGCGTAACTGTACGCTTTGGTTTTGACTGTGTGGAATTCTCGCAAAGTTCAACGATAAGTCAAGAACAAAGCAACGGGAACGCCCCTTGGGTGTATTGTATGCATTCCTTTCAAGATGCAGTATCCATTTCTATGGATGGATTGTATCTCGTGGGATGATTATATATACATTTACGTGGGGCTTTCAGCGTTGCTCGTTTCGACTTATCGGGCAATGCGAGAAGCCTCACACAGTGGAACGAGTGACAGACTGGCTCCACGTTTCTTTTTTTGTGTATGGGTGGTTAAACTTTTTTAAGCACGAGGAGCCACGTGAGGAGGGTTGTTTAAGCATGCCATACAATGGATTCAGCTATGAATAGTGTTCTATCATAATTCCGACGTACATGCAATATAGTAGAAAAGGTTAAATATGAATTAAAATCGAGGCTGATTCGCTTGTATTTGCAATTTGGCAAGCAGGTGCGTTTTTGGCCTTTAGAAACAAATAATAAATGATAGTGAATTAAATAATAAGTAGTATATGAAAGTAGATGAAGATATATTAAAGAAAGATTTGCTCCAGTTGCTACGTGAAATGGAACTCTTTGATTATTATCGAGGAGGCAAGAAACTTCATTTAACTAATTTTTCTCCTAAGAGTGCAGAGTTTAAGGAAGGACAGTATGCAAATGAATGTAACTTTCACGTCATTGGTGAGTGTGATTATGTAGAACGTCATGATTCTGATTCTGAAGGAATAGTGAGTCTATCACCAGGTGGAATACAGAGATATTCTGTATATATAAAGACAGAAGGTGATAAAGTGTATCGTGATATGGGATACCGTGTGGATATTATGGGTTGGTAGCATTAATAGGTGCAATGTGTAATAAATAATTGGTAATATGGTGAAAAGTGTTGAAACAGCAAAACAAGCGTTAGTAGATGAAGTAGAGCATGTTTCTTATACTAACGGAGATCCTTTGGGAAATGCAGGAAGTTACCGAAAGGTTCTTGAATATTTGTATCAGTGTGCAATCAATTCTTTGCCTCCAAGTGAAGTAGTAGAATGGATTTGTAATATCTATATGACTCATCAAACAGATGAGGAATATCGAGTGTTTCACGATAGAATTAATATTTTGGCTACAGCTTTCAATGACTTGAAAAATCATGGTAAGCTTAAAAATAGTGTGACGATGAACAATATAAAATGATAGAACATGAAAAGATTAATTGTCATATTGGGGATGGTTCTTATGTCGGTTGCTGTAAAGGCTATTAGTTGGAGTTATTTTTATGATGGCTTATGGTCAGAATGGAGTCCTCGTTATTTTGCAAGGGCATCTGGTAATTGGCACGATTTTGTGATATATAATGCAAATGGCGGTAGTGTTCATAATTATCTATTTCGTATAACTATTGATAATCCTGAAACATTACCAGATAAGAAGCAGAGAAAAGTGATGTTTAAAAACAAGCAATGGCTGGAGTTCACAGGAACAATAGAGTACTATATTTGTGATGATTATCCAACCGCTTACGATATATTTAAAAAGAATTGGCAGTGGATAGAATATAATTATTCTGATACAAGACCTGTAATTAAGGTGAAGAAAATAGTAACGATAAAAATTTCTCCCACTAAAGGTGATAAGATTGGAACATATAATCTTTGGTGGGAAAATGTAGGTTTTGGTTTTAGTTTTGATTAGTATCGGTCATGAAAAAGGAAAATATGAATAGAAGAGCATTTCTTAAAAACGCAACAAAACGAGTGTTGCCAATTTTAGGTTGCTTGATTCTGCCTTCATCTGTGGCTTGGGGTAGTGATGATGAACAATTAGCACCACAGACTTGTAATGGCTCATGTTATGGATTATGTACTACATCTTGTACAAATGGTTGTAAGTCTGGCTGTAAAGGGTGTCAAGGTGGCTGCCAGACGACATGCACAACCTCTTGTGGAAGTGGTTGCGGACAGGGATGCGCAAGTACATGTCAGTCAGATTGTGGAATTATGTGTTCACAGACTTGTCAACAGAGTTGCAGCAACGAATGTATATATAATTGTGGCAATAACTGCTTATCAACTTGTACAGGAGGTTGCGGCCGTGGTTGTAGCGGTAATTGCCGTGGTGACTGTACAGGAACTTGCCGTGGAAGCTGTGGATTAGGATGCTCTAATGGTTGTTCTGGCGGTGTTGTATTTGTTAGTTATTAATAGTAAATGGAAAAGATCAGAACAAGTCGCAGTGAATGGCAATCAGGCATCGCCAAGAATATCACCTTCATCGTCACCAAGGATTGTCAATTGGCTTGTAAATACTGCTACCTCGTGGGAAAGAACACGAAAGAGAGAATGTCCTGGGAGGTTGCTAAGCAAGCCATTGACTATGTGCTTGACCATGAGGACGAGATGAAGGAGGAGAGCGTGATATGGGACTTTATAGGCGGCGAACCCTTTCTGGAGATAGACCTTATCGACAAGATATGCGACTATCTCAAGGTGGAGATGTTCCGCAGAAACCATCATTGGTTCAACTCTTATCGCTTCTCTTTCTCCACAAATGGCATCAATTACGGAACAGAGAAAGTACAGCGATTTATCCAAAAGAACCGACAACATCTCTCCATCGGAATCACTATCGATGGTACCAAGCAGAAACATGATCTCAATCGTATTTGGAAGACTCGGGATATGGAGAAAGGCATCATGCCCAGGCCTGAGGAAGAACGAGGGTCTTATGAGGATGTGGTAAAGAATATCCCTTTGTGGCTAGAACAGTTTCCTAATGCGAGTACCAAGGTGACTATAAGCAGTGCCGACATTCCTTATATCAAGGATAGTGTGTTGCATCTCTATTCGTTGGGTATTCATGAGGTGAATATCAACTGCGTATTTGAGAATGTATGGGAAGAAGGGGATGACAAACTCTTCGAGGAACAACTCATGCTGTTGGCGGATGCGATAATCGATGGTGGCTATTACGAAGACTATGCCTGCTCGTTCTTTACTGAGCACATGGGCAAGCCGATGGACTGCCACTTACAAAATCAGAACTGGTGTGGAGCTGGTAAGATGCTCGCAGTGGATGCGGAGGGTAACTTTTATCCCTGCACCCGATTTGCCCAGTATTCTCTACGTAGCAAGAAAGCATGGATTATCGGTAATATTCATGATGGCATTGACCAGAATAAACTCCGACCGTTCTTGACCTTAGACCGTTGTACGCAGTCCACACAAGAGTGCATCGATTGTGAAGTGGCTGAAGGCTGTGCCTGGTGTCAGGGAGAGAACTATGATGCCGCCGATACACCGACCATCTACCAGCGTGCCACAGCCATCTGCAAGATGCACAAGGCAAGGGTACACGCCAACAACTATTATTGGAACAAACTTTATCGTAAAATAGAGAAAGCATGATACAATACATTGTGATTTTATTGGATGATACCTCGGTATCGTTCTGTCATTATCCGAACAAAAAACAGGAGCGTAGGCTGATGCCTTTGGATACCTTGAAGGCTAGCATTCTCTATGCGATGAAAGAAAACCTCAATGTGCAGTTCGTCTATCCCGATTATCCTCTCCCTGCGGAATATGAGGCGGCGATAGAGTGCATTGACCATGTAAAGATAAAGCCTTTGGTCGTATCTGATGGTGCGGATGTTGTGGTGTTGGATGGTATGGAAGATGCTGAACTACTCGTAAGAAAAGGCGCGAAGTATGCCACTTCTTATGTATTGAGAATAGACAAAGATTCTTTGTTCGCCCAGTCTTCCCTTATTGTGACCATATTAAATAAGGTGGCTCGTTTGAATATTGTTATAACGGACTTAGAACGTTTTTCTAATGCAGACTTTGACGCTTACAAATTATGGCTTCAGGATATCAATAAGTCTGTTGCGAGTCTTTATGTGGATGGTAAATCACCGCAACTCAATTTGCTCACTGACCGTATGATGCTTGATGGGATGAACAACTGTGGGGCAGGGGATACATGCCTCACCTTGGCTCCAGACGGCAACTTCTATGTGTGTCCCGCCTTCTATCTTTCGGAAGACGGATATTCGGTGGGAAGTCTGCACAATGGACTGGATGTGAGGAATCCGCAGCTCTATAGACTTGATCATGCACCCATCTGTCGCCATTGTGATGCTTACCAGTGCAAGCGTTGCATCTGGTTGAACCGCAAATTGACGTTGGAGGTGAACACCCCGAGTCATGAGCAGTGTGTAGTGGCGCATTTGGAGCGGAATGAGAGTCGTAACTTGATGCAGACTTTGCGCAGGTATGGCGAGTTTCTTCCCGACAAGGAAGAAATCAAGGAAATTTCTTATCTTGATCCTTATGATATGAGGAATGAGTGGAACAATCAATAACTATTAAAGATATAACTGTATATGGCAATAAGAAAAGTAGTAGGTCAGGTGACCATAGAAGAAAGAAACGAGATTCAGCAACTCTTTGAGCGCCGCAATGGTTTGAATGAACTGGCAAAAATCTTGACGGCAGACAACCATGAGCTCTATGAGAAGCTGGTCAAGGATATGGGGGAAACAGGTACAAAATTCCAAAGCTGGTGGGATCGCATGGGCGAGAAATACCAATGGGAGAGCATTGAAGGTGGCAACTGGGAAATCAACTTCGAGACATGTGAAATCTATTTAGTGGGAGGAAGCGTATGATGGCAAACCATTTGTTAATGATAGGAACATCCGAACTGTTGCTTATCGCAGCCTTGGTACTTCTGCTCTTTGGTGGAAAGAAATTGCCAGAGATGATGAAGGGCTTGGGACAAGGTGTGCGCAGCTTCAAGGACGGAATGAGAGATGTTACAGAACCTGAGGACGATAATGCTGCAAAGCAAACAAGTTCATCTGCTGGCAAGCATAATGATGCAAAAACACAGCCAAAGGATGTTCGTCAGGCAGATTCTTCTATAAACGAGAATGATGGAAAAGGAGAATAATCAGACCTCACTGATGACATTCGGAGAGCATCTTGAGGTATTCCGCAAGATGCTCTTCCGTGTTTTAGTCGTGGCGATAATCATAGCTATTGTTATATTCTGTGCCAAGGACACGACCTTTTCATTATTACTGGCACCGAGCGGCAGCGACTTTTCTACCTATCAAGTGATAGAACGGTTGGCGAGAGAAATAGGGATAGATTTTCATTTTGAGCCGTACCATGTGCAACTAATCAATACGGAACTGTCGAGCCAGTTTATGACGCATGTCTCTACCTCCTTCTATCTTGCTTTGTTGTTCTCCTTGCCGTATGTAGTGATAGAGCTATATCGCTTTATAGCTCCTGCTCTCTATGAGAATGAACGGCGATATTCCGCATCAGTGGCCATAGCGGTATATCTGCTTTTTATGCTCGGCGTGCTGATGAGCTATTATGTCTTGTTTCCTTTCGCATTGCGTTTTCTGGGGACTTATCAGGTGGCGGCAAGTGTAGTGAACCAGATTAATCTTTCTTCCTATATCTCAACATTTATTACTTTGACGTTGGTGATGGGCTTGGTCTTTCAAATACCAGTGTTGTCGTTCTTTTTGGCCAAATTAGGTATGCTTCAGGCAGGCTTTATGAAGCAATACCGCCGCCATGCTTTTGTAGTGATAGCCATCATTGCCGCCATTATTACTCCTCCTGACCTCTTCACTTGTTGCATAGTCACGCTTCCAATGTATGGACTTTATGAACTAAGTATATTGATTGTTGGTCGAACAAACTGAATGGCTGTGCTTGGAAGGCAAAGCTTGTCTATCTCTTGAAACAAAGAAGTAAGGTGTTGTCACTAGGTTCAGCAGAGCTGCTGAACCTAGTGACAAACTTCGAGAAGCTATGGCTGTATCTACATGTCCATAGAATAGTTGTGTATGTATTCCCAAGCATCGTTCAATTCACGCAAAGGACAACGGCATTGTACAATGCCTGCTTTCTGTAAGTCTTCTGTTGTAAAAAAGAAGGCATGTTGACAACGGATTCTGTGGCTTCTGTTGCCATCTCCTCCAGCTTAATATAGTTAGGACGCTTAGAGAACAAACAAGTCGTCCATTGTTACTACCGACTGAACATCCCAGGCATAAGGATTGTCGGATAATCCCATGGTCGTAATCATTGTAAGATGCACGGCTTTTTCGGTGCCAGTTTCTTGGATGAAACGCTCTCGCTTGTTTTGTAAACTCGCATCTATCGTATTAGTTATCTGAAATGGAGCCTTGGAGTATTTGATTTCACAGAGATTGATGACATCATCGTTCCTGTCTATCAGCAAGTCGATCTGTGCTCCCGGCTTTTCCTTGCTCCCAGTTACACTCCAAGAATAAACCGTGGTGATAACTCCTTGAATGCCTAGCTTTGCCTTGATTTGCTCCACATGCTGCAGGCATACTCGTTCAAAAGCCAAACCGCACCACGTATTGTACTCGGGTTTGCCGGTAATCTTGGTCCAATATTGTGCATCATTGATATAGCTGTCCTTGATAAACTTATAATAAAATAAGGTGTAATTATCCATTAGCTGGAACAAGGCATTCTTTGCTTTCATTCCGATGCAATTGTATTTTCGGATAAATCCGCAATATTCCAAATTCTCTAAGTATTCCGTCAACTTGCCATTGTCGGTCAATTTGGTTGCTCGTAAGATTTCTGTTCGGGTCATTCCAACTTTCTTGGTGGCCAAAGCATCTACTATCGAGAGATAAGGCTTAGGCTGTTTGAACAAAGAGTCGTATAAGTCATCAAACTCGTGACGAAGATTGCCATCCTCTGAGAAAAACAACTGGTTGATGTTCTGTGCCAGGCTCATTCCTGGTTTCAGTTGAGACCAATAAAACGGAACACCTCCCATAATCATATATCCTTCCAAAACCTGTCGGCGATTAAAGCGCAGTCCCATTTCTTCAGAATAGAGTTCGCATTCCCTTAAGCAAAACGGTTTCAGATGAATACGGACAGACACACGGTTGTGCAATCCACCATGATTTTTAATCACCTTATTGATAATCCATGAGGTAGCACTGCCGCAAACGATGAGGAGAATATCCTTGCGGGCGGAAGCCCATCCATTCCAGAAATGTTCCAAAGCCGAAAGGAAATTGGAGCGTGGAGAATCCATCCATGGCATCTCGTCGATGAACACTACTTTCTTGGGGATAGTAGATTGTGCTAGTAGTTGCCCCAATCTGTCAAAAGCATCATACCAATCTTTTAACTTAGACTGTTTCTGTTTGCTATATGATGCGAGTGAACGGTTGAACTCTGCCAATTGTATGTGATTGGTCTCATTTGCCAATCCTGTATGATAAAAGGCAAAGTCATTGTTGAAGGCCTCCCTTACCAGGAAAGTCTTTCCCACTCGTCTGCGCCCATATATGGCAACAAACTTCGATTCATCAGCAATCAATGCTTGATGAAGTGTCTTCAGTTCTTCTTTTCTACCTATTAACATGATTCAAATAGTTATGTTTCTGGGGCAAATATACGAAAAAATAGTGAAATAACGTGCGGAATCTATCTTTTTTAGATACATTCCGCACGTTTAAAGTATATCTTTAACGTTTGTTACAATAAAAAGTAAAGAAAAGAGTACGTGGAATAACCCAAATATGAAGCGATATCTAAGGAATGTGCTTTAAACGTGCGGAATCTATCTTTTTTAAGCACATTCCGCACGTTTTAAGCACATTTTTTTGTTTATATTCTCTTTAACCACAGATCCATGAATCTGTCGTAGCTGATGTAGCCTTCATTGGTCCTATATACTAATCTATATTCTCAATTTTCTGCCATTTCATTTGCCCGTTTCATTTTCTTTTTGTATTTTTGCCCCTCTAAACATTATATTATACTATATAGCTTGATAAAATGATACGACTTATGGGCAATATAAAGACGATATTGGCAGGCTTGTCCTTGACAATGGCTGTGGGGATGCCGGCTGTGGCGAGTGATGAACTTACAATGGTAGTAGGTACCTATACCGACCAGAGTACTTCTGATGGAATGTATGTTTATCGTTTCAACCAACGAACGGGGAAATCGCAATTGGTGGGCGATGTGCAGGCTGGCAATCCTTCGTTTCTCATGATGAATCATGATGCAAATCGAGTTTATGCCGTGAGCGAATATGATGATGGGCGACAAGGGCTCGGGGCTTTCATCCTCAATAAGAAGGAGGGAACGATGACTCCGCTTGGGTATCAGAAGTGCGGAACGAAGGCTACTCGACAGGAAAACAAGATGCCAGGTGCAGCACCATGCAATGTGATGCTTTATGGCGGATATGTGGTGACATCCAATTATAATGGGGGTGATATTTCCGTATTCCCAATCAAGGAAGATGGAAGTGTGGCGCCTGAATCTCAGTATTTCGATATGCATCGAGAGGGGAACGGCGTGGTATCGCATATCCATTGCTGCCAGATGACTCCTGATCATCAATATATGCTTGCCAATGATTTGGGGAACGACTGTATCTGGCGCTTCCAGGTAAATGATGGCAAGGAATTTTTATCTAATCCTGTTCTTGCCTATCAGGCACCTAAAGGAACGGGACCACGCCATCTTGTATTCAACTCAAAAGGCAATGTGGCTTACCTGATTGGCGAACTGGATGGCACGGTAACCGTATTGGGATATAACAAGGGTACATTGCTGGAGTTGCAGCGCATACAGGCTTCGAAGACTCGTACGCTTGGAAGTGCTGATATTCATCTGTCTCCTGACGGTCGCTTTCTCTATGCATCCCATCGGTTAACCGATGAGGGCATCTCGGTATTTGCCGTAGATAAGAAATCGGGGCTGCTCACAAAGATTGGCTTCCAACCTACAGCTGCCCATCCTCGCAATTTCACCATCACGCCTAACGGACAGTTCATGCTTGTGGCGTGCCGTGACAGTCATGTGATTCAGGTTTTCAAACTCAATAAGAAAACAGGAATGATGGTTGATACGAAGCAGAATATAAAGGTTGGAAAACCTGTCTGCGTGCAGTTTGCCAATTAATACGCTTTGGGGCTTACCAGGCACTTGTTCTGGTTAGCCTATCACATTGCATAGTCGGTTGATGGCTGCATCAAAAGTGGTGAGGTCTTTGGCTCGCTTTCTGATGGCTGTCTTGTAATTATAGATGGTTTGCGTAGAATAGAACAGGAGGGTGGCCAGTTCCTGACCATCCGTAATTCCTAGTCGCATCAGTGCATAGATACGCAGTTCCTTGGTGAGACTGTTAGGGGCAGGGAGAACAATCTGCTTTTCTGGCAACAGCAGTTGGTTGAACTCTTCCACGAAATTCGGATACAAGTCAATGAATGCCTTGTCGAAGCGAATATAGAAGTTGGCAGCCTCTTCTTCTGCCAGCTTGTAGCTGCTGATGGCAGTCAGAAGATCGGCAGTTTGTTTTGCCTTGATTTTGCGGCTTACCAATTTGCGATAATCATCCAGTTTCTTGATATATACGGCACTGATGTCCAGGAATAAATGCATATAGGTCTCTCTTCGCTTATTGGTGTTGAGCAGCTTCTGGTTCAGTTCGTCCAAGAGTGTATTTTGGCTTTTTATCTCCCTACGGCTCTTGACCAGACGCTTGTTCATCTTGAACGCAAAGAAAGCCATGGCAAGGAATCCTAGCGACAGGATACTCACGATGACGAGGGATGCTGTTACGATGCGGTTTTTGCGTACTTCTGCCTGATGGTTCGTTTCTGTGATAAGGGGAAGTATGCGTGAAATCTCAACCATGCGGAGACGGTTGTTGTAGAATTGGGCATCCTCCATGGAGCAGTAGATGTATTTGGAAGCCCTCTTTGCATAGGAGGCATCCTTATTATATAGATAGGTGGAAAGTTCCTGAAGGGCAAGATTCTCCTTCAGGGGACATATCTGGTCTGAGATGGCTGCTTCTACAATATACTTTTCATATAAATCCTTTTGGTCGATATCATAATAATAGCGGGCAATGCAATATGCCGAAGAGGCATGTACACGGCTGTTCAGGGGACTGGCTGAAAGTGCCTTCATGTAGAACTGAAGCATCTTTTTGCTAGTACGCTGCTTTAGAAATTCAAACTCTCCCGAAAGATAGTAATAAAGAGCGGATTCCTTGTTGCCGATATGCTCAAGAGTCTTGCCTAAATAAAAACGTTTTTTGGCTTCTAATCCTTCTTGAAATTCCGACTTGTTGCAAAAAGTTTCCCAATAGTTATATACCCAAGTCAAGGTATAATAATAGTATTGCAATAACTTAGGTGACATTTTCTCCACATCCATTTCGAGCATTAGGTCTTCTGCCTGGCTGTAGAAACCGCCTGTTGACAGCACTGCCGCACGATTGATTTTATTCAGGTTGACGAAATAATCATCCTGAAGTTGTACAGCCAGCTGGTAGCCCTTCTTGGCGTATGTCATGGCAGAGTCGTAATGGTAGGTATAATACTCCCTGTAGATTTGGTTATAGAGACTAAGCTGGCTGCGCTTGTCGGAAGTCGTGTATAGTTGCTTTTTGAGTCTTAGCAGTTTCGCTTCTTTTCTTTGGGTAAATTTGCTTCGCTGAGCGATGTAACTGTCTAAACGATGGAACAGCTGTTCCTCGTTTACGGAAGAAGCACTTGCCAGCAATGGCATAAGCATCATTAAGAACCACAATACTACTTTCATAACTATTCTTTTAATTGTTATTGTTACTATCAGATAGGCTATTAGAGTGCCTTATAATTGTATTTTTCTGCAAAGATACTACTTTTATTCCTCTTTTTATTATCTACTCTATTAAAAAGTATTAATATCTTTGGTAGCTTGATTATTAATAGGTTATGAACTTAATGAACCTGGCATTTATCTACTCGTAACCTACACATGATGCCAATGTCTGAAAAATCTCCTTAACTTTGCAACCGCAACCGAATCGCATTCGGTGGCAAGTGAAATCATGACAAAATAAGAATAAACAACTGTAAGATTATGAGCTTAAGAATCCGTACATTTTCTATGGCTTTGGTAGCGATGTCTGCTGCAAGCCAAGTGTATGCACTTCCTTCTGACGATTCTGAAAACAAGGAGAAAAAGGAAGAGCGTAATGTGATGCTCAACGCATCTGATGCCAACAAGCCTCGTGAAATCCAGATAGGATTGCCAAGCGAGGATGTAACCGTATATGAGAACGGTCTTCCTGCCGTTTACTCTTCTTCCGTACACAAACTCTCTGCCCATTGGCGTAGCGATGCCTCACTGAAAGGTACCGACTTGATGACTCCATCTGAGTCTGCCATTGCTACGGGTAATATTGCGTACGCAGTTTCTTCTTTCAGCGAGTTGGGACAGAAAGAGTTCAAGGGCAAGCTCAACTATAAGGCAAACCATTTTGGTATGCAGAATGTAGATCTCAACCTGTCTGGTGGAATCGGTGACAATTGGCTTTATACAGCCAGTATGTATCAGAATTTCGATCCTGGTAGTTTCAAGCTTCGCTTTACAGATTATGCCGACCGTACCCAACTTTATCATTTCGGCATCACTCGCATCTTGAATGATGGAAAGGGACGTGTCTCCTTATTATATAAGTATTCCAACAGCAAGAACCCTGGCAATTTTGCCAATGCAGCCCCATTTATCTATTCTGGCGACGGCAGTATCAAGAAGATTGATGGCTTTGACCCTGGTATGGACTCATACGTGCAGCGTCAAGGTTCTTTCCAATACTTGAATACAAAGTCAGGAAAGATGGAGACATGGAATATGAACGATGGCTGTGAGAATCATGCCAACGAGATTGCCCTCATCAGTCAGTATCAGTTTGATAATGGATGGTTGTGGAAATTCAACGCCAAGTATATGAATGCTCCACGTGCCAATTATGCGGATTACGGAGGAAGTACCATCTCTAAGGTGAGCGAGGCTGATGGCTATCAGCTTTCTGATGGGTCAGCCTACAGTGGCTACATAGAGGGACGTCGCACCTGGTTGCATGTTGGTAAGGTGAGCAATGCGCTTTTGACTACCGAAATCTCCAAGCAGTTGAACAACCATAAGTTAATGATTGGTTTGAACGAGTGGTATTACCATCTCAATTACTATTCGTCTTCGTTCCAGTGGGCAGGCACCGTAGAAGCTTATCCTCGCACATTGAGCCAGATGTATGTCAATCCGCTTGATCCTACACAGACAGCCCGCCGTTCTGAGACTTTCGGTTATAATGAGTTGAGTCCAGAATATACCAAGGGTTCAGAGAACAAGTTGGCACTCTACTTTACCGACGAATGGAAGGTAAGTCCTAAGTTCAAGGTGTTCTATGGTGGTAGATTGGAGTACTACCGTATGTCTGCCGAGCAGATTTCTACTCCACGTTTCTCAGGATTCCACATGGGTAACTATAATACATACGCCACTGCTGCTGATGGTTCTGTTGTTGCTACCGAGCACAGCATCGAAGCAAAGAACGTAACCAAGGATAAATTGAATTATGCAGCCACCTTGCAGTTGACGTATAACCTTACCCGCCAGTTTGGTTTGACAGCCGATGCTACCATCGCCACCCGTTTCCCACGCATCAGCGAGTATGCTGGAACAGGTCCTACCGAGGAGCAGTATAAGCGAGTAACCATCCCACTGATTCGTGGTGGTATTTTCTACAAGAATGATTGGATTGACCTTTCTTCAATGGTGACCTACATATCAAAGTCGAACAATATCGACCAGCAGAATCTTACCAAGCCTGGCACAACAGAGGGCAAGACCGTGTTGCTCATCTATAATATTCAGACTTTGGGTTGGACAACCTCGGCAGAAATCAATCCGTTCAAGAACTTCCACATGCATGCACTCTTCACCTATCAGAAGCCGGTGTATAAGAACTATAATGCGAGCGTAACGTTCAGTGACGGTCAGTCTATGGGAGTGAATGCCAACAATATGATAGTCAAGGAGATTCCTCAGGTACTTATTGAGTTGGACCCTAAATACGACATCACCAAGAATCTGAATGCCTGGTTGAGCTTCCGTTACTTCGGTAAGACCTATGCCAACCTTCAGGAGGCACTCTATTTCAATGGTCACTGGGAGACTTTCGGCGGAATCAACTGGAATGTGAACAAGAAGCTGAGCCTTGGCGTGAGTGTCATTAATATCTTCAACGAGAAGGGTGCCAAGGGTACCATTAACGGCTCTGAGCTGATTACCAAGCAGGAAGCCGGAAAATATGAAGGCAAGTACATGAGTGGTAGCTATCTCCGTCCGTTTACGGTAGAATTCTCTGCAGGAATCAAATTCTAAGATAATAACGAAAGAATTATAGCGTTTAATTATAACATAGCAATCACATAAAAACCAAAGAACAATGAAAAAGGTATTTATGATTATCGCAGCGATGTGCATGACATCTATCATGGCATCTGCTCAAAAGACCATCCGAGTGTCAACCGATAAGACCGACCTCGTGATGCAGGTTTCTCCTAAGGGTCGCCTCTACCAAGTGTATCTGGGTGACAAGTTGAAGAATCCTTCAGATTACAATCATCTGAAGTGGGATGTATATGCGGCTTCTGATGGTGCCGTCTGCCAGCGAGGACATGAGGTTTATGCATCCTCTGGTGCAGAAGATTTCTTCGAGCCAGCAGTGGCAGTGACCCATGCAGATGGTAACATGACCACCTATTTGTATTATCAGTCTTCTGAAGAAAAGGCTATCAGAGGAGGTGTTGAGACCATCATCACTCTTAAGGACAAGGTGTATCCGCTGACCGTGAAGCTTCACTATGCTGCTTATCCTAAGGAGAACGTCATCAAGGCGTGGAGCGAAATTTCTCATAAGGAGAAAGCTCCGGTTACGCTTTGGAGATATAGCTCTACAATGCTTTATTTCAAGGCAAACAAGTATTTCGTTACCAATTATCATAGCGACTGGGCTAAGGAAGGACAGCCTGAGACTTGCCAGTTGACTGCTGGTAAGAAGATTGTTGATACCAAGTTGGGTACCCGTGCAGCCATGCAGGAGGAGCCTTTCTTTGAACTGGGATTCGATGAGCCAGCCAAGGAGAATGAGGGCAAGGTGATGCTTGGAACCATCGGATGGCCTGGCAACTTCCGCTTTACCTTCGAGGTAGATAACGTGGGAGCCCTTCGTGTTATCCCTGCCATCAATCCATACGCCTCTAATTATAAGCTGAAGGCTGGTGAGACGTTCACTACCCCTGAGTTTATCTTTGTCATGAGCGATAATGGTATCGGCGAGGCTTCCCGTAATTTGCACAATTGGGCTCGTCAGTATCAGGTAAACATGGGTATGGAAGATCGCCTTACGCTCTTGAATAACTGGGAGAATACAGGCTTCGACTTCAACCAGCAGAGTCTTGCAGAGTTGATGAAGGATGCCAAGGACCTGGGTGTAGATATGTTCTTGCTTGATGATGGTTGGTTTGCCAACAAGTATCCTCGCAAGGACGACCATGCAGGTCTCGGCGACTGGGAGGCTACCAAGAGCAAGCTGCCTGATGGAATACCAGGATTGGTAAGAGATGCCAAGAAGGCTGGTGTAAAGTTCGGTATTTGGATTGAGCCTGAGATGGTGAATCCTAAGAGTGAACTCTTTGAAAAGCATCCTGACTGGGTGATTATGCAGCCAAAGCGTGATACTTATTATTATCGCAACCAACTGGTGCTTGATATCAGTAATCCTAAGGTGCAGGACTATGTGTTCGGTATCGTGGATCGCATCATGACAGAGAATCCGGATGTGGCTTACTTCAAGTGGGACTGCAACAGTGTGATTACCAATATCTATTCTCCATATCATAAGGGGAATCAGGGTAATTTCTATATCGATCATGTACGTGGTATCTACAAGGTGCTTACCCGTATTCATAACAAGTATCCTAAGTTGCCGATGATGCTCTGTTCTGGTGGTGGCGGCAGAATGGATTACGAGATGCTTAAGTATTTCACAGAATTCTGGTGTTCAGACGATACGGATCCATACGAGCGCCTCTACATCCAGTGGAGTCTGTCTAAGTTCTTCCCAGCTAAGACCATGGGTTCGCATGTAACTAACTGGAACAAGAATACCAGTGTGAAGTTCCGCACCGATGTTTGCAGTTCATGTAAGTTGGGCTTTGATATCGACCTCAAGTCGCTTTCTGGTGATGACTACAAGTTTGTGCAGAATGCAGTCAAGAACTACGATAACATGAAGCCTATGATTCTCGAGGGCGACCAGTATCGTCTGGTTTCTCCATACGAAGGCAACCACTGTGCCATTAACTATGTAAGTAAGGACAAGCAGCGTGCCGTTCTCTTTGCTTACGACTTGCATCCACGCTACAAGGAGCCTCTGATGAATGTGAAGATGCAGGGATTGGATGCCGGTAAGGTTTATACCGTAAAGGAGACTAATCTGATGCCTGGTAAGGTATCTGATTTGGAGTGCAATGGCAAGCAGTACAGCGGTGACTATCTGATGAAAGTTGGCTTGAATGTATTCGGTCAGACCGATGGAATCAGCCATGTATTGGTATTAGAATAACGTATCAACTATTCATAATAAAAACAAAAAGCAGCAAAGTCTATAATAGGCTTGCTGCTTTTTTAGGTTTCTGTATTTCTTATCCCTAATGATTTTACTTGTTTAGCGGTCTTGCCACAAACTCGGTATGAAGGGTCTCCATCGGATGCTCCTTCAGGTCGATGAGGATATTGGGCACATTGCCATTGGCGATGATCACCTTGATGCCGGCATTCGCCACATCCTGGCTATCAAGCCTGACAACTCGTCATTATCGGTGAACATCAACTCGGTAAGGCACACGGTATCGTTTTCTTCTTCCTCGAGATAGAAGAAGGTTTTCTTGATGAGTCCCGTCTTGCCAATTCTATGCCGAGAGATAAGTGTTACGTTCCTGCCGTTCTTCAGATGAGATAAAAGGGTAGCAGTCTCTGCTTCTCTATCGCAGAAATACTCGGGACTTTCATAACCTTGGTAGATGAAAGGATTTGCTAATTTCCTGTTACTTGGTTTCATATGCCATTACATTTTTGGTGTTACAACTTTGTTGTAATGGCAAAGATACGACTATTTCTTGAATGAGCAAAAGAAAATGGCAGAAAGTTTAATCCGTAGGTAAACTTTCTGCCATTTTGAGGGGAACAATGTAATATCTTATCCTACTTATAGATATTTCTCGATAAGCGAATAGTCGAAATCTTTCATTCGCTTGCGGGCATTGGAGAGTGCCCAGCGATTCTTGAAGCCACATTTCTCGGCGGCCATTTCTTGGCTCATAGCTGCAGGCGCATCTTGTATCAGTTGCTCGTAATGGCGGATGCGGAAGGCATTTACCAATTGGTAGAATCCTATTTCTGTGATAAACTTGCCCGCCAAGCTGTGTGTGGATTTTCTTACATCGCCTATTACTTCCACTCGTTTCAGGCTGGGTTCCAGATACCGCCGACTCACGATGGTAAGCACTTCTTGTCTCACGGTATCCCACTCCTCTGGCTGAATTTGTCTTTCAGTTTTCACTGCTGTTCCTTTTTCACCCTCAACCATGTCCTCTGCGATGGCCTGATTTTCAGTTTCTTCGGTTTCTTTCTGTACCAGTTGAAGGCTTTCCACTTCCAACTTTTCCATTTTCTCTTTTACTTCTGCAGAATGTATTATGCGGTTGGGATGCAATATCATACATAGGATAAGCAGCATCCAGGCTGCAAGCAGTAGGTCAACAATCATTTTTACCATTCTGCTGTCTGTAAGAAAAACTATCCACATCAACAAGAAACATCCCAGGGGTTGATAAATCACCTTCTTGGCAAAAGCATACGGAAAATCGCTGTCATTGGAATAATTCTGTGTGTGGTAATTGTCTATCTGATGATTGAGCCATCGACCTTCGATTACAAAATCCATGGTGAGCAGAAGGCTTATGCCACCCATAACACATTCCCATACCAACTGGTTTCTTGAGAATGTGTCATCGGTATGGAACAGAGATAGGAGCATTAGCACGATGAGTAAACCAATAGATATGGAAAACTTGAAACGCGACAGCCAATTACGATCACCATGTCCCAGGCGGAAGTAACGATGGAACATCATGGCTGCACACATCGGATAATAGATGATGCCAAACGAGCGGACGTAAAACCACAAGTCAGCGTCATGTGGGCATAATATATATGGGAACTGCAAGACAGTTGCCGCAAAATAAAAGGTCACTTGCCGGCGAGCAGGATAAAAGAAGTCTGCCTGTTTGTCGTAAGGATGGCACATGTGGCACCATCTGATGATGCCACATGTTATGCCTACTATTATATAAGTAAAGCAAGCCAAGGCATAAAATATGTCTGGGCTTGCAAATTCGATAGATATTCCCATTCTTGATACTTTTTTGCAAAAGTAATGCTTTTTATCAAGATGGGCAAATCACAGTCACTATTTTTACAAAAATTAAACTAGCAGTGTTGTCTGCCTGACGTAAATCATGTTTATTACATGTGTACGACATCAATGCGGGCTTCCAGGAATAACTGGGTGCTGATTTTTGTGCCTATAGGACCATATCTCCCCAATGCTAGATGCGCCAACTGATTTTCTGGGTCGGTGACATGGTCAATAGGTTCACCCTTTTCGTCCTTATATGCCGTAGGTGTCATCTTCACCATAGAATAAAGGCAGTCAGGATTAGGCAGGATGTTGCGATACATCAATGCGATATATTCGCCAATAGGCTTTCCGTCTATGTTTTTCTTCTCGCTGTCCCATACCATGAGGTTCACGAAACCACCTTGTTCCTCATTGAGCTTTCTCACCTTTTCCTCAATCTCCTTCAACTTAGGGTTGTTTTTCAGGCAGATGAAGAACATGGCTTTCTTGCCAGGCTCGTATCTTGCATCACGGTCACATATTGAATAATATGAACGGGTATCGGATGCAGAACCTAGACAGATGGACCAATATCGGGCATCAGCTGTAGCGTATTCCTCAGGCTTGGTCGGTGCAGTAACAGGATAGAAGGTGAACGCCAAGATGGAATCCTTCTGCAGATGGGTGCGAGCATAGAGATAAGAGGTGGAATTGTTCGGGTAATACCTGCTCACTGGTGCCAGGAAAAATGGCACTTGGTTGTTCTCATCCGACTTCTGTGAGAAAACTTTCGATGTAATCTTATAGACATTCGATTCCACATGTGCAGGTGGAACTACATTCTTGAAGTTTTCTGTGTCCAATGCCGTGATTTCAGGCAATGATACTCCACCAAACTCGTCATCGGTCTTGCCATCTTCCTTTGTACCAAGGTATTGGCGATGACATATCATCACCTTCTTGACTTTGGAATCTACCTTGCAGATATTGGCGCCTTTCAACTTGTCCCGTACTTTTTGACTAACATCATCAGATACCACATAGAGGGTATAGTAGTTTTTGCCCGATATAGTCTTTTTGAATGGATTGGTAGAACCAGCATCTGCATGAATGTTGATATCGTCCAAACCGCCGATGACATCTCCTGTCTCGTCATTGTAGAATGAGAAACTCATGTATCTGCAGTAAGGGTATTGTCCCTTGATGCAGATAATTTTATCAGAGTTCTCATCCTGGCGATAAGTAAATTCCCAATAGTTGCTGTAGAGATCGGGATAAGCTCCCAATGTCTCACCATTTCCTGCCATCGTCTGGCTCCACTGAGCTGTTGGAACGACTTGTGGAACTTCTCGGGAATCGCTGTCATTATCGCTGCAAGCTGTCTGGACGATCAATACCAATGCGCCCAGACACAATAAACTTAAATTCCAGATTTTATTCATCGTCATATTTACTTTAATGGGGCACGGAAAGGTCCTGCCACCGAATTAAACAATAAGTCACCATTCGGGAAGTACTGCAAGATGGCATATGCGCCATTGCCTCGATTACTTTTACCCAGATTCACTTGGTGGCGAGTCTTGCCTGTTGCCCAATCCAAACCTGTAATCTTCCAACCTGTATTATCGTACCAACCATTTACGAAGACCATGTCAGAAGCTGTGCTAACAGCAGGAATCATACTTATAGAACTTATGTCAGAGCGACTCCAAAGAGCCTCCCATTTGTTGTCCTTTACATTCCAACGTACACACTCCACGCCTTTTGGACCTTCCAAGAGAGGACCAATCGCCAATACACCGATAATCTTGTCTGTAGCTTTTTCGGCAGTTTCCTTGATGTTGTTTACAACGAAAGCCTCATAGCCGCCTACTACTACCGACTGTTCTGACTGCACCCACTCAGTAGAGACAGGAAGTCCGCATGATACTTCAAACACTCCCGCCAATCTAGGGTTGCCTTCTTCAATGACCTTGGCATCTGTAGGAATCTCGTCTCGCCAGAATGCTGCTAACTTCATGCGTTTGCTGCCATCGGTGATGACAACGAGTTTGTCTTCGTCGCTACCAAATCCCATCAAGGTAGGAGTGGAGCCAGTACCATAGCCCAATTTAATGCAAGGAGCAGCAGGACCTCCATCATAAGAAGCTTGCCAAGCACCTTCGGAAGCATCTGTAGAGAACTTGCCATTCTTGCAGATAATGCGCTGCATCAATCCCTTGCCGTTAGGCTCGGTGCTGTTGCTCGCCACATAGACAGAGTTTTCGTCCACTGAGACGGAATTGGTCAATATCTGGTCTGTAGGCAGGGTATAGGTATCCTCTATGGTAGTCAAGCCACGGTCTAGCATCAACAGGCAACGTTGAGCCGCAACAATCAGATGACCATCAAATGTCATGGATACTCCTACAAGGGTGCGTGAATTGGCTATGTTGGAAGCCAGGTTTATCGTGTTGTCCAACATGATTCCTTCCTCAGGTTTGGAGGCGTTCTTGAGACGATATCGAGACAGCTTTCTTCCAGCATTGATATATACATAATTGTCCTTGTCGCACAAAACGTAGCATCCGTTCGCCATCGACATCTGTGGCATCTGTCCCAGGATGTCTGTTGCCGCTTGGGTCAAGTCATTCAGTGATGAATAGTCGGCAGTCAGTTTTTCTAACTCTTCCTTGGTATGCTTCTTGATGTCTGGAAGTTCCGCTTCGACAATGCGCTCAAACTTTCCGTCTTTTACGTTGATATAGGATACGCGGTCGCTGCTCATACCCCACATGTAATCTGGTGAGGTAGAGGAGAGTGTCATCAGGTTGACAGGTCCGCTCCAGGTAGAAGCACAATTCTCCGGATTCACGGTGAATATACCATCCTTCACTGCATAAGGGAAAGCGTCGGTCTGCGCTGAATTGAAATGCGTGATACTATAATGTTCGGATGCCAGGTAAGGATTGCGTGGCGCTACTTGAACATCTGTCAGTGGAGTATGTCCTGGATTAGGCACATTCTCGTCAGAATCGTTGTCACTGCAGGCTCCCATTGAGATAATGAGTCCTAATGATAATAGCCACTTGCTTGTTTCTTCTAAAAGAAAATTCATCTTGTTCACTTTCTTCATAGCGTGTCGTTTTTTTATAAGATTATACATTAATTATTTTCACGCTGCAAAGATACGGAAAACCTGGGGGTTTGGAGTGAGTATTAGTTTTTTCTCGTGATTATCGGTAAAATCATGTGAACCTCCAATTGATATTGCATTTTTTAACTTTATCCAACTGGAAATCACACCATATCTATATTGAAATTGTTGTATATAAGACAGAAAAACGCCATTACATAGTTGTTGAACACAAATTATGTAATGGTGATAACGTTTATTTTTATACAAAATTCTACTTCTCTTTAGGTCTTGCCACAAACTCGGTATGAAGGGTTTCCATCGGATGCTCCTTCAGATTGATGAGGATGTTTGGCGTGTTGCCGTTGGCGATGATTACCTTGATGCCGGCATTGGCTACGTCGTGGGCGGTCTTTACTTTCGATGTCATACCGCCTCTGCCGTGACTGCTCTTGCTGGCAAGGATGTACTCGCTGATGTCGCGGTCGTAATAAACCGATGGGATAATGCGGGTGGTAGGCTCGCTTGGGTCGCCATTGTAGATGCCATCCACATTGCTTAATAGAATCAAAGTGTCGGCATTCATCATCTTGGCAATCAAGCCAGACAACTCATCGTTATCGGTAAACATCAGCTCGGTGATGCATACGGTATCGTTCTCGTTGACGATAGGGAGCACGTTGTTTTCCAGCATCACCTGCATGCAGGCTTCCTGGTTCTTATACTGCTCCTCGGCACCGAAATTCTCCTTCATGGTCAATACCTGACCTATCTTGATCTTGTATTCGCGGAAAAGGTTGTAATAGAGACCTACGAGTTTCACCTGTCCGATGGCAGAGAACAGCTGGCGTTGCTCCACGCTGTCCAGATGGTGGTCAACGTGCAGTTCGGCTCTTCCGGCAGCCACGGCACCAGAAGATACCAGAATCACCTCATAGTCATGCTTTCTGAGCCAGACAATCTGATCAACAATCGCCGACATTCTCGTTACATCCAGTTTTCCGTCTTCTCGTGTCAGCACGTTGCTGCCCACTTTTACTACGATTCTTTTTCCCATTTTATGCTGATATTTAGTTGGAGCAAAGGATTTGAAAATTCAAATCCTTTGCTCCAACAATCATTATTTCTTTTTAGTGTCTTTTTCTCGAATCTCTACTCTTCGAATCTTGCCGGAGATGGTCTTTGGCAGTTCATCTACGAATTCGATGATGCGAGGATATTTATAAGGAGCAGTCTCGTGCTTCACATGATCCTGCAGCTTCTTGATGAGGTCTGGACCTGCCATACTCTTGTATTCATCCTTCAATACGACGGTTGCCTTGACAACCATGCCGCGGATTGGGTCTGGCACACCGGTGATGGCGCACTCTACTACGGCAGGGTGAGTCATCAGGGCATTCTCTACCTCGAAAGGACCGATGCGGTAGCCAGAACTCTTGATCACGTCATCGATTCTTCCCTCAAACCAGAAGTAGCCTTCCTCATCACGCCAAGCCATATCGCCTGTGTGATAGTAACCATCGTGCCAAACCGATTTGGTCTGCTTTTCATCACGATAGTAATATTTGAAGAGACCGATAGGCTTGTTGTCGCCGATGCGGATGCAAATTTCGCCCTTTTCACCATCCTCGCATTCCGTCATGTCTGGGCGAAGGATGTGAACATCATATTGTGGGTTAGGCTTGCCCATGCTTCCTGGCTTTGGCTTGATCCAAGGGAAGGTTCCCAAGGTCATGGTGGTCTCGGTCTGTCCGAAGCCCTCGTAAATCTGAACACCCGTCAGCTTCTGGAAGGTTTCTGCCACGGATGGGTTCATTGCCTCACCCGCTGTGGTGCAGTATTCAAGACTGCTGAGGTCATACTTAGAGAAATCTTCCTGAATCATGAAGCGGTAGATAGTAGGAGGGGCACAGAAAGAGGTGATGTGATACTTCTCAATCTGGCGCATAATCTTATCTGCCGTAAACTTCTCGTGGTCGAAGACGAAGACGGTGGCTCCGGCAAACCATTGTCCGTAGAGCTTGCCCCATACTGCCTTGCCCCAACCGGTATCGGCTACGGTAAGGTGGATGGAATTCTCGTGGAGATTATGCCAATATACACCCGTGGTCAGGTGACCGAGGGCATAGAGGTGATCGTGTGCCACCATCTTTGGCTCGCCAGTGGTTCCCGATGTGAAGTACATCAGCAGGGTATCCTCGTTAGAGTTTACATGTTCCGGGCGAACGAAAGGAGCGCATTCGTTCCATTCCTTCATCCAGTCGTGGAAACCTTCAGGGATATCCGGACCGATACTGATCAAAGTCTTGACAGTAGGACTTTCTGGCATAGCCTGATTAACCTGCTCTACCACGTAATCATCGCCGCAGCAGATGATAGCCTTCACGCTTGCTGCATTGTTGCGGTAAACGATGTCGTGCTTGGTAAGCATGTGGGTAGCAGGGATGGCTACGGCGCCCAACTTGTGGAGACCGAGCATGGCAAGCCACCACTGATAGTGACGCTTCAGAATCAGCATCACCTTATCATCGTGACCGATACCGAGACTCTGGAAGTAAGCGGCAGCCTTGTCGCTCTGCTCCTTCAGGTCCTTGTATGTGAAACGGATTTCCTCACCTCGTTCGCTTGCCCAAAGTAGCGCCACGTGATCAGGTTTGATCTTTGCCCATTCGTCCATCACGTCGTAGGCAAAGTTGAAATCTTCTGGTATGATAAACTCCAGATGCTCCTTGAAGTCTTGCTCTGAAGTGAATTTTGTCTGTTTAAGAAATCTCTCGATCATAATAACTCTCCTAGATAATTATACAAAGGAACTTGGCAGGCTCATTGTTGAGTGAGCGGAAGCAGTGTGACTTCTTGCTGTCGAAGTAGATGCTGTCGCCCGGGTTCAGTACCATCACCTTCTCTTCGATGGTAACTTCCAGCTGTCCCTCAATCACATAATCATATTCCTGTCCGTCGTGTCCGTTCTTGTTTGGCTTCTTGTCGCCTGGCAACGGATCCACCTGTACCATGAACGGATTCACCTTTCTATCCTTGAATCCTACGGCAAGGCTCTGGTATTTATACTGGTTGTTGCGGTCTATCTCCGGTCCCTGTCCCTTGCGGGTAACGTAGTATCCCTTCATGCGAGGTTCCTCGCCGAAGAGCAATACGTCGAGGTCGATGCCGTATCGCTTGGAAATTTTTGAAAGTCGATACACAGAAGGGTCGGCTTCTCCCGACTCAATCTTGAGATAGTGGTCAAGACTGATTTCGCAAAGTTCAGCCACCTCCTCTGCAGGAATGTTGAGAACCTCGCGGAGACCTTTCAGTCTTTCACCGATTTGCTTAATTGCTTCGTCCATAATCGAATATTTTATTGGTTGTTTTATCTTTTACCTGCCAGCAAACCATTGATCACTGCGCTAGTAAAGCCGCCCTGTTCCATGGTGTTGAGGCCCTTGATGGTGCAGCCGCCAGGAGTAGTAACCTTATCAATGGCAGCCTCTGGGTGTTCGCCTGTTGCCTGGAGCAACTCCACGGCACCCTTCACGGTCTGCAAGACAATCTTCTGGGCATCCTTTGCCTTGAAGCCCATCTCTACGCCGCCTTCCACATTGGCTCTTACATAGCGCATCGCATAAGCAATAGCGCATGACATAGCTGTGGCTGCAGGGAAAAGACGCTCTTCCATGATGAGGCTCTCGCCCAATTCATCGAAAATTTCTGTAATCTGCTGGATTTCTGTGGCAGATGCATCCACAGGAGTGATGAAGGTCATCGACTGCTTGTAGGCGATGGCGATGTTTGGCATCACAAGGAAGAAGGTTGGGGTGATGCCATCCTTGTCCAGCCACTCCTTGATGTTGGCTGAAGGCACACCGGCTGCAACGACCACGAGTTTCTGGCTCTTGTAGTTGAGTGCATCCTTGATTCCCTTCAATGTCTTTTCTACGCACCATGGTTTTACTACCACGCATACGATGTCTGCGCCGTGGCAAGCCAACTGGTTGTCGAGGGTTACGCTGGCTCCTTCGCTTGTGAAGTGATCCAAAACTGGTTGGTTATGGTCTGATACCGTAATATCTGATGGAGTGAACTTCTCGCTCTGCAAGAGTCCTTCTGCCATAGCACCGCCCATAGCACCTGCTCCGATAATTGTTATTTTCATTGTCGTCTTATAGTTAAAATGCAATTACGGTGCAAAGATACTACTTTTATCTGAAAATAGCGTGTTTATAGACGATTTTTTAAGGAAGTACGCTTGTTTGCTGACGATATTTTAAGAATTTTGCTAGTTTGCTCCCATTCTGGAAGTATCTACGTCCTTGGTCCTCTTTTCCTTGTACTTGCCTATCTTATAGATGATGGAGATGGAGGCTGATGCCCAATCTTGCTTGATGTTCATGTGGTAGTCTTGATTGCCTTGTACTGATTTTGTAGAGAATCCCTCGTTGAAGATATTGCTGCCTTTAATCACAATGCTCCATTTATCATTATCGGAAGCCCACCTCAACATAGTAATCAAGAGAAAGACTGATTTGATGTCATAGAGTCCTTGAATGGCTTTCGACTGATAGAATGGGTTAAGTATGAAATGGATGTGATGGCTTCGGCTAAGCTGGGCGGATAGATTTCCGGCAAGAATGGCAGAAATATGTTTGCGATTGAAGGGCAAGTCAAAGAAATCGTTACTCTTGTCATTTCTGTAGATTCCTGTTGCCGAAACACTTCCGTTCATCCAATTGCCTATACCGAAAGTCGTCGATGCTCTAATGCCTATAGTATGATTATAGTCGAAATTGGTCTCCTTCATAATGACTGCCAGGTGGTCGGTAGTCTGATAAGGCAACTGCACAGAATAGTTGGGTTGGAACTCTGCAAATGCCATCAATGTATGGCGACTTTTGATTGTCCACATCAAGTTGGTCTCGTATGTAGAGTAAGGCTTGAGATGAGGATTTCCCCATATCTCCATATAGGTAGAGGCATAGTAAATGCTGCTCATAGTTGACCAATAGCTAGGAAACTGTGAGCTGGAACTGAAGGATAAGTTGAGTATGTTGCCAGGATTGGCTTTCCACGATGCATTAAGAGTGGGATAAATATGCCATTTGTTCCATTGTGGAGAATGGTATTGCTCTGCTTCGACAGAGGCTTCCAAGCTGATTTGCTCGTTTATTTGTTTGCTTATGCCACCATAGAAACTCAAGATTCTTTCTTCGATATTCACCTGGCTGGTTGCATCTGGAATGTCTGCTCCATCCTTGTTGGTCGTGGCTTGGTAGCTTCTGTTGTTGCTGTTTTGGAATTTCATACCATACGACAGCTCCCAACCCTTCTTCAATGAGTGGGATTGATCGGCGGTGAAAAGCCATTTGTCTATTACCTGCTTGCTGTTTGTGTATAGAATACGTTCTTCGTCAAGTATTGTTCCTTCCAGATATTGCTGGCTGGGATTTTGGTAGTTGAGATAGGATATGCCTATTTGTAGTCCAAAGGGCAGGTTGTAGTTGGCATCTACATTGTGCAGGTAGGTATGTTCATTGCCCTGTTGCTGGGATGTGCCTGTTCCCATCGTTTCATGATGAGGATGACTGCTGTCCCATTTTCCTGTATATGCCAGGGATAGCTGGTGGTTATCAGTAATGGCATAACTCAGTCCCATACGATAGTTGTGAGTCAATCCAGGGGTTTTCTGTGAGGTCTTGTCATGATACGCTACTCGCTTTCCTTGAAGCGGATGATTGGCATTGGTAGTAGTCTCACCGTATGATGTTCCATCTGTAAATGAATACATGGCATCCAGACCGAATTTTCCTTTTTGGAACAGCAGGTTGCCTTTGCTTTCACCTTCTCCGTATTTGCTTTGGCTCCAGATGCTTTGTATTTGTCCTGAAAGCAGGTTCTTTCCTACATAGTCTTTGGTAATCAGGTTGATGACCATTCCACGAACATGTAAGCGTGCTGGCGCTGCCAGCATCACTTCGGCTTTGGCTAATTGTGATGCGGGCATGGCTTTTAATCGCTCTGCCAATTGTGCATAATTGAGCGTGGTTGGTTTGCCGTTGATGATGAGAGTCAGTTCCTTTCCAGCATAATTGATGTTGCCGTTTAGTTCGTTTACTCCTGGTATTCGGGTAAGGGCATCATAAGCGTTGTCTGCCGGCATTTTCTCTATGAGTAGTGGCATGTTGTAAACCAACTGTCCTCTTTCTGCCTTGACGATAGGACGTGTCGCCTTGACGAAAACCTCTGGCAGGTTTTGCATCATCATCTGGGTGGTAAGCGTGTCTTTTGCCTCTTCGTTTTGAGCGCAAAGGGGCTGGCTCAGCAATAATGCTGAACCTAAGATAAAATTTATTTTCATGTGTTTATGTTTGTTTGATGGTTATTGCTTGAGTTGCTCTTTGGCTTTGGATATGAGTTGCGTTGCCTCTTTTTTATCTTCCAGTCTGTTTGCATTTGCTAAGAACATCTGGAGATGCAGTTTCGCTTTCAGCTTGTTTTTGGAAGCGATGAACATTTGGGCGGCATTGTAATGGTTGAGAGGATTATCTTCCTCATCGTATAAGGTGCATAACTCAAAGTCACGGGCAGCGTCTGCATATCGGCTGTGTTGAAAATGTAAGTCGGCTAGCCATTTATAGGTTCGCAATGCTCTGTCTTTTGGCAAGGAAACCTCTAACGACTGGTTGAAATGAGCCATAGACAATGAATCCATGCAGAAGGATTTCTCTATCAAAGCCAAGTGGAAAAGGCAAGTGGCATTGTCGTTTTTGAACTGAACTGCTTTCTGGTAATGTTTCAGCGCCTTTTCATTGTCCGGCAGGTCCTCATAACAGAGACCAAGGATGAAATTGGATTCGAAATTATCAAATCCTTGCGCTATCAGTTTCTCATACAAGGGTATAGCCTCATCGTATTTGAATTGCATGAATAGGGAATAGGCATATTCCTTGTTGACATATAAGTTCGTGGAATCACATTGGGAAATGTAATTCTTTGTCACTTTTTCAGCTCTGTCTGGTTTGTTCACTCCATTGTAATGCACTGCAAGCGAAGTGATAATTTCACTGTCGTATGGGAATAAGAATGCGATGCGTTCACCCCAGAGAGAAACCTTGTCATTGTTGTTCTGATTGAGATATGCATAATAGAACATTCGCATGTCTTCGTGGTTGATGCTATCTGATGGAATCTTGTCTAGGCAAGAAATGCAGGCGGTGTAGTTGCCTACTTTCCGATAGCAGGAAGCCAGTTTCCTGCGTGCTCCCAGGTGAGATGGATTTGCTTCCAAATACTTTTGGTAGTATTGGGTTGCATGAAATACATCATATCTACTCAAACAGCTATCTCCTTGTTGAAGTAAATTAGCTGTGGTCTCGTTGGCCTTGGCATTCATTGCCATACATAGCCATAATATAAGGATCAATCTAAACTGTTTCATCGTTTTGGCTGATTATTTCTTTCTTACTTCGGGAGTGAAAACGACAGGCAAGGTAAACTCCATGTTTACTTCCTCGCCATCGGAGAGCCTGGCAGGCTTCCAATGGGGACTTCTCTTGAGAAGTTCAATCACAGTCTGCTCATAGGCTTTTTCTTTTGGAGCTTCGAGAACTTTAAACAATCCCAATGTTCCATCCTTTTGAACGGTGAAGTTGATGACGACTCGCGCAGGCTTGTCTTCCAATCCTTTAGGATATTGGATGTTTGTCATCACCCATCTTAGAAAATCGTTGATGTCGCCATTGCCGTTGAAGATTGGCATCTGACCACCTTCCGGTAAAACAGCTATCGTCTTTAACACATGAGGTTGTGATACGCTTTGCGGTTTGAACATAAGGACGATGGTTATACCTATTATTGCTATCACGCAAGCGGCTATCCCAAATACCTTTTTATATATATGAGATTTTGTGTATCTTGTTTCCTGTACTTTGCCCAAGAAATAAGTTTCTTCCTGATAGTTTTTTTCTTTCATACCTTTTACGATTTTATGGAGTTGTCTAAAAGTGCTTTTAATTGTTTGAGTGGTTCCTTACTGACGTGCAGGGTGAATTTCTCGCAAAACCGCTCGTTGTACAACACTAGTTCAGAAGTGTTGAGGTTGATGCTGAAAATGTGCTGACTATTAATAATGTAGTTTCTGCCAACACGAGCGAAGAAGTGTGCCGTTTGGGCAAGTTGCTCTACGATTTTCTTCTCAAAGACCACAAGGTTGAACGAGAAGGTGTATTCATCGCCGTTGGTGAGTCGGAGATTGCAATAGCTTCCTTCCGAACAGACGTATGCTATCTGTTCGGAAGCCACTCTGAGCAAGAAGTTGGCATTTGATATGATGAGATATTCTTCCATACTGATAAGTTTGGTGCAAAGATAAGCATAATATTTCAAAAGTATGGCTGGATGTATCGTGTTTTTTGTGAACCTGTGGATTCGTTTTGTGGAGAATGCTGGTAACAACTCAGTACCCCTATGAGCAAGAGTAGTTACAATTATTATTTCATTTTTATCCTATCCCCTTTTTATTCTCCTATCTATGTAAATAATATTCAAGAAAGAGTAAAACAAGAAGAATCACCCATAAAATGGGGAAAGAAGGGATTGAAAATTTTCCCTTAAGGATATTTGTATTTTTCCTTAAGGGAAATAAATTCTTCTCTTAAGAGATATTCTCACTATGTTTTAATCTGTAAAGTTATTTATAAACGCTGATATTGCCTTGGTTTGATGAACAAAATGCAGAAAGTCCCTCATAAAAGTGTATGGATAGCTCGAAAAGTCCCTCATAAAAATGCGATAGATTTTGCTATTTTATTGTTTTTCAGTCTTTTGCGGCAAGAATACAATAATAATACCATGAATATATTAAGGAGATGGTGTCGCATCGTAACCTTTTAGATGGCTTTTCTGTCTAATAACTAGACAGCAGTGTCAAGTATTTAGACAGGTCGTTTTATGGACATTCTTTCTATATGTTTTGATAATCAGTTATTTATGTTTTTGGCATAGTCGTTGCCTTGCTATTTTGCAATAAATAAGAATAGTAACAACATAAAGAATAATAAGACAATGAAAAGACTTGCGTTAGTAGCATCCTTCTGTGGCATTACCATAACACAGATGATGGCACAGAGCATCAATGGTGAACAGATTTCCGACACGACCCTATTTGATAAGTTCTCCAAAGAACTTGGCGAAGTGGTGGTGAAAGCTCATCTTCCTCAATATAAGAAGACCCACGAAGGACTGCTGACCAACGTGGCAGGAACCGTGCTTAGCAAGATGGGTACGGCAGAAGATGTATTGAAGCATGTGCCGAGTATCGTGAAGAAGAAAGATGGATATGAGGTGGTCGGCAAGGGTACACCTATTATATATATCAACGGCAGGAAGATGCAAGACATCAGTGAGTTGGATAACATTAAATCTTCTGACATCAAGAGTGTGGAAGTCATCCAGAATCCAGGAGCTACCTACGATGCTTCGGTAAATGCAGTAATCAAAATCAAGACCATCAAGAAGAAAGGAGAAGGTATCGGCTTTGATACTCGCTCTGTGTATTGGTACAATAAGCATGACAATACCATCCAACAGGTTAACATGAACTATCGCCATAATGGACTGAATCTCTTTGCCACTTATAAGTTCTCTGATGCAACATGGATGCAAAAGGCCACCTACGAGCAGACTGTACATGTAGATACACTTTGGCAACAGCATAACAACAACGAAGTAACAGGTCGTATAGAATCGCATCGTCTTATCAGTGGTTTTAGCTATGATTTCAATGCCAATCATTCCATTGGTGCGAGATACACCTTGACTTCGCCAGGCTATTCTCGCTCAAAAGATTTTTTCGATAGTCAGGTGACTGCCGACGGTAAGTTTTACGACTATATCAAAACCGATGGTCTGACGGTTGACAAGGACAATCCTAGCCATCAATTGAATGCCTACTACAACGGCACTTGGGGCAAGACCACTATTGATCTGAATACCGACCTCTATTTCAGTACAAACAGGGCTTATGCCTATAGCGATGAACAGAGCCAGGAGCACGATTCTCGTAACATCAACTCCAAGAATCGTGTGAGCAACAAGATGGTAGCTGCCAAACTCGTAATTACCTCTCCTCTCTTAGGCGGTAATCTCTCCTATGGAGCTGAGTATATCAATACCCATCGCAACGATGACTACGAAGTGAATCGCACCGACCTCCTCGCCAACTCTTATAGCAAATTGGAGGAGCAGACGGAAAGTCCATTCATCCAATATGCGCGCCTCACCCCGATAGGAAACATCACGGCGGGATTGCGATACGAGTATGTAAGATTCAAGTATTATGATGCAGGCATCTATCAGCCCGAGCAGAGTCGCTCCTTCCGCAACCTCTTTCCTACCATCAGCTATGGTGCGAAGATAGGTAAGGTAATGGCACAGTTGAGCTATTCGGTAAAGACCTCTCGTCCTTCATATAGTCAACTGAGCAATAATGTATTTTATATGAATCGATTTACTCGCCAGACAGGTAATCCTTATCTCGACAACGAAACCAATCACAGAGTGGAATTATCGGGTGTATGGAAGTTCATCCAGTTTATGATCAACTACAAGGACTCTCGCAATGCCATCATCTATTGGGCGGAGCAAATACCTGGGAACGAAGCTATTACCATGATAAGTCGTAAGAACGTGAAGAGCCTCAAGAGCATGACTGCCTACATCAGTGCCGCTCCAAAGATAGGCATTTGGGCGCCGCAAATCAACTTGGGCATGCAGAAACCCTGGTTCACCCTCCATACTGATGTGGCATCTTATCGCTTGAATCGTCCTATCTTCATGGGCAACTTCAACAATGCCTTCTCCTTGTCATGTGGCATCACCCTTAACGTGGATTATCGCTATCAGAGCAAGGGTAACACGATGAATGTATATCTTGCCAAAGAGCAGCATGTACTGGATGTCAGCATCAGTAAGTCATTCCTAAAGGATGCCCTTACCTTGGAAATAAAAGGCAACGACCTGCTTTATAAATGTTGGGATGCCGACTTACTCTATAACCAGAAGATGGAACTCTTGCAAGTGTCTAAGCGAGGTACGAGAGACCTGCAACTCACCCTTCGCTATAAGTTCAATACCACACGCAGCAAGTACAAGGGAACTGGTGCCGGTAATGCAGAGTTGAATCGACTATAAATATCTTTTATTATTTTTATTCGAAAGTAGAGCCATTTAAGATTGTTTTTTTGAGGTAGGTTTGCACTTTTAGGCAGGAATGTTTGGAGATAAAAAATAAAAGGCGTATATTTGCAGCGTGAAAGTCGTTTAAAGTTAATGTTTTTATATTTAAGATATGAAAGAGAACAATAAATTAAAAGTAGTTCATACTACCTGGGAGGAGTTTCTTAAGGAGCATCCTGTAAATGAGGTAGTTGATATGCCATCTTTGCCTAATGGCTATGTGGCAAGGGTTGTGACTGTCAATGCGGTAAAAGTTTGATATAAGTTAAGGATATAAGCTTATTGTTATCTATCGAAAGGAAAGATAGTCTTGGAGCCTTAATAGCAACAAGGGCATTTGCTGATATTGTCGGCAAATGCCCTTGTTGGCTTATATTGCAAATTCTTTATTCCACCATTTCCGCATACCTCTTGAACAGCTCCACTACGCATTCACTCTCCGTCATCTTGGTGGAGAAACCATAGGCTGCCATCACGGCTCGGTCGTTCTGTCGATGAGCTTGCAAAAACTCCTTCGGCATGAGCATCGGGTGTCGCTTTTTAGTCTCATACATGTTGTGCGCATCCAAGCCATGTGTACATTACTTTCCAATATGCCAAAGTGATAAAGGCTAGCTGCTGGAATTATTTGTACGCGCTCTGTAACGATTGTCCCTGCCTTTATGAATCCCATTGGTACATATTTTCGTCTTTTGGAAGAAACACGTTTGCTTTTAATTCAATACTGTTATACGAGCTTCTACTCTCGTTTGGGTAAATTCTTGAGGAACTTATTTCCTATGAATACATGCGGAAAGTCAGTGCCCGTTTCTACGTCAGTAAAACTTGCCGTTAAATAGGTTTTTGGTAGCGTGCTTATGCTTGACATGTTTGACAGAAGGTATGCAACATTATCGTTTTTTACCTTAAAGGTATGTTCGAAGGTACTATTTTCTCCTTTTAAGTCGAAAGACAACATGGTCCCATTTTGAGATATATGGTATGTTCCTTTCATCATTGGTATGTCATTGTACTTAAACTGCATGTTATTATAGCTAAAAACGTAACATATGCTATCTTCACTTGCAACCAAAGCGAATAAGCTATATGGAATTATATTGTGGTGGTTTCCTCCCTCTTCTTCAAAGTTCAACGTAAGAAATGGGAAAATCACATTTACCTCAATGCTACATGACTCGTTCGTGATTTTATCTCGTACGAAGATGTTAGTAGTGCCTATTTCCTTGCCGATAAGAGTGATTTTCTGTTTGTCATTCTGATCTGTAGAAATGTCCACCTTGTCGTTTCCTTCAACAACAATGTTTCCACTTCCGCCATTTATTATGAGATTTGTCGTATCACCCAAGGATACCTCTGCGTAATTATCTATAGTCAGAGGCTGATACTCATACTCATTTTCTTTATTGCTATTACATGCAAAGAAGCATAACGCAACTAAGATAACACCTAATACACGATATATTTTCATAATCCTTAATTCCGCAACACTATTGTAAATTAAACCTTTTAAGAGCCTGATCAACAAAAAGTTGTCCGGGGCTTTGCTATGTCAGAATTCTCACTTATCTTAGTGTTGCGATAAGAAAACAAGCAAAACTCTGATATGACATGGCAAAGTTACAAATTAAATCTGAGAAACTCACTCTTTTTGGTGGAAAATTTTCGGGTCATGGAGCAATTTGACACCACATAGTCTTCTGTATTAACCCTTCTCATATCCCCTGCCTTCCCATCGCTTGGCGAAGGCAGCGGCAGCATTTTTCTGTTGTTTCTCTGTCATGTTCGTAAGTGAAGAGTGAAGAACGAAAAGTGAGGAATTCATTAGTTACTCTTGCGTTGTTTCTTCCTGTTGGCAAAGGTAATAACTTTTTCTTAAAACGCCAAGAGTGACAGCCAAAAATGTATCGGCTGCCGCTCTGTTATTTGCTTTTGACATTTGCTTGCTCAATTAATCTTTTTTTCTTTTTCCTCACTAAATGCCTTTATCTCATCAGTAAGGACTTTCTGTAATTTCTCTTTCGGTACTATCAGCTGATAGTCTGCCACTCCAATAGGTTTTCCCATATCTTCAAGTGCGAGTTCCACCTCTACACGGTCTTTTTCCGCACAAAGTATGATTCCTATGGAACGGTTCTCGTTTGCACCACGTTCAAGACGGTCAAGCAGAGACAGATAATAGTTCATCTTGCCTGCATACTCTGGTTTGAAAGCCCCTATTTTTAAGTCAACAGCAACAAGGCAGCGCAGTCCACGATGGAAAAACAGCATATCTACCTTACTTTCTTTACCATTGTATTCCAATACATGCTGGTTGCCAATGAAAGTGAAGCCATTACCAAGTTCCATAAGGAAACGGGTGATAGCTTTTACAAGGCGGTCTTCAAGTTCAAGCTCCAAAATAGGACTTGTTACTCCCAAGAAACCAAGATTATAGCTGCTGTTAAACACTTCGTTGGCATACTGCGCTTGTTCGGCAGGAAGAGTACGGTCGAAATTGTTGTCTACTCGTGCCAATGCTTGTGTCTCATACATATTGAGTTTGATGGCATTGAGCAACAAGTCGCGATTCCAACCTTTGGAACGTGTCTCTTGTGCATAGAAAAGCATTGCTGCATCGTCATTGCCAACTTTCTGAAGAAGACGCAATATATGTCCCCAAGGCAAAAGTGCGACAGCTTGTCGCACTTTTATATCTGAGTGACAAAAGCGTTCGTAGAATTTCTTCATATCCCACAGATTTCGTGGTGAAACACCCATCTTTGGATAGCGTTCTTTCAGGTCTGCTGACAACCGTCTTACAACTCTGTCACCATACCCGCTTTCAATCTTGCGCTCATGAAGTATTTGACCAATCTCCCAATAAGCGGTAGAGACATAGCCATTGACATGTCGGGCTATTTCTGTCCGAGCATGCTCAATTACTGCGACAGCGTGTCGCAGTATCTCGGCATAATCGCTGTTCTCTATTGAGAGCCTGTTGTCTTTATTGTCTGTTGTCATTTTATATGTTTATAAGCCTGTTTAATATTATTTGCCATATTAAGATGCGAATAAGTGCAGCTGTTTTATACACCATTCCAAGGATTACGGCTGCAAATATACACTTTTCCTACGAAATAACCAAGATAAAACTACACTTTTCCTATAAGGGAAACAAAAAAGCAGCAAACCGCAAAGGGCTTGCTGCTCACGATAGGAGTGATTCCTATTTCTTTTATGGGTTGAGTTTTCTTTATATCCTTATCTCAATGGATTTATACTTCCTTCAATACGGTTTCCAATCTTCCGATGAAGTCATCGACATTCTCCTTGGTCAATACCAGTGGAGGGAGGATACGGAGAATGTTGGTGCCAGCGCAACCGGTGAAACAGTGCTGCTCGTGGATGAGCTTGCTGCGAACTTCCTTGTGAGGAATGTCGAGTACGGCTCCTACCATTAAACCACGGCCACGAACCTCCGTGATATGGCTGTTGCGCTTCTGCAACTCCTTCAGCTGGGCGATGAGATATTCACCAACCTCATGCGCATTCTGTACCAGGTTCTCCTTCTCAAATACATCGAGAACGGCGAGAGCGGCAGTACATGCCAAATGATTGCCACCAAAGGTAGTACCCAACTGACCATATACAGGAGTAAACTCAGGAGAAATCAACACGCCACCCATAGGGAAACCATTGCCGATACCCTTGGCTACGGTGATGAGATCTGGCTTGATGCCCAACCACTGGTGAGCGAAAAACTTACCGCTTCTGCCATAACCGCACTGGATTTCATCGCAAATCAGGAAGGTGCCGTATTTCTTGCAGGCAGCCTGTAATCCCTGGGCAAACTCAGGAGTTACCATGTTGCAACCACCTACGCCCTGGATGGCTTCGATGATACAAGCACATACATCGCCCTTGGCAAGTTCCTTCTCCCAAGCCTCCAAATCGTTGATAGGAAGATAGGTTACGTGACCATTGTCATTGATTGGAGCGATGATCTTTGGATTATTGGTTACCTCTACGGCAAGGGAAGTTCTGCCGTGGAATGCCTTTTCTAAAGAGAGCACGCGGGTTCTTCCGTTGGTGAATGAAGCCAGCTTCAAGGCATTCTCGTTTGCCTCGGCACCCGAGTTGATGAGGAAGAACTGATAATCTTCATAACCGCTTATCTTGCCCAAACGCTCAGCGAGTTTCACCTGCAACTTGTTGATGACAGAGTTGGAATAGAAACCCAGGTTGTTCAACTGGTTGGTGAGCATCTCCACATAGTGAGGATGGCAATGACCGATGCTGATAACGGCATGACCGCCATAGAGGTCGAGATATTCTTGACCCTTGTCGTCCCATACCTTGCAGCCTTGTCCTTTTACAATATTAATATCGAAAAGAGGATATACGTCGTAAAGTTTCATGTTAAATCTATGTTTTAAGAAAGACAACTCATAGAGTTATCTTATTACAAACTATTTTTTATGATAGAAGAACGAATGATTTTTCATCCGTTCTTCCGAATTCTTTTATCTAAAACGCTGATGGCTTGAGTTTCAAACCTGCTGTCTGGTCGAGACCAAACATGATGTTCATGTTCTGAACAGCCTGACCTACAGCACCCTTCAAGAGATTGTCGATGCAGGAAGTGATGAGGAGTTTATCACCATACTTATCTACATGAACCAGGCACTTGTTGGTATTCACCACCTGCTTCAGGTCGATAGCCTTATCCACATAGTGGGTAAACTTGGCATCCTTGTAGAACTCCTTGTAACCTGCCACGATTTCCTCGATAGGCTTGTCGGTCTTTACCACTTCTGTAGCGAAGATGCCACGGGCGAAGTCGCCACGGTAAGGGATGAAGTCGATGGCTGCATCGAGATAGCCCTGTGTCTGCTTCAGACTTTCACGAATCTCTGGTACGTGCTGATGGTTGAATGCCTTGTAGATGCTCATGTTGTTGTTGCGCCATGAGAAATGGGTAGTGGCGCCTGGCTTCTGACCAGCGCCGGTGCTACCGGTAATGGCATTAACAGAAACATCGCTGTTGATGAGGCCCATCTTGGCAGCAGGCAACAAACCAAGTTGAATGCAGGTTGCAAAACAACCTGGGTTTGCCACGTGCTGAGCTACGGCTATTTTTGATTCATTTATTTCTGGAAGACCATATACGAAATCGTGAGCGGCTGGGGTTGGCTGCTGGGTAGCAACCACAGTCTCTGGGGCAAGACGGAAGTCCTGTGCCAAATCGATAATCTTCACGTTCTCCGGAACATTGTGCTCCTTCAGGAACGCCTCGCTCTTGCCGTGACCGAAGCAGAAGAAGATGACATCCACCTGGTCGAAAGGCATCTCGGCGGTAAACTTCAAGTCAGTCTCGCCATACAATCCCTCGTGAACTTCAGCCACCAGGTTGCCTGAGTTACTCTCGCTGTTGGCGAATACAATCTCTGCCTCAGGATGGTTGATAAGGAGGCGAATCAACTCACCTCCTGTATAACCAGCTGCTCCTAAAATACCTACTCTAATCATAATTTATCTTTCCTCGTTAGGGTGCATACCATAATAAACACGGAGTGGGGTAGAGCTTACCTTGATGAAGCCCTTCGCATCCTCTGCGGTCCAACCGTGCTGCATCTCACCATACTCACCGAGCTTAGACTTGGTCAAATCGTCTGGTGAATCGATACCTACAGTCTGGAAACTGTATGGACGGAGCTTCAGAATAGCTGTACCGTTTACGTTGCGCTGAGAAGAAGTCAGCATTGCCTCAATATCCGGCATTACTGGCTCCAGATACTGGCTCTCGTGGAGGAACATTCCGTACCAGTTGCCTACCTGATCCTTCCAGTATTGCTGCCACTTGCTCAATGTGCTCTTCTCCAACAGGCGGTGAGCCTCGATGATGAGCTTAGGAGCCGCTGCCTCGAAAGCTACACGACCCTTGATACCGATGATGGTGTCACCCACGTTGCAGTCGCGACCGATAGCGTAAGATGCACCAATCTCCTCAATCTTCTGGATGGCTGCAATCTTATCATCAAACTTCTCGCCGTTGACAGCCACAATCTCACCCTTCTCGAAGGTAATCTTCAGTTCTGCCTCTTCTTCCTTGGCAGTAACGTGCTTCAGGTAAGCCTCCTCTGGGAGACCCTGGGTAGGGTCGAGAATCTCACCACCGCAGATACTGGTTCCCCAGATACCTACGTTATAAGAATACTTCAACTTGGTGAAGTCTGCATAGAAACCGTGCTCGTTCAGGTAGTCAACCTCCTCCTTACGAGAAAGAGCCTTGTCACGTGTCAATGTGATGATCTCTACACCAGGAGCCATTACCAGGAAGGTCATGTCGAAACGAATCTGGTCGTTACCGGCACCTGTACTTCCGTGAGCGATGGCGTCAGCACCAATCTCCTTGGCGTAGCGAGCGATGGCGATAGCCTGGAAGATACGCTCTGAAGAAACTGAGATAGGGTAGCAGTTGTTGCGGAGTACATTACCGAAAATCATGTATTTCAATGATTTCTCGTAATACTCGTGGGTAACGTCGAGAGTGACGTATGCCTTGGCACCCAACTTATATGCGTTCTCCTCGTTGGTCTTCAACTGCTCGGCAGAGAAACCACCAGTGTTAGCGCATGCTGCATAAACATCCCAGCCATCCTGGGTCAACTTCATTACTGTGTATGATGTATCGAGACCGCCGCTGAAAGCGACTACAACTTTTTTATTTGCCATTTTATTTTATGTTTAATATGTGGTGAATAATGTTTAGATGGCATTCTTGCCAACACCTTATTATATATATAAGGATTTAAATTTCTGCAGATGGACCGTCAATCTTACGGATTCTCTCAATTACCTCCTGAGGAAGCTTGATAGGCAGATGCTCCTCTGGGTCGAAGAGCATGGCGGTGCAGATGCAGTATTTGCGGTTGGTACGATGGAGCACATCTACGTTGATGCAACCCTCGCAACCACGCCAGAATGACTCATCATCGGTCAGGTCGGCGAAAGTAACTGGAAGATAACCCAACTGGGTGTTCATCTTCATGACAGCCGAACCGGATGTCAAAGAGAAAATCTTGGCATGAGGCCATCGCTGTCGGGCGAGCGTAAAGGTCAGGTTCTTGATGCGTTTAGCCAGTCCCATACCACGGAAGTCTGGGTGAACGATCAAACCTGATGTGGTGACATAGTGCTTGTTCCCCCATGTTTCGATGTAGCTGAAACCTGCGAACTTTTCGCCCTGGAGAGCGATGACCGCCTTGGCTTCGCGCATCTTGGTGGCAACATACTCTGGTGAACGCTTGGCGATACCAGAACCACGCTTCTTTGCAGCTTCTGCAATTGTAGTCAGAATGGTGTCGATGTACTTGATGTGACTTTCGTCAGCCACCATTACTTTAACTTCTTCCATTTTCTCTTTATATTTTGAATGTTCTTATTTTGTAATCTGTTGTTATAATACCTGTCAACCATCAATTAATATCTATGATTGAGCTCCGGAATCACTTCCGACAAGATGTCGATGATTTCCTCTTCTGCAGTACCCTTCTTCTTGACCAGGAAGATGGTGTCATCTCCTGCGATGGTTCCTAGGATTTGAGGAATATCGCTGTTGTCGATGTTGTAGGCGATACTGCTCGCATATCCCGGACGTGTCTTGATAACTACCATGTTGCCTGAGAAATTGATGGATTGAAATCCCGTACTCAGTCCCATCTTGCTGATGGACATAGGGTGAGTGACACGTTTGTAGAGCGCATCATTAGGTAAAACGTATGCGTATTTTCCGCTGGATGAAGCAGCCTTGGCTACCTTGAGCAGCTTGAGGTCGCGGCTCAATGTGGCTTGCGTTATCTCAAATCCTTCTTTGTGCAAAGCTTGCAAGAGTTGTTCCTGCGAACTTAGCTCTTGGCTGGAGATAAGCATCTTTAATGCTTCTAATCTATTGTTCTTTACTTTCATACGCTGTATTTTTATTCGTTTGTGATTGCAAAATTACAATAAATATATGAAAACGCCAAGAAAATACGTATAAAATTTGCATATTTACGATAATTTGTTGTAGAATGACAGAAATATACAAGAAATATGCAGTATAAATATGCATACGACGTACCTGGGCTACTGTATCGAATAGCTTTGGCTTGTTTCCTGGTGTTTCCTTTGGCATTATATAAACGTTTGAAATCATTATAAAAGTGGGTTGCAGGAATAAAAGAAGGATTTTTTGTTGATTCTTGCATTTTTTTACTTGAAAACTTGCATTTATTATTTTTTTTGTTTATTTTTGCAGCAACTAATCTTTAAGCCGATGAATAAATTAACGCTAAACTTATTGATTTTACTAACCATACCCTGTATTCTCTATGGTCGTAACTTCAATGTGATGGATTTCGGTGCTCGAGGTAACGGAATCAGTGATGACGCTATCGCCATTCAGAAAGCTGTGGATGCTTGTACGAATGCCGGAGGGGGAGATGTGGTCTTTTCCGCCAATCATACTTTCCTTTCAGGACCCGTACAGTTGAAGTCGAATGTGAACATCGTTCTTGAAACCAATTCCGTCTGGAAAGCCAATCCTGATGAAAGTATCTATCATCTCAGCGCCTTCGGTAAGAACGAGGGTGAGGGAATGATGTGGATATGGGCGAAGGATGTGGAGAATCTTTCGTTCTCTGGGCATGGTACGATTCATGGCAATGGTATCAAGTTTATGGGTGCTGAACTTTTTGATAGTTACGAACTCAAACCGGTCACTACTTTCGATCCCCGTCCGCACGTGCTTACCCTGATGGGAGTCAGGAATCTCAATATCCGTGATATTACCATTCGGGAAGGTGCTTACTGGACGGTGCATCTCATTGGATGTGATGGGGCTGTGATTGATGGCATCAGTCTGCTCAACAATCTTAAGATCCGTAATGGTGATGGCATTGATATCGATCATAGCAAGAATGTGCGCATTGCCAATTGTCATATCACCAGTGGCGATGATGCCATCTGCCTGAAAAACCGCCGTGAGTTTGAAGAATATGGTTCTTGTCACGACATCGTGGTAACGAATTGTGTGATGGAGAGTCGCAGCTGTACCGTGAAGATTGGCAGCGAGAATATGGATTCCATCTATAATGTGGTTATCGATAATTGTGTAATCAAAGGTAGCAACCGTGGTCTCGGTATTCAGAACCGTGATGAGGGAACCGTGAGCAATGTGGTTTTCTCTAACATCATTCTGGATTGCCAGCTGTGGAGCGATGTATGGTGGGGCAAGGCAGAACCTATTTATGTAACTTCTTACCCTCGTGCCAATGGAAATCACAAGGATGCCAACTGGCGTTTCCCTAAAGGTCAGACGGTAGGAAGATGTGGCGAGGTGAGCCATATCTACTTTAATAATATCTATGCCACTTCAGAAAACGGATGCTTTATCGGCGGAGATACCCGGGATAAAGTAAACAATATCCATCTCAACAATATCCATCTCAACTTGAAGAAACTTACAGGCTATGATGGCGGCGTGTATGACAAGCGTCCATGTCGTGGCGAGGGCTTTATATATAATAAGGTATATGGAGTCTATGTAGAAAATGCCAGGGATGTAGAGATTGATGATCTGAGAGTACAGGTTGGACCGAAAGTAAACTATGGAGGAAAAACTTTCGGTATAGATGACTAGAAAAACAATCTTTTCATAGAATTGAAACTAAAATCTTAAACAGGTGTAATAAGGTAGTACTACCTTTGCATCCGATTATTTATAACAAAATCTAGTAGTTATGCAAATAGTACAAAAGACAAATGGAAGAAGCATGAAAAGAGTATTGCTTTCTTCCGCCCTTCTGCTGGTGAGCACATTCACATTTGCACAAAGTAAGGTTAGCGGCACCGTGAAAGATGCCAATGGCGAACCTCTCATAGGCGTAAGCGTCATGGAGGTTGGTACTAACAATGGTGCGGTTACCGATATGAATGGTAACTATACCTTGAATGTGAAGCCTGGTGCAAAGTTAAAGCTCACTTACATCGGTTTTACGTCAAAGACTATTAAGGCAAGTGGCAATAGTCAGATTGTGTTGGATGAAGATAACACTGCCCTCAACGAGGTGGTTGTGGTAGGTTATGGTACGATGCGTCGTAAGGATGTAACTTCTTCTATCACAACAGTGAATGCTAAGGATTTGAACAAGGGAGTTTATACAGACCCTGCCCAGATGCTTCAGGGTAAGGTGCCAGGATTGGTGGTAACTTCTTCTGGCGACCCTAGTGGTTCTACCAGCATGACTCTTCGTGGTGCTTCCTCTCTTCGAACCGGAGAGGCTATGCAGCCTTATTATGTGATAGATGGTATCCCGGGAGTGGATATTTCAATGGTGGCTCCTGACGATATCGAGAGCATTGATGTCCTCCGTGATGCCTCTGCTACAGCTATCTATGGTTCCAAGGCAGCTAATGGTGTGATTATGATTACCACCAAGAAAGGCAAGAACAATCAGGAGCGTGTGAACGTATCTTACTCTGGTTATGTAGGTTTCGACCATATTTCCAAGACTTTGGATATGGCTTCTGCCGATGATATTCGGGGCTATGTAAAGGCTAACAATTTGGATTATGCTTATGACTATGGAGCTTCTACCGATTGGCAGAAGGAGGTACTTCGTACAGGTATCAGCCATAACCACAACCTTTCCATCAATGGTGGCAGCAAGAAGACTACCTATATGACTTCCCTGAATTATAACAATCGTGAGGGTATCATCAAGGGAACTGATATGCACCGTATCAATTTCCGCTCTTTGGTAAGTTCTAAGGTTTTGAAAGACCATTTGGACCTTTCTGCAGGCTTGAATGCCATGTATGGTAAGCACGAGGGAGTGCCTATGAATAATGAGGGCGGTTCTGTACTAGATGCAATGAACTATTTTAACCCTACTACTCCTGTTAGAAATGAGGATGGCTCTTGGAGTAAGGGTGATGGTTCTAAAAACTATAACCCGCTATCCCTCATTGCAGAGGATTCTTCTGAGTTCGAGTGGAAACGTATGCAGTTTATCGCAAAGGCTACGGCTAATATTGTCAAGGGTTTGACTTGGAATGTCAACTATCAGTATAGCAATAAGCAGCGTACCTATAGTGCATACGATTCTCATAACACCCAGCTCAATGGTATCAGCGATTATCAGGGACGTGCCAACCGTAGCACATATCAAGGACATGACCAGACTTTCGAGACATACATCAACTATGATGCTACTTTCAATAAGGTACATAAGTTGGGCTTGATGGCAGGTTACTCTTGAGAGGAGCGTGTTAACAATGATGGCTTTGGACTGACCGTTCATAATTTCTTCGATGATAAATTGGGTTGGAATCAGTTGAAGTATGCTGGTACCATTGATGGCATGACTGCAGTGGAGAGCGGTACGAAGGAGACTGTCCGTAATATCTCTTTCTATGGTCGTCTGTCTTATTCATACAATAGCCGCTATATGTTGCAGGCTACCATTCGTCGCGATGGATCATCTGTGTTTGGTGATGGTCATCAGTGGGGATATTTCCCATCCGTATCAGGAGCTTGGAATGTCACTGAAGAAAAATTCATGGATGGCTTGAAGGATGCCTTGAAACTGTCTAACCTGAAGCTTCGTGTGGGTTATGGTGTAAGTGGTAATGCTTTGGGATTTGGTGCATATACTGCTGTAGCTACCTATGGTGCGAATGGTTCTGTATCTACCATCAATGGTAAGAATTATGCTACATTGGTGGCTACCAAGTTAGCTAATCCGGATTTGAAGTGGGAGAAAACCAGTATGTTGAACATTGGTTTGGATTATGCCTTCTTTGATGGCCGTATCAATGGATCTATCGAGTATTACGACAAGAATACCAAGGATCTGATCTGGAATTATCCAGTATCTTCTTTCGTTTATCCTTATAGTACTATCGTAGCCAATGTGGGTGAAATCAGCAATCGTGGTATTGAGTTCTCTATCAATGCAATTCCTGTACGGAATCAGAATTTTACATGGACAACAACTCTGAACCTTTCTCATAATAAGAATAAGGTAAAGAAGTTGACTAATGAGAAGTATAGTACAGCAATCTTTACTCAGGGTGATCCTATGGTGGCTGGCGTGTCTGCCTATGGTTATACACAGCAGATTATGGAAGGTCAGCCTTTGGGTACGTTCTTCACCTACGAGTTTGCTGGTTACGACGAGGATGGTATTTCTGTATATTATAAGCATGATAAGGCTACAGGTGAGCGCAATGGCAAGACTACTAAGTCGCCAGCATTTGAAGACCGTACAATCACGGGTTGCGCACAGCCAAAGTTGAATGTGGGATGGAACAATAGTTTCAGTTATAAGAACTGGAGTGCTTCCTTCTTCTTTACTGGTGTGTTTGGCAATAAGATTTATAATGGTCTCCGAGCTCACTATACTGCACCAGACTTCTTTGCTGGTGGCAAGAATGTATTGAAGGAGTTTATTACCGACCGTCCGGCAACTGATACCAGTTCTAACATTCCATCAGATAAGTTCATAGAGAATGGCTCTTATGTTCGCTTGCAGAACTTGTCCTTGGGTTATACTTTCCGCAATTTGGACGGATGGTTGAACAGCCTTCAGTTGTATGTTAATGCCAATAACGTCTTCACTATTACAAGCTACAAGGGATTGGATCCAGAGGTTAATCTTGGTGGAATCGACCCTGGTGTGGATTATCGTTGGAGTAATTATCCACATACTCGTACGATTATGGTGGGTGCTAAAATCAATTTCTAACAACATTTAAATACGCTTAGAATATGAAACTAAATATAAAGACTTTGTTCGCGGCTAGTTTAGCTACTTTGGCTGTGAGTTGTACAGACTTGGATGTACCGGTAGATTCTCAATATACGAAATATCCTGGTACGGAGGAGGCTATTGTTTCCAAGATGGCGGGTATCTATTTTCAGATGAGAGAGTGCTTTGGCCGCCGTTATATGGAGGCACAGGCACTGTCAAGTGATGAGTTTACGGCTTTGTCGTATAGTGGAAACTGGCTGGATTCTTATGCATACGCCAATACGTCTTTGCATAATTTTACAGATGAGTGCGCTACCATTGACTGGATGAATGTATTGGGTGAGGGTGTTGTGAAAGCCAATGAGGTTATCGATTCTGATGCTGATCCTAAGTATGTGGCTGCAGCTCGTGCCGTCCGTGCTTACTTCACTTATCTGGAAATGGACAACTTTGGTGATGCTCCTATCGTAGATAAGGTCTATTGCGAGAAGAATGGGGTGGATATTACTGCCCGCCAGCCTCGCGCAGATGTTGCCAAGTGGATAGAGAGTGAACTCCTGGCTGTAGCAGATCAACTTCCAGAGGAAGCTACCGGAGAGAACTATGGCAAGCCGAATAAGTATATGGCATACGGTCTTTTGGCTCGTTTGTATATCAACTGGCCTGTTTATACAGCAGCTTCCGTTGATCAATATGATGCAGCCAATTACAGCAATGAAAAGTTGAATGCCTGTGTAGAGGCTTGTGATAAGATCATCAATGCAGGTAAGTTTGCCCTGGGACCTGTAGCTTATCGCTTCAAGTTTGCTCCTAATAATACCGAGTTGGTGGAGAAGGGAGAAATTAAGGACTTCATCTATGTAATGCCTTACCATACATTGGATGCTACTGGTATGCAGTATGGTCGTTCACATTCTTATAAGGATATCAAGAAGTTGGCTCCTAGTTATTATGGCACAGCCATGTCTAACTCTGGTGGTGCGTATATAACTGTAACTCCTGAGGCTGCTGCTCGCTTCAATCTGGAAGGTGATGAGCGTAATACGATGGTGCTTCAGGGTACTGTACATGTATATGACCCGGAGACACTCCTTCCTACCGACCAGATTTGTAAGGATCGCAATGGTAATCCATTGGTGTTGGAAACAAACATTAAGTTGGTGAAGCAGAGTTCTGAGCTTGATGCAGGAGATAATGTGGAAGGCTGGCGCCAGGGCGCTCGTTCTGTGAAATGGTTTGTTAGCAATGAGGACTTTAAGAATGGACGTAATCAGTCTAACGACATACCTCTGATTCGCTATGCCGACATTTTGCTGATGAAGGCTGAAGCTATTGCACGTGGTGCATCGGCAACTGGTGGAGATACTTCTCTTAGTCTTTTCAATCAGATTCGTTCATACGTTCATGCACCGGAGCTTGATCATACCCCATCTTTGGATGAAATTTATGAGGAGCGTGGTCGTGAGTTCTTTGATGAGAACCTTCGTCGTATGGATATGATTCGCTTTGGTCATTTCGAGGATGAGTATTGCTTCCACAAGAAAGGTTTCGAAAATGCGAATTTTGACAAGACTCATCGTATCTTCCCATTGCATAAGGGAAATCAGTTGGATACAAATCCTAAGTGGAAACAGAATCCTGGATATTAATCGATTGAATGATGATAAAGGGGGAGTGGCGGGTTCTGCCACTCTCTTTTTTCTAATTGTTAGATGAAGTTTGTTTCATTTTGATAAAACTGTTTGATTATGAGAAGAAATCTATTGTTGTTATTACTGTGGTTGGCAGGCTTGCTAGCTGTAGATGCTCAAACATTGAGCCGTAAAGAGGTCGAGACCTACGTGATTAATCAATATGGAAAAAGATGGAAAGACATTGCGCTTTATCTTGGCGAAAAAGATACGTTGGACAAGGACAATGCTTTGACGTTTGAGAAAACTATCTCGGTGCAAGGCAAGAGTAAAAATGAACTCTTTGTCGATTTGAATTATTGGTTTCTGAAAACCTTTAGCAATGCTAGTTCATCGATAGAGATGGCAGACAAGGAATTGGGGGTTATCATGGCAAAGGGTTATTTGCCTGGCATTGCTTATCACTCGGGTGGTTATTCCTCTTATTGTGTCAATATTCGCCCTCTTGTGCGTTGCGACATCAAAGACGAACAGGTCAAACTGACGATTGTCGTTCCAAATTATGAGGTAACGAAAGTTGATGATGGTATTTGGAGTGCCATGCTGGATGAGGATTTCGACAAGCATCCCCCATATACTGTGAACGAAACATGGTCGCTGAATGTTTGTTTCCCTTTTGCGAAGAAAGATGGAACCAAGAAAACTTCCAGCAAGGCATTGGTGATGAGTCATGGATATGTGGAGGTCTTGATGAATCGCATTCAAATGGCGTTATAGCTGCGCCAAAATGTGGTGAAATTGAAGATTTTGGCGCACTTTCAGCGTGGTAACTCAATCATTTGATGATTTATTTAAATCTTAAAATCCAGAAACCAATAATGAAGCGAATCTTGGCCTTAGCATTATATTGCGTCCTCGGGCTATCCTCGTTGATGGCGCAAGATTATTCCCGATACGTAGATCCACGTATCGGCAGTGAGGGATTGGGTAGAACTTTCCCCGGACCTTGTATGCCATACGGTATGGCGAAGCCGGGACCGGATGCCGTATCTATGCCGAATGCAGGATGGGCGCCGATGCCTGAGCCTGTCAAGGGATTCTCGCAGATGCATGTCAGTGGAACGGGAGGTGGACAGAAGTATGGCAATATCCTGATTCAGCCTTTCTTGGATGCTGGGGAAATCATCCAGAAACGTGTGTATGAGAAGATTGCCTTGGGATATTATGCCTGTACTTTTGAGAATGGAATCCGGACGGAGATTACCGCTTCAGAACGTTGTGCCTTCTATCGATTGGATTATGGCAGGAAACAGAAGGGAAAACTCCTGATAGATGTGGCTACCTTCCTGGGTATAGACACGATTCCAGATAAGCGCGAAACTCAGCAGTATGTGGATTCGTATGTTACTTGTGATGGAAAATATGCCGTCTCTGGTTGGAGTACTGTAAGGGGTGGCTGGAACAATGGCGGTCCTTATACCGTATATTTCTATTTGCAGAGTGATGTGCCTTTATCTAATTGTGATACACCTTTATCTAATAGCGGTGTCCCTTTATCTAATTTCGAAGCGCCTCTATATAATAAGGTGAAGGAATCAAAGACAAGATTGGATGTTGCCTTCTCGAAAAGTACCGTCAAACTGAAGATTGGTATTTCGCATATCAGTATTGCCCAGGCAAGGCGGAATATCCCGTCTTGTGGCTTCGATGCCCAGTTGAAGAATGTGCGAAAAACCTGGAACGGAAAGTTGGGAAAGATAGAAATCGCAGGAACCGAAAAGCAGAAGCGGATGTTTTATACAGCTCTTTATCATACGATGCTGATGCCTGTGGATAAGTCGGGTGAAAACCCTCATTTCGCCGCTACGCCTTATTATGATGATTACTATGCCATCTGGGATACTTACCGTACTTCCATGCCTTTGCTTACCTTGATTGAGGAACCGCAGCAGCGCGATATGGTCAATTCCCTGCTCAATATCTACAAGCATGACGGTTATATGCCTGATGCCAGAAGTGGCAACTGGAACGGTAGAACGCAGGGAGGCAGTAATGCGGATATTGTCATAGCTGATGCCTTTGCCAAAGGAATGAAGGGTATCGATTATCAGCTGGCGTTGAAGGCGATGATCAAGGATGCCGAAGTGCCGCCAACGGATGATGATGGCTTTGTGGGCAGTGTGCCTGAGGAAAAGCATGGCAGAGGTGGATTGATGGAATATAATACGCTGGGCTATATTCCGTATGGAATAGACCGTGCCGGCAATCGTACCGTGGAGTATAGCTATGATGACTGGTGTATTGCCCAGGTGGCAAAAGGACTGGGTTATCCGGAACTCTACGATAAGTATATGAAGCGTTCGCATAACTGGCGCAACCTCTGGCGTTCTGATTATGAATGGCAGGGGATGAAGGGATTTATCATGCCGAGAGGTGCGGATGGCAGATGGCTCGACTCTGTGCCTTGGGGCAAGTCGAAGGTCTATCATCCTGTGATTCCTTATCATCCGGATACCAAGGTGGCGCCCTGGTATCTTCCATGGTGGTCAACCTTCTTCTACGAGGCTTTGTCGGCTGAGTATAGTCTCAGTATTCCGCACGATGTGCCGGGACTGATTGAGGCTTGTGGAGGAAAGGATGCTTTCATCAAACGACTCGATACCTTCTTCGCCAATGGCCATTTCAATGTGGCGAATGAACCGAGCTTCATGACTCCTTACCTGTATCATTGGGTGGGGCGCCCTGACTTGAGCGTTCAGCGAATCCATCAGATTGTGAACGATAACTATGATGATTCTCCTGGTGGTTTGCCGGGTAATGATGATGGGGGAGCGATGTCATCCTGGCTCGTATTCAATATGCTGGGATTCTATCCGATAGCCGGTCAGAATCTCTATATCATTGGTTCGCCCATGATTCCTGAATATACCATCCATCTATCGAATGGCAAGGACCTGAAGGTGGTGAGAGAAGGAGAGCTGTGGAAGCAGATGTTCATAACTCACGATGTGTTGATAAATGGTGGAAAACTTGTTCTTCCTGATTTTAAAACTGAGGAAAAGGGTGTTGATAAAACGCAGAAACTGCTGATAATGAAAGAAAAAGAGAAATCCACAGCTTTTGCACAGCCTGTGGATAAGTATTTGATAACTATTCCAACGCAGTATGTGGCTCGCTTCATCCTCAACCGACAGTATCGTAACTGGGAGGTAGGAGTAGATTCAACGAGTATGGCTGATACGCTTATACTGAAATGTAATCAATCTCTCTATCTGATTCCTCGCAAGGTGGTGGATGAGGCTGATGGTTTCTGTTGGGATAGTCCGCAGAAAGGCAGGAATCTCTATGTATGCGATATGAGTTCCAACAGGGGTATGCGTGACGGCACCTTCCTGTTTATCTCCCGAAAGGCGCTGCGTCAGCTTCAGGCAACCGGATCCTTTGTCTATAATGGGATTTTATGGCGGAAAATATCAGCAGATGAAAAGAGCATTACCGTCAAGGCTGAGCAGGATGGAACCATGATGCAGATTGCTGTGGACCTCGGTCTCCCTTGGGTGCTGCGTATGGATGGAAATCCTTTAGGTATTGATTGGAGGTTGGAAAAACAATAAATAGGAGTATTCTCCGTTTCATATATTATATGAACAGAAAAGTAACATTATTATATATCTCTTTGGCTTGCGTGCTTTCGCTGCAGGCACAGACCCGCCAGCAGATGGGTGGTGTCTATTATGCTTATCCGGAAGGTCCTTCTGCCAAGACAGGAACTTTTGGTACGGCTACCTATGTGCTGTCTGATTCTCTGAATGTTCCTCAGGGATATGCACCCTTTTATATCAGCCATTACGGTCGCCATGGTTCCCGTTGGATGCCGAAGGATGACCGGTATGTCTGGATCTGCAAGCATTTTGAAGATGAGAGTAATCTCACTCCGCTTGGCTTACAGGTGAAGGGAATGCTGCAGCGTGTATGGGAGAATGCCAAGGGTAATGGTGGAAAACTGAGCAAGCTGGGTGCTCTTCAGCATCAGGGCATCGCTCATCGTATGTTTGAGCGTTATCCGCAGATCTTTGCTGCGGGCAATGCGGTAAAGGCTCGTTCCAGTGTGGTGGATCGATGCGCCAAGAGTATGCAGGCTTTTACTTCGGAGTTGCATACCCTCCAGTCAGGCTTGAATCTGGATGTCAAGACCGATTCTGCCGATATGGCTTGGGTAGCGTATGTCTCTCCCGAAGTGAAGGCTTTGGAGAACCGTACCCATGTGCAGGCTCAGGTTTCACCTCGCCGTTTCCTTCTACAGTTGTTTAAGGATGTCTCTAAGGTGGATGAACCCCTGAAGCTGATGACCGAGATGCATGCGGTGGTTTCTTCTATTCAGGATGTAGGCTTGAATTTCTCTTCTTATCCACAGGATATAGAAGATGGCTTGAATGCACTTTTCACCGATGATGAGTTCCGTGCCATCTATGAAGCCAATAACCTTCGGATGACCATCAACAATGGTACCGTGGCGACGAATGAGGATATTCCTGCCCGTAGTGCTATCTCCTTATGGCAGAATATCGAGGCGGAGGCAGATCGGGCTTTGCGTTCTGTCAAGTCATCGGCTACGCTTCGCTTTGGTCATGATACTGCCCTTTACCGTCTTCTGTCTCTTCTCTTTGATGTAAATGTTCCTCCGGCAGGAGCACGTGAAGAGGATAGTCTGGTGGTTTTGGGAGATGAAATGGAAAAGATGGATCGCATAGTTCCGATGGCTGCCAATCTCCAGATGATATTCTATAAGAATGCGAAGGATAGCGTGCTGGTGAAGTTCATGCTCAATGAGCGGGATGTCATGCTTTCTCCCGTAGGACAGGTAATCTATGGTACGCATTACTATTCCTGGAATGCCTGGAAGCAGGAAATGCATGAGCGGATCCATCGCCTGGAACATATCCGCCAGCTCAATGCCATCAATACGATGGTGGGTACGGCACAGGCTAATACCCAGAATGCCGGCATGTTCGGCAAGGGTAGTGAGGAGCATGGACAGACCATCCCCGCTGTTCTCGTTCCGAATGGTCAGAACTTCTGGACTCCTCAGACGCAGGATACAGAACAGAAATGTATCGCACCTTATTATTATAAGGATACCCATTTGCAGGGCTTCCGTTGCAGCCACTGGCTGGTGGGCGGATGTACGCAGGATTATGGTTCTTTCACGGTGGCTGCGCTTGGCGGAAAGCTCCGCCTTCAGCCTGAACAGAGAACTACGGCATTCAGCCATGAAGATGAAGTCTCTCATCCTCACTACTATGCAATCCGCCTGAAGGATGAACATCTGAAGGCAGAGATGACAGCCTTGAGTCATACCTCCTTTCTCCGTGTTACTCCGGAGCAGGATGAGCTGGTTCATCTTGTCATCAATCCGAACAGCGATGAAGGACAGGGATACATCGAGATTGATACCATCAATCATATAGTCTATGGTTATAATCCGGTGCATCGCATCTATCAGGGATGGGGAAAACCGGCTGGTTTCTCCGGACATTTCGTCTTGGCTTACGATGAGAAGGACCTGGTGGATTACGGCGTTTTCGAGGGAGACCGAAAGATGGTAAGAGGTTTGAAGGTGCAGGGTAAACCACGCATTGGCGCCTGGCTCACCTTCCGTGGCAGATCGGGTAAGGCGATGGAGTGGATGTCGGGTACATCCTTTACGTCCCGCGACAATGCGGTGGAGAATCTCAATGCAGAAAACTATATGTATGGCGGATTGGATTTCAACAGCATGATGGAGTATGCTGCCGGAATCTGGTGTGACCGACTTCATACCATTGATGTGGAAAGTAAGGATGCTGGCAAGGTCAACCAGTTTTATGGTGCTCTCTACCGTGCATCCTTCCTCCCTCATGAAATGAGTGATGTGAATGGCGATTATCCGGAGTTTTCTACAGGTACCGTGAAGATGGGCAATGCTACCCTGAGTTCCAAGGGCTATGCCGTTCCTGCCTATTCTTATCTCCGCAAATATGGCGATTTCTCCATGTGGGACATCTATCGTGCAGAGTTGCCGCTCTATAGTCTCATCACTCCGAAGATGTCGGGCGAGATGATGCAGTCTCTGGTTCAGATGTACAAGGAGGGTGGCTGGATGCCTATCTTCCCATGCTGGAACAGTTATACGGCAGCGATGATTGGCGATCATTCGGGTGCGGCTCTTGCCGATGCGTATGTCAAGGGCATTCGCAATTTTGATGCAGCCAAGGCTTACGAGGGTATGCGTCTCAACGCTTTCTCTACTCCTTATCTGGCGAAGGATTATCGGGATGGAAAGGGGCGCCGTGCCATCCGGTCGTATATGGATAATGGCTATATTCCGTTGGAGGATATGGTGGAGGAAGCCTTTCATACCAACGAGCAGACTTCACGTACCCTGGAATATGCCTATGATGATTATGCCGTGGCACAGATGGCGAAGGCTCTGCATGATTCCTGTCAGGATGCGACTCTGCGACAGAAGTATCTGGAGGATTACAATGATCTGATGCGCCGTTCCGAAAACTGGCGCAATGTCATCAATTCTGCTACGGGATGGGCGGATGGCAGATACGAGAACGGAAAGTGGGAGAATAATGAAGACCTGGTGCACCGCAAGAGTTACATCACCGAGGGTGCTACCTGTCATTATACCTGGTATGTTCCGCAGAACCCGGAAGGGCTGTTTGAGGTAATCAGAAACAGTAAACCGATGGATAAGCAGGAAAAGCAGATAGAAAAGATGGAAAGGAAGATGGAGAAGAAGGGTGAAACTCCAGTTCGCAACGAGAAGGTGATAGCCCGACTGGACAAGATGTTTGATAACGGATGGTATTGGCATGGTAATGAACCTTGTCATCAGGTAGCCTATCTTTACGACGCTGCTGGGGCTCCGGAAAAAACGCAGGAGCGGGTGCATCATATTCTCCAGACCGAATATAATGATACGCCGGGCGGATTGTCGGGAAATGATGATGCAGGACAGATGTCGGCGTGGTATGTGTTCTCGTCTATCGGATTCTATCCTGTATGTCCGGGTACACCTTATTATTATATAGGTACTCCAAGCTTTGACAAGGTTACTCTGAATCTGGAAAACGGCAGGAAGTTCATTCTTTCAGCGGATCGCCAGCACATGGATGATTATCTCATCCAGTCGGTAACCCTCAATGGGAAGCCTTTGGGTGATTATCGCCTCTCTCATCAGCAGATATTGACAGGTGGAGAATTGCATTTCCAGATGAAATAACCCAAAGATATGACTGGATGGAATGTAATGCCCGGTTATTCTGCCGGACCTATTATACTGAACTGATAAATGATAAGTAACTTATGGATGCAATAACTGGATTCGTTTATGGCATGAGCATGATGTTTTTTTCCATGATGGCATGGATGTTCTGGCGTAAGGGCAGTGACAGGTTCTTTCGCCTTATCATGATCTTGATGCTGATAGTAGATGCACAGTGCCTGAAGGATATTCTATCCTTCTATTTCACAGGCTTCGACAATGAGGAAAACTGGTTCCTCATATCGGCAGCCGATATGTTTATCATACCATTCTACAGCTTTGTGCTGATGGAATTGGTGAAGCCGGGATGGACTACCTGGCGTAAGGCGGTGATGCTGGAATTGCCGTTTGTGTTGCTTCCAGCCATTTATTGTGTGACGGGCAACAATATCTATTTCTACATCCTTGCGGTGTGGGGAGCAGTTTATGGTCTTACCACTTTCATCGTGATGTTCTTCCTCATCAGGCGCTACCATCGCCAGCTGAAGGAGCGGTTTTCTTATCAGGAGAACATCAATCTCAACTGGCTTCTGGCTATCCTGAGCAGTTGTTTCCTGATATTGATTATCTGGACGATGAGCTGCTTTGTCATCAATGTAGATTTTGATGATCTCTACATGGTGTTGTCTCTGACTATATGGATGTTTATATGCTATTTTGTCTATAAGCATGAGTCGGTTATTGATGAATTGACAGATTCTGATGCCGGACCTATTGATGATGGCTTGGACGATGGAAATGTGGCGCAAGGACTAGCGGCGACAGTACGGCAGCTTTTCGAAGAGGAGAAGATCTATCTCAATCCTAAGCTTAAGCTGTCGGATGTGGCGCGTATGGTAGGTACGAATCGTACTTATCTGAGCCGCTTCTTTAATGAGGAGAATGGGCAGACTTTCTATGATTTCGTGAATAATTATCGGGTGGAACATGCTACCCAGCTGCTTCGCACATCTTCCTATACGGTGTTGGAAGTGGCAGAAAAGTCTGGATTCAATTCAGTTTCTACTTTTCGCAGGGCTTTTGTCGCTGCACACAAATGTTCGCCTAATGAATATCGTGCGCAAATGTAAGTATAAGCTAATCAGTAGAATTGATGCAATGACTCTCCGGAATTTACGCAATGACTCCTTGTAGAGTCGAGATGTGGGGGAAGATTTTGTTCTTTTGAACCTATGTTTTTACCCAATGATACCCGAGGTTTCGGGAAAAGTTGTATCTTTGTGGCAGAATTTTCTAGATTAGGTTTACTTATCATTTGCTTTTGATGAACACAAATCAAAAAAGGTTGGCTACCCCGAAGAGGGCAAGCCAACCTTTCTTTTGTTTATGATGATCTTAAAACTCTTTTTTTGCGTTTTAAGTGATGCTTCTCTTATTCCTTGTTATTTCCGAAAATACGCAGCAGGTAGAGGAAGAGGTTGATGAAGTCGAGATACAATGTCAAGGCTCCGATGAGAGCCAGTTTCTGAGCACCCTCGCTCATATCGTACTGAGTCTGGAGCATCATCTTGATCTTCTGGCTGTCCCAGGCTGTCAGACCTACGAAGATGGCTACACCCGCATAGCTTAAGATGTATTCAAATCCGGAACTCTTCAGGAACATATTGACTACGGTGGCGATAATCAGACCAATCAGGGCCATAAAGAGAATCTTGCCGAGAGAGGTGAGATCCTTCTTGGTGGTGTATCCGTAGAAGGCCATCGCTCCGAATGTGCCGGCGGTGATGAAGAAGACTTTGGCAATGCTGGTCATTGTATATACTGCAAATACCGAAGATAGCATCGCTCCATTCAGTACTGAGTAGATGATGAAGAGCAGAGTGGCGGTACTCAGCGACAGGCGGTTCAAGGCTCCGGTGATGATGAATACCAAAGCGAGTTCTGCAATGATAAGACCGAAAAGCAGACCGCGGCTTGTCATCAGAGTCATCAATAGGGTAGGACTGCTGGCAACACCATAAGCAGTAACACCAGTAATGACGAGTGCCAATGTCATCCAAGTATAAACCTTGCGCATCAGTGCGGAGAATACACCACTTAATCCACGCTCTTTCTCGTTGACAGCGAAGCCATTGCTTGACTGTCCGTTCTGACTATTTATCAGATTGTACATTTCTTTTTCTGTCATAATTCTAATTTCTAATTTAGTTGATCTTTTATTGTTTCTTGATGGCAAAGCTGATTATGCCACAATATAACGGGTGCAAAGATAATGCCATTTCTTGAATCTGCCATTATATCTGCTCATTATTAACATTTATTCCGTAATTTTACGGAGCCTTATTCCTCTTATTGCCTGGTTATGACAAGATATTGCCCCTTGCCAGGGCAACTTTGTGCCATTGCCAGGCAAGAAACGATACGTCGGGAGAAAGAATACCTCAGGACTATCACTTCGGTTCGACCACTCCTCTCAGCCTATAATCAGAGGCGATTTGCTCGTAAATATCCTACTTTTGCTTTTACTCTTCACTCTTCACAAAACAGGCTGAAACCCCGATAAACACTGGGGGTGTGGGAGGTGAAGAGTGCACCGCCACTCTTCACCACTCTTCACTTATCGTAAGGCTCAGCTATTTTTTCTTCCTAGGTTTGGTCATCATTTATGTCAGGGGCTGGTCATCATTTATGCTAAGACTTGGTCATCATTTATGCCAGAGCTTAGTCATCATAGGTGACGGAACCTTTGCCTGCCTGATATTCTTTTTCCCTAAAATGGTTTGGGTGAAGAGTTGTGAAGAGTGGTGAAGAGTGCACCACCACTCTTCACCTCCCACACCCCCAGTGTTTATCGGGGTTTCAGCCTGTTTTGTGAAGAGTGAAGAGTATTTTTAAAAGTAGTTCTCTATACATTTGGTAGAAAAGTCCAGAATGCATCTTCTTTTATGTGTGTCCGAGCACAAACGTTCTTTCGCGCGTATATATATAATTAGGAGAAGAATGGATTTGAAACGCGAAAAGTGTTTAGAAGTGT
>UMIP01001811.1_pt1 | contig 99939 bp, 82 predicted proteins | sample 1965751 | NCBI WGS metagenome assembly UMIP01 (sample SAMEA4836117, study PRJEB28245) | human gut metagenome | biome: gut microbiome; material: fecal sample | place: Denmark | collected 2008
AAATCAAGGCTTCACAAAATCTTCACAAAATAATTAGCACTCATCCATTGACACTGCTAATAATGGGTGTTATATTACATTTAGAACAAAGGAAAGGGAACAAAAAGAACAGAAGATGCCGAAAACGGAATCGGAGTTCTCAGAAAGCTTTTCTTTGAACCAGATAAAATGACAACCACTTCTGAAAAGGATTCACAGAAGGCATGATAGAAGGAATGGAGGAATGACTTATGTTACTGCCTAGAATTTGGGATGAAGATTTATTTGAGAATATGGATAACTGGATGAGCTGGCCGGATGAGAGTGAGTTCTTCGGTAAGAAGAATCCTCTGTATGGCAAACATGCAAAGAACCTCATGAAGACAGATGTTCGGGAAACCGAGGATGCTTACGAGGTAGATATTGATCTGCCTGGTTTCAAGAAAGACGAGGTTACGATCACCGTCGAAAATGGTTATCTGAATATCAGCGCTGTCAAAGGCCTTGATAAAGACGAAACCGATAAGAAGACCGGCAAGTACATTCGTCAGGAGCGTTACGCAGGCAGCTGCTCCAGAACATTTTATGTCGGCGAAGCCGTTGAACCCGAGGATGTTTCCGCGAAGTTTGAAAACGGTATCCTGCAGCTTCACATTTTGAAGAAGGAAGCAAAGAAGGTAGAAAAGAAAGACAACCGGATCGCAATTGAAGGCTGATTTTTCCGGTATAGGAAGCTGAACATTCCGTCAAAATCTCACCTGATAAAAATCCCGGTGCGTGAAAACGTACCGGGATTTTTTGTCGTATAAGAAGTTTCAATTCCATACAATAAAAACGCTTTGGGAGGATCCCACTGCGGCAGGAAAGGAAAAGGACAATATCCGGCAGGAGAAATGCGCTGGATTTCACCCGAAAGGTTGCGTAAAAAGGCGCAATCATGTAAAATCAAAGTAATATCTTTGAAAAATGAGCGGCAGGACCGCAGCATGGAGGATGAAATGGATATATTCGGAATATTGGCGATGGTCGGGGGACTTGCTCTGTTTTTATACGGTATGCAGGTTCTGGGAGATGGTCTGAAAAGAACGTCGGGCGGACGTCTGGAAGAAATTCTGGAATCGCTGACTTCCAACAAATGGAAGGGCGCGCTGCTGGGCTGTGTTGTCACGGCAGTAATTCAGTCATCGTCAGCAACGACGGTAATGGTAGTCGGACTCGTAAACTCCGGTATTATGAAGCTGACGCAGGCTGCAGGCGTTATTTTGGGGGCGAACGTCGGAACGACCGTTACTTCCTGGATGCTGAGCTTGACTGGTATCGAAAGCAGCAATGTGTTTGTACAGCTGTTAAAGCCGGCGAACTTCTCACCAATCGTCGGTATCATTGGCGTGATCATGCTGATGACCGCTAAAAATGATAAGAAAAAAGATATCGGTACGATTTTGATCGGCTTTGCAGTTCTGATGTTTGGTATGGAAACTATGTCCTCTGCAGTAGAGCCGCTGGCGGGCAATGAGAAATTTACCGGCATTCTGACGATGTTCTCCAATCCGATCCTTGGTATGCTTGCCGGTCTGGTGCTGACTGCGGTTATTCAGAGCTCTTCTGCATCCATCGGTATCCTGCAGGCACTTTCCATGAGTGGAACACTTACCATCGGTTCTGCGATCCCGATTCTGATGGGTGAAAACATCGGTACGGCGATCACTGCGATCCTCTCCTCTATGGGCGCAAGTAAAAATGCGAAGCGTGCAGCGCTGATGCATTTATATTTCTGTATTTTAAAGACAAGCTTTTTCATGGTGCTTTTTTATCTGATCGATGCGATCGTACATTTTTCGTTTATGACAGAGCTTGCAAACCCTTTTATCATTGCCATGATCCACAGTATCTTTAACCTGTCGGCGGTGATTATCATGCTGCCGATATCCGAAGTACTGGTAAAGCTTGCGATGAAGACGATTCCGGTTACTCCGGACGAGCTCGAGGATGTTCCGGTAGAAAAGAGTATTCAGATCCTGGACGAGCGTTTCCTGGCATCGCCGCATTTTGCACTGGAGCAGTGTAAAACAGCCGCAGGCGATATGGCAGAGTATGCCCGGGAAGCCCTGTTGCTTGGAATGGGGCTTGTGACAGAGTTCCATCCAGAACAGGCAAAGCGGGTGGAAAATCTGGAAAATCTTGTGGATTCCTACGAAGATCAGCTGGGTACTTATCTGGTAAAATTAAGCAGCCGGAATCTTTCTACGAGAGACAGCCATACACTGTCCACGCTGCTGCATTGTATCGGTGATTTTGAGCGGATCTGTGACCATGCGATCAATCTCGTAGGATATGCACAGGAAATGGCGGAAAAGGATCTGCATTTTTCTGCCAAAGCAGAAGAAGAGCTGAAGGTATTTACGGCGGCGGTTCAGGATATCATGAACCGTGCGGTAACGGTATTTAAGAACGATGATCTGAAGCTTGCAAAGTCTGTAGAGCCTCTGGAAGAGGTGATCGACGGACTGAATATGGAGATCAAGAGACGCCATATCCGCAGATTACGGAAGGGAAAATGTACCATAGAGCTTGGACTTACGCTGTCGGATATTACGACCTGCTACGAACGTGTTGCAGACCACTGCTCCAATATCGCAGTATGCCTGCTGCAGGTCAATGAAGACGGCTTCGATACCCATGGTTATCTGGAAATGGTCCGTGATACGGACAATCCGGAGTTCCGCGCAGAGGTGGCAGAATTTGAACACAAATACGAGCTGCCCCGTATGAAGAAGGATGAAATCGATTCTCTGCCGACGATCGCTTTAGAGGAAACAGATACAGCCTCCGGGGAAAAATCAGATTTTCTCAGCAGTCGAATTCAGGAGCGTAAGAAAAAGAGAAAAGACGGGAAAAAGAAATAAAGAAGGCGCGCAGATTGACGGGAATATACCCGAACAGAACGGATTAAAGTCGGTTGAAAGAGACGATCGAGTTATGGAAGAAAACATAAAGATTCCTAGCAAAGAAGAGGTTTCACAATTTTTGGATTTGAACGTAGAAAACGTGAATAAAGTGTTTTTATATGCAAAAGCGGATTTGGAAGGAAACATTTTAGTAGATTCTGAAGTTGCGAAACAAGAAAAACTAGGTCCTTTAATGAAAGCGGTTACTCTTAGGGAAGAAGGAACTTCATCAGAAACCCCGGTATATTTAAATTTGCTTAGATTGGTTGTTGTCAGAGGGACGGTTATCGGTTTTTTCCAACAGCTGCAGATATCTTTTTGGAATAAAGGATTAAAAAAAGAGGATCCGCTATATACAAAAGCAGTCTTAAAGGATTTAATAGGTCTGAAAGCATGTGACGGGAAAACAAATGTCATAAAACTGAAAAATAAGGCTGGAAGAGAAGAATATGTAAGCGTCTGGGCGGATCAGGCACATAAGGATTCTATCGATAAGCTTTTATATCTGGCAAGAGCATTATACCTGATTGATCCCTTGAGGGATTCGGGAGTCAAGGATAATGCCGGAAATCCTGTCCTGTCAGTCGATACGACACAAGGGATATTTGAAGGTATGATTCCGAGATATAGTGCGGAATCGAAAGCTACATTAGCAGAGCTGATGAAACGTAAGGCAGAGAAGGCAGAACAAGTTAAAAACGAAGAAAACCAGAATACATGAGCGGTATATGTCAATTGGTCTTACAAGAAAGTACAGACACTTACCGGAGAAAATGAAAAATGAGAATTGCAGCATATCAGTTTGCCGTAACCGGCGATATGGTGGAGAATTTTGAAAAAATAAAAAATGCAATTTTGCTGGCAAAGAAGAATGCTGTCCAGCTCCTTGTTTTTCCGGAATGCGCGTTGACAGGCTACCCGCCGAGAGATATCAAAAGCTCGTCTGAGGTTCGTTTTGATCTTGTGGAGGATTGCTGTAAAAAGCTCCAGGAACTGTCGGATGAAACCGGGATTGCGCTTCTTGTGGGGACGATTTACCGGGCAGATCAGATTTACAACCGGGCGATTTTATTCGATGGAAAGTGAATAAAAGCAACGACATTAAATATCGGTATGGCTTTTGTCTGGTGGCCATCCAACGATATTTGGTGTCGTTTTTTTGTTTCCGGAGAAAAGGAGTGGATTCAGCTTGTGGTAACCTGTTTCCCGATGGCGTTATGCGCGCAGGTCTTCTTTGCAGGATCGCTTGTGAGATTTGTATTTCGGATGATATTTACGAAGCAGCTGGCGAATGGATAAACTTGGTTCCGTAAAAAAAATACGGCATAAGTTGAATTTTTTTGCAGATAATAATATAATATAGAAAAAGAGCAGGAGAGGTGATTGTTATGTTAAAAAAATTCAGCGTAGAAAACTTTAAAGGGTTTCAGGATAAAATCACATTTGATATAGGATCACCCAGCAATTATAACTTTAATTCTGAAATTATGAAAAACGGTTGTGTGACAAAAGGAATTATTTATGGCATTAACAGCAGCGGTAAATCAAACCTTGGATTGGCTATTTTTGATATCATTACCCATTTGACAGATAAACAGAAATTGCTTTCCAGCTACGATTTTTACCTGAACATGAGTGGAAGAAAATCCTTTGCTGAATTTGAATACACCTTTATGTTTGATGGTCATGAAGTGGTTTACCGATACAGCAAAAATGATGTAAATACTTTGAAGAGTGAGAGTTTATCTATTGATGGAAAGGAAGTTATCTTTTTTGATTTTCTTACCAGGGATGGGTTCACCTTGCTGGATGGTTCCGGCACTTTGAATGTATCGATCAAGAGCGAGAGTCCGATTTCCCGTGTAAGGTATGTGAACAACAACTCTATTCTTACGGATAATGAGCAAAATCGGGTATTTAAAAAGTTTATTGATTTTGTGGAACGTATGCTTTTGTTTTATTCGTTAGACAGCCGGGGATATGAAGGCTTTACAAATGGTAACGAAGGTGTAGCGGAAGGTATTGTAAATAGTGGAAAAGTGCAGGATTTCCAGAGGTTCCTGAAAGAAAATGACATTGACTATGAATTATACGGATGCGAAGTGGACGGCAAAAAAGCAATCTACTGTCATTTTGATAATACAGATGCTGATTTCTTTAAGATCGCCTCTACCGGAACCAGATCACTGGCATTGTTCTATTATTGGTATATTCGTATGGAAAAGGCATCTTTTGTGTTTATAGATGAATTTGATGCATTTTATCATTTCGAATTATCCGAGTCGGTGCAAAGACATTTGAACCAGATAGCTGGAGTTCAGATATTTACAACGACTCACAACACGGATCTGATGAGCAATGATCTGCTTAGACCGGATAGCTATTTCTTACTTGCAAATAACAGCATAAAAGCGATTTCTCAATTAACAGAAAAGGAACTGCGTCAGGCTCATAATCTTCAGAAAATGTATAAGGCAGGTGCATTTAATGGCAAATAAAGACTATAAGGCATTTATAGTCGAGGGAGAGGTCAGAGAACCTCAGGTGATTGACAATATTTCGAAGAGGTAACACCGGGTCAGATATATGTCATGGAAGTACAGGAGGCTGAGAGACAGCGGGTATTTGTGTTGAGTGCATTTCCGGAATTTTTGCTGGATTATTTTGGGGTGAAGCTGTGGAAAACAAGTGTGAAACATACAAGAAATCAGATGAGTGAGTTAGAATGCAGAAAGAACTGGTTTCAAAAATCTTGAAAAAAAGTATACGAGGGAAAATTTGATGAAAAAAAGAGTTTATCTGGCGATATTTGCATTGACCTTTGGACTCTGCGCAGGCTGCGGAAACAAGGAAGCAGACAGCGATATTTCGGGTACGGAAGACACCGTTTTTCAGACAGAAGAACCGCTTGAGCTTTCAGACACAGGAAATATTGATTTAAGTGAAGAAAATAAGGATTCCGGCGGAGAAAATGCTGATTCCAGTGAAGAAAATAATGGTTCCGGTGAAGAGGATACTGATATCGAATCAACCGATACTCAGGAGATCGATTTTACGCGCGATTATTCTGAGGACATCAAAAAAGATGTGGACGATGTAGTATCGGCTTCGGCTTCTTTGCAAGAGGAACTGGAAAATATTCACACGCTTTCCGAACAGTATGAGGCGATTGCCCAAACTGCTCAGACGCAGGGGGAAATGAATATGTCGTCCGGATGGTTTCTCAAAATCTGGGATACGGAGCTGAATAACCTGTGGAGCAGATTCAGCGATTCGGCGGATGCGCAGACGAAGGAAAAAGTCCTCGCAGAGCAGAGAAGCTGGAACTCCATGAAAGAAGAAGTGGCGCAGGAGAGCCTTGGTTCCAGCGAAGAAAACGGGAGCATGTACTCGCTTCTTGTGAACTTTTTTCAGGAAGAAATTACAAAAAACAGAGCCTACGTCCTTGCAAATGAGCTGGCAAAGGTGAAGGGCGAAACCTTTGAAATGCCGGAGCGGTCGACGAAATACGGAGCGTTTGTGGATAATCAGGGGACCGGCAGTGTATACAGCCTGTTATGTACCCAGCAGGGCGTAAATGGCAGCGATGAAGCGGTGATCTCCATTTACAGGCAGGGCGAGTTAAAAGGTAGCTTTGTGGATAACGGAAACGGGGAGCTGGAATTTTCATCCAATGATGGCTCTGTAAAGGGAATTATTCAGATCAACGGCTGGGACGGCGCGAGCTTTGAAGTGACGGAGACATCCAACCCGGATGCATTTCCCGTAGGACAAAAAACGGAATTTCCGTTTGCGTTTTAAAGAAAACAGAATATCAGAATCGAACACCCCCAGACCTGACCGAAGCGCGATGCCCGGCGGGGCTGGGGGTGTTTTGTGTGCCGTATCTTACCAGATTCCCAGCACATGCTGCATGAGCAGGCTCATGGAAGCGATGCCGACCCAGCAGCAAAAGCCCAGAGCGAGCGGTTTACCGCCGGTTTTGATGAGTTTTACAATGTTTGTATTTAAACCGACCGCGCACATGGCGAGGACGATGAAGAACTTGCTCAGTGTTTTGAGAGGAGAAAATACGGATGCGGAAACACCGAGAGAGGTTGCGATTGTTGTGATGACGGAAGCCAGCACAAAGTAGAGAATAAACATCGGGAAAATCTTTTTAAACTCGACTTTTTTGCCCTCGGAACCGGCTTTTCTCGTACGGACAAGGGCGAGTACCAGTGTGATCGGAATGATTGCAAGAGTACGGGTCAGCTTTACGGTAACAGCTTTGTCCAGTGTCTGTGTACCGAGCTGATAGAGGGAATCCCAGGTGGATGCGGCAGCGGTCACGGAAGAAGTATCGTTGACAGCAGTTCCGGCGAAAATTCCGAAGGCTTCGCCGCTTGTGGTGGAAAATCCGAGCAGCGCGCCGAGGGCCGGGAAAAACAGGGCAGCCAGCATGTTGAAGAAGAAAATAACGGAAATTGCCTGCGCAACCTCTTCATCATCTGCATCAATAACGGGGGCTGTTGCAGCGATTGCGGAGCCGCCGCAGATCGAGGAACCGACACCGACCAACGTGGAGATTTTGCCGGGAACGTGCATGATACGGTGCAGCACATAGGCGATAATCAGCGAGGTGGAAATCGTTGCGAGGATGATCGGTAAAGACTGCTTTCCGGTTTCCAAAATAACGGAAAGGTTTAAGCCAAAGCCAAGCAGGATGACTGCGTACTGCAGCACCTTTTTGGATACAAATGTGATGCCGCTCTGGAACTGTGTTTTATCTTTGAGCAGCAGCGTGATCAGCATACCGGCAAGAATACCGAATACCGGACCGCCGACAACCGGGACAGCCTGTCCCAGAAACCAGCAGGGAATGGCAAGGACGAGGCATAACAGGATGCCTTTTACATTTTTCTGAATGAAACTCATGTGTTCTCCCTTCCTGACGGAACGTTCGCCGCCAGTTTTCTCTCATAATTACGTGTCAGATCAGAAGTTTTTGACACTGACGGATGCAGCAGTTTACAGTACCGCCTGCAAACAGTTATTATCCTAGCATAGAAATATAATAAATTAAAATGATATATTTACAAAATGATAGATTTTTGTTATGATGAAGCGGAAACTGCTGTGGAAAAGGAAAGGAACCGGGGAGATGCAGAGATTTCTGCATCTCTGACAAATCGCAGTCTGCGGCGGGAAAAGAGGAGGATATGAAAAAATTTTTAAAATACGTTGTGCCGTCGGTACTGGCGTTTGCACTTTCTGGTATTTATGCAATTGTAGATGGCTTTTTTGTAGGAAACAGTGTCGGAGATGTCGGACTTTCTGCGATCAATGTGGTATATCCGGTGGTGACGCTGATGCAGTCGGCGGGCACCGGAATCGGAATGGGCGGTGCAGTCATGTGGACGGTACGGCGTGCAGAGGGACAAAAGGAGGACGGAGACGAGTATGTGCGTACAGCGCTGCGGCTGCTGCTTCTGACGAGTATTGTACTGACGGCTGTGATGCTGATCTTTATGGATCCGGTGCTGTCCTTTCTGGGGGCAGAGGGGACGATTCGTCCCCTGGGTGAGGAATATCTGCGGATCATGGTCTACGGGACGACGTTTCAGGTATTTGCGACAGGCATTGTGCCGCTGATCCGTAATAACGGAGGCGCTTCCTTTGCGATGGTTACAATGATCGCCGGATTTGGAATGAATATTGTACTGGACTATCTGTTTGTCTGGGTGCTGCAGCTTGGTATGGCCGGTGCGGCATGGGCGTCGATCCTGGGGCAGGCTGTGACAATGGTGGGCTCTTTTGTTTATGTATGGAAAGAAAAGCTGCCGGTATTGGGCGTCTGTAAGGAGTTTGGAAAAAAGGTCTGCAGAATCGTGCAGATCGGCATCGCGCCGTTTGGACTGTCGCTTTCTCCGATGATCTCCCTGCTGTTCATGAACCGTTTCTGTCTGTCCTATGGAGGGGAAACTGCGGTTGCGAGCTATGCCTGCATCGCTTATGGATTGACGATCGTATATCTGCTGATGCAGGGCGTGGGGGATGGAAGCCAGCCGCTGATGAGCCTGCATTACGGTGAGGGCAAAACAAAAGAGGTTGACCGGGTGCGCAACATGGCGTATGCAACAGCGTGGGTGCTGGCACTTGCCTGTATGCTGATCCTATATGGAACGAGATATGATCTGGGTGTGATCTTTGGTTCTTCCGATGTCGTAACGCAGATGACCGGAAATGCGATGCCGATATTTCTGGCCGGACTTTTGTTCTATGCGTTTTCGAGAATTACCACATCAGGATTTTATGCGACGGAGCAAAGCCTATTTTCCTACATTTGTGTGTATGCAGAACCGGTCCTTTTATTGATCCTTTTGTTGATTGTGCCGCGGATTTTGAGACAGGACGGTGTGTGGCTGAGCATGGTGCTTTCACAGATCCTGACTGCAGGAATCGCATGTTTGCTTCGTCAGAAAGAGAAGAAGCGGATTGTGTGACCGCGTAAAAAGTGCTGACCGCACGATCTTATATATTTCTGAAAGAATAATATATGTAATTGAGAAATCTCCTGTGCTACACTTCTTGTGCACAGGAGATTTGTAGTTATGTAAACCTATGAGATTTTCAGGATTCCAGATAGGCGCGCAGATATAAGCGGCGATAGGAGGACGGAGTCATGCCGGTTTGTTTTTTGAAGAAATTCGAAAAATAAAACTGGCTGCCGAATCCGAGAGAATCTGCGATGGAAGCGATGGGCAGATCGGTGGAGGTCAAAAGCTGCGTTGCGGTTTCCGTTTTTTTCTGAAGGATGAACTGACCGGGAGAAATGCCCATGCGGGACTGGAACAGCCGCGTAAAGTGGCTGACATGATATCCGGCAGCCTCTGCCATTTGCTGTACCGTGACCTGCTCGTTCAAATGTGTTTCCACATAAGCGATGGAATCGGAAAGGGGCGAGTCAAAGGTCTGCGCAACGAGGGAAACGCTGTCTGGCGGACAGCATTCCAGATAGTAACAGAGCAGGTTTAAAACAGCCTGTTTGGCTTTCAGCGCAGAAAAGATATCATCCTGTCGGACGCTGTGGACGAGATCGAGGAAAAGCTGTTCGGCCTTTTTGAGGTCTTTCGCGTCGATGCAGAGCGGCAGATGAATGAGTTCGAACAGGTCGGTCTGCTGGCAGGTGATCTCGAAATGGCAATAGTAGGTGCGGTATGGATTATGGATATCGGTAAAAAACGCCTGGTTCGTGTAGGCGGGAAGCAGATACAGCTGTCCGCTTGTTGGATGGATGGTTGTCTCATCGATGCAGACGGTTCCCTCCCCCTGCATGACGAGCTGAATGCTGGAAAAAGGCGGAACCGAGGAATCACATTTCCACGTCTCGTCACAGATGATGAGGTTGGCGCGTTCCAGACTGACGGTCGCTTCGCGCAGGCGGTTTTGGATAATCAGATTTGTTTCGTTCATAGGTTGTCTGTCCTGTTGCAGTGGTTAAGCATGATTTCGCGGATTGTTTTGTGCATTGCGCATCTACAGCCCGCTGGAAATTATAATCATTATTCTATCATACAAAAAGGAGATTTTGCAAATGGCACACAAGATCAGAGAGGTTTACATTGTACATCATTCTCACACAGACGTTGGTTACACAGACCTGCAGGAACAGGTTATTTACAACCAGGCGAATAACATCCGCCGGGCAGTAGAGCTGATTGAGGAGGGCCTGGAAAAAGGAACCAATCAGAAGGATCTGAAATGGAACTGTGAGACCTGGTACTGCGTAGAGCAGTTTTTAAAGGCTGCAACGAAGGAAGAAAAAAAGACGTTCTTCGATCTGGTAAAGAAAAACAGCATCGGTCTTTCTGCAAACTACTTAAATTTCAATGACCTGGCTGACTGCGAATATCTGACCGAGAAAATCCATGATATGCAGGAGGTATGCGCTAAGGAAGGCATTACCGTAAAGACTGCGATGTTTGCGGATATCAACGGCATTTCCATGGGACAGAGAGACGCTATGCTCGCAAACGGCGTTGAGTTCTTATATACAAATATCCACACCCATCACGGCATGTATCCGCTGTATCAGAACCAGAAGCCTTATTTCTGGGAAAATGAAGATGGCAAGCGTCTGCTGGTATGGAGCGGCGAGCATTACAACCTGGGCAACGCGCTCGGCATCGTATTCAACAAAAACGTCAACTTCATGACAGAGAATTACTTCGGCAAAGCACAGGGAGATGTTGCAGGGCCGCTGGAGAAGCTGCACTCCAACCTGATCGCAAGCATGGAGGAATATGAAGAAAACGGTTATCCCTATGATTTCTATATCGCAAGCGTTTCCGGTGTATTCTCCGACAACGCGCCTATCAATCCCGCAATTGCGGACACGGTAGCATTGTTCAACGAAAAATACAGCGAAGAAGTTACCCTGCGCATGGTAACCCTACAGGAGCTGTATGATCTGATCCGCAATAAGGTAGCGGATGCTCCCGTTTACCGCGGTGCGATCAACGACTGGTGGGGCAACGGTGTTGGCAGCACGCCTTATGCAGTAAAGCATTATAAAGAGGCAGTTCGTTTAAACCGTATCTGCGACCGACTGGAAGAAAAGACCGGTGTTCATAACGCAGAGCTGGTAAAAGCTTACGGCGATAACTCCTTGCTGTATGCGGAACACACCTGGGGGCATTCCGCAACCGTAACCAACCCTTACGATACCATGGTAACAAACCTGGATATACGTAAAAACAGCTATGCATCCAAAGCACATGAGGCAGCTGCAATGCGCAAAAACGAGCAGTGCCATCTGCTCGGCGATATCCTGCGTTACTACAATCTGTCCGGTAAGGTAAAAGCAGTATCCACCAGCCATGAAAAGAGAGTATTCCCGGTTGAGTTCTATGTGGAAACCATGAGCCTTCCGGCTGTAAAAGTAACCGATGACAAGACAAACGAAGTGATGGAGGTTCAGCTGTCTACACATCCCCGCGGTGTTCTGGTAAGCTTCCTGGCTGAATTTGAGCCAATGGAAGAAAAGACCTTCACTTATGAAGAACAGCCTGCATCGGCACAGACCCTGTTTACCAGAACCGCATGGGTCGGCGCAGAGCGTGTACGTGATATTATCAATACTTATGATACCGAAAGCTACAAGCTGCCTTACGGTATGGAAAACGATTCCTTCAAAATCAGCTGGAAGGTCGGCGAAGGAATTACTTCTTTCTATAATAAAAAAGCAGAGGTGGAAATGTGCAAGCCCGGATTGGAGACTTTCTTTACTCCTGTCTATGAGTGTACCAAAATCCGCAAGGATGTTTATGAAGAGCGCCGTCTGATCGGCAGAAATATCAGAGGCCTGCACGCGGAACAGTATCAGGGCGACTTAAAGGATGTAAGGATTCTCGATCATGGTCCGGTATTTACTAAGGTGGAACTGGTATTTGATCTGGAAGGAACGTACTACAGCAGCGTTATCATCAAGATGTACAACAAGCTGCCCAAGATTGAGTTTTCTTATCATATCGCAAAGACACTGAGCGAGGATATCGAGAGCGTATTTATGCCTCTGGCACTGAACCTGCCTGATGCAGAGGTTTCCATCCAGAATGGCGGCGTAGCCATGCGTCCTGGTATCGACCAGCTGCCCGGCACGAATATGGAGTACTATTTGGCAGATGAAGGCCTGATTTACCGTACCAAGGATCAGACGATTCTGGTAAATACATTTGATACCCCTCTGCTGTATATGGGAGCAATGGAATCCCATCCGATTCTTCTGTGCGATAACAGGGAAGAAAACAACAAGCGTCCGGTTTACAGCTGGATCATGAACAATACCTGGGAGACAAACTTCAAGATGGATCTGTCCGGCTTCAGCGAATTCCGTTACGGCGTGGAGATCGTAGACAACGGTTCTGTAAAAGAAGGCATGGAGCGTCTGTCTGATAACGATAAGGGCGTTGTAACCTTTATCTGCGGTTAATGTGATTTAATGGCTGTGGAATGAGGAGTAAAATGGAAAAGAAAAACTATATTCTGTTGTTTTTACAGATCGCAGCGATTGCCGTATCCGGAGTATTCGGGGGAGATACAACATTTGCCCTGATTACGGCGCTGATTGGCATTACATTTAATTTCCTGGTATCCATGAATATCGCGTCCGGATTTTTATTCGGATTCGTGTATGCGGTATGTAATGGCATTCTGGCATGGCAGACGAACGTTTACGCAACATTTGTATTCATGATCTTTATGCAGGCGCCGATGGCTCTTTACAGCTTGCGGAAATGGCATGGCAAGAAAAAAGAGACCGAAGCGATTATGAAGAAAATGGACCGCAGAGAACTGAGCTCAATGGTCGTTGGCGCGATTGTGTTATTCGTGATTATGACAGGCATTCTGTCCGCAATAAACGGTGCGTTCAACGCAAATGTATTGTTTGACACATTTTTCTTTGTCTGCAGCGTAACGGCCTGCATCGGCCTGGCAGCCTGCTACAAAAACGCGTACATCGTAAACCTTGGTTCCGGAATCGGAGGAACGATCCTCTGGCTGTATAAGGCGATTACGATGGAAACCGGAATTTCCATGGCAGTATTTTTCGCGATCGTGGCGCTCAACTCCGCACTGGCGGTACAGCAGCAGTATGGAAAAAACAGCCGGAGAGCAGCTGTTTGATTTGTTGAGCAAGGGATTTGAAAGGATTCAAAACCGGTATCTATCCTTTCGGAAGTATGCTATAATGAGCGCAAGTGAGTCAACATGCTTGCATGATTGACGAACGGCGGAATTCGCTCACGAGCAGCCTGCGCAGCAAGCGGAAAAACGCGACAGCACGGGCTCGTGAGCGAAGGAATACAAGCTTTTAAAAGCACACAAAAGGAGGGGTTTTCTATGAGCAGCAAAATGGCTGTCAAAAAGGAAGCGATTATGGCCCGATTTGGGGGAATGGGGTTCCATAACAGCGAAGCAAACGTCTGGCGGGAGATGGATGACGTCCAGTTCAACCAGTACGTCGGCAAGGTTTATCGGGAGCTTTCGCCCGGTTTTTCCAGAATGTGGGGAGGCTTTCCGGAATGGACGAAGGAAGAGATGGATGCGTTTGCAGAATATTGTGAAAAAATGCAGTGTAAGGTTGGTGCAACAATCTATCTGACCGGGCATTGCGTGCGGTATGAGACGGACGAGGAGCTGACTGCGTATGCATCGAATGTTGCAGACCGCCTGGAGTATCTGATCTATGAAAAGGGTCTGAGCAACGTAAAGATTTATTGTATGTCCAATGAACTGAGCTTGGATGACTGGGGAGACCTGGCATTTGAAATGGCTACGTTCAAAAAATATCATACCTATCTGTATAACGAGTTTGCGCACAGACATCTGCCGGTCTACCTGCTGGCGACCGACGCTTCCCCGATGGAGCGCTGGGAGACGGTGGAATGGGCGATTGCAAACGGCATGGTTCCGATTTCCAACGTATTTGGCGGACATCATTATGTAAACGACTTCGAAGCGGAGGATCTGGATTTTTATAAGATTTTCAAGCGCCATTGCTCTGATGTTGTCAATATGTTAAAGCCTTACGAGCGTCGTTTTATTCTGGGCGAGTTTGGTCTGGCGCAGGCATTCAAGCAGGGACAGAACAATATTAATGGCGTAAAGATGGACGTGTGTGATGCCTTCTATAACGGAAAGGAATCCTACTCTGCGCTGCAGATTTGTGAGATGGCACTGGCAGCAGTTAATGCCGGCGTGTATGCGATGGCACTCTGGACCTTTGTAGATGTTCCGAATCCCCGTGACCTGCAGTACCGTCTGAACAAATGGGGATTGCTGCGCTGGGATGATACGGATTACGGCGCACGGGACTGGCTGTATGCCTATGGCCTGCTGGTTCGCTATTTCCGGAAAAATTCCAAACCTCTTACGATTTCCTCCGAGGACTATCTGCTGCGCAGCGGCGGCGTTGTAAACGATGACGGTTCCTTCTCTGTTGCGATCGTCAATCGTCACAAAGAGCCTGTTGAGATCGATATTTCTCTGGAAAATCTGAAATCAGACAAGGCTCTGCGCAGATATCTGTATGATTCTGCCAATGTGCCCCGCAGCAAATTTGCAGACCTGCAGGATTACGATGAACTGATTGCATGCGCCGGCAACAGCGTGCATGTGACCGTTCCGGCAAGCTCCATCGTTCTGCTGACAACGGATTACACCGATCATAAGCCGGCAGCAATTACAGGTATTTGTGCAGAAGACGGGACAGTTACCTGGGAAGCCTCTACAGAGGCAGAGCATCGCTATTATCGTGTATACAAGGGTGATTCTGCAGACTTTGTTCCGACAAAGGAAAATCAGGTTGCCTCCACCATCGCAACGTCCTTTACGGATCCTGACGCAGCGCCCGGATTCTATAAAGTGGAGTCTGTCGATGCATGGGGAAATCACTGAACAGCAGCCGCGATAGCTGTTTGGCGTCAATAAAGTAATATGATGCCAGGGGCAAAAGGTCTAAGCCCACATGAGCTTGCTCATAGGTGGGTGAAAGACCTTGTGACCCGCCCTGATAGGAGCATAAAAGTGGGATGATAATCCCACGATATGCGACTATCGGGCAGGATTGTGGGAGTGCGCAGCACGGAACAATCCGTAGGCATCAAGTCGGGGGCTTTTGACCCCGACATCAGTAATATAGTTTGGTTGTGCGGATCAGACGGGAAGAAACGAGGAATGAGATGACCTATAACGAAGCGATTGAATGGATGGATTCAAGACACTGGAGCGGCACGGGAAAAGGGATCGTGCGGTCACAGGAGCTTTTGGAACGGCTTGGAAATCCGCAGGACAAGCTGAAATTTGTACATGTGGCGGGTACGAACGGCAAAGGTTCGGTCTGCGCGTGCCTGTCGAAAATTCTGACGGCAGCCGGCTATCAGGTTGGACTGTTTGTTTCTCCCCATTTAAAACGTTTTAACGACAGGATTTATTTTAACGGAACAGAGATCGGAGACGAAGATTTTGCGAGGTTGGCGTCACGGATCCGAACACAGGCAGAAGTCATGAAGGATGCGCCGACGGTGTTTGAGATCATGACGGCAATGGGGATGCTGTATTTTGCAGAAAAACAGTGTGATCTTGTGATGTTGGAAGTCGGCATGGGCGGCAGGCTGGATTCCACCAATGTGATCCGAACGCCGGAGGCTGCTGTTATTACCTCCATCGGACTGGATCATACAAAGGAGCTGGGTGATACACTGGAAAAAATCGCGGGAGAAAAGGGCGGTATCATAAAAACAGGCGGCACGGTCATTGTGGACGGAAGCAATACAGCAGTTATGCCGGTATTTGAAAAAATCTGTCAGAAAACAGGCGCGCTGCTTGTTACAAGCGCGCCGGAACAGATTCAGAATGTTGTGTTAAGTCCGGCGGGCGAGGTATTTGATTATAAGGATTTAAAAGCGCTTCATCTCTCTTTGACAGGTGTCTATCAGATGAATAATGCAGCGGTGGTCATAGAAACCCTTCGTGTGCTGGAACAAAAAGGGTATAGGATCGGTGAAGCTGCTCTGCGCAAGGGGCTTTCAGAGGTATATTGGCCGGGACGCTTTGAGCGCCTGCATGAGCAGCCGACCTTTCTCGTGGATGGCTCCCATAACCCGGACGGTATCCGGGCACTGCTGAAAAGCCTGCGCAGTTATTTTCCGGATAAAAAAATCCGTTTCCTGCTGGGGATTCTTTCTACAAAGGATGTCAGCACAATGCTGCAGCTGATCGAACCTTTGGCAGAGGAAATCGGCGTGATTATGCCGCCGTCTGAAAAAGCGATGGATAATGAAAGAATGGCGCAGCAGATCAGCCGGGAATGTGCGGTAAGGACAACGGCATTTGATTCGATCGAAGAAGGGGTACGCAGTATGATCGAAAATGCTGAAAAGGAGGATGTGATCTGTGCAACCGGCTCGCTGTATTCGATTGAAGAGATCCGTACCTGCGCAAATCGGGAATTTCATCAAAACTGCGGAGGCTGTGAGAGACTGTGACATCGGAAGAAACTGCGCGCTTTACTGCAGCAAAGGAGCGGATCATCGGTAAAAATCGGGAACGCAATGGTATCGGCACCCTTTCGGAAAAGACGGTTCACGCGGTGTTGAAAAACTATTACGCTCCGGATGAAACGCAGCATGAAATCCCGGTGGAGGGCTGCGTGGCAGATATATTTAATGGAAAAGAGATTATCGAAATCCAGACCAGAAGCTTCGATCGGATGCGCCCGAAGCTGGAGCGATTCCTGCCGCTGTATCCGGTGACGATCGTGTACCCGATCCCATACAGCAAGCATGTTTTCTGGATCGACGAGGAAACCGGAGAAATTTCCGGCGGACGGAAATCTCCATTAAAGGGAAGTCCTTATCTGGCATTTAAGGAGCTGTACCGGATCAAAGCTTATCTGCAAGATCCGAACCTGACGATCCGGCTCACGTTTCTGAATATGGAAGAATATAAGCTGTTAAATGGTTGGAGCCGGGACAAAAAACGTGGCTCCAGCCGTTATGACAGAATTCCCATTTCCATCGAACAGGAAGTGGAATTTACCTGCGCACAGGATTATGTCCAGCTGATCCCCTACGATCTGCCGGAGCCGTTTACGTCCGCGCAGCTCGGCAAAGCTGTCCATATCCGAAAGGAGCAGGCGGGTATTGTGTGCAATATCCTTCATGACCTCGGCGTGATTGAGCGGGACGGGAAAAAAGGAAATGCGTATCTCTACAGGGTGGTGGAGGTATGAGCTTCGATGGACAGAATATCGTCCAGAAAAATCTGCATTCCATCCTCCAGTGTGAGGATGCGCTGGAGAAGGTCGAGCTTTTTGACTGTGCCGGATATAGAGACATAGGAACCGCCCTGTTTGCGTTTGTCAGGGCAAAAAAAGGTAATGGAAATCAGCGGTTTTTCGGAGAGATGTTCGAGAAGCTGCTGAAATTTTATATCGAGAAGCTCTTGCATATCTTCGTTGAGTGTGATCTTTTCTTCTGTCAGGCGCGCTGTTTCCAAAATGGCGGAATCATAGCCGGTGAGAGCGGCAAAAGGAGAAAACTGGGCCGCGCGGTCATGCATGGACATCTGAGGATGTGTTTTGGAAACGTGGTGCGGAAGATGGATGATATCGCTGTAGTCTGGTTTCATGCTTTATGTCCTCCAATCTGGTTGTTGCGGTCTTTGGCGGTTGCGCCCTCTTCCAGGTTCATCGCTTTGAGGACTGCGTTTTTACCGAATTTTTTTCGGATGGAAAGCATCGCCTCCTGCAGCTTTCGCTCACGCGCCAGGTCAGCAGCGTCGGCCTTCTGTTTTTGTTCTTCTGCTGCATAATCTGTGAAAAGATCGAGCTGGGTAAAGCGGTCTTTCTTCTGCAGAGCAGTGTCCTCCGGGATAATGTGGTTGGCGACAATATACAGCCGTCGGATCAGGAGCGTCGGATCGATAAGACGATCGAAAAGATCGACGGCGGCGTTCATGATCCTGTGGGAAGAGGAGGTATAGTCGTCCAGATTTTGGGTCCCATGCGCCTGCTTTGGAATCGAGCGGCCGTAGCGGTCTGTTTCGATGGAACCGTGGTAGGCGGATCTCCGGGAGGGATCGGACAGGTTTTCGATATCGTAGCCGACAGTGAGGACAATCTGGTCGGTTACGATTTTTTTATTTACAAGATCGAGGGCGAGCTGGTCTGCCATTTCTTTCAAAACGAGCTTTGCTTTGTCTGTCTCATACGGACAATGCAGAACCTGCCCGGAGCTGATGCTGTTGGTTTCCGGTTTGTAGGCTTTGATTTCCGGGACGGTGCAGGGTTCAAAGCCCCAGGCGTGATCGATCAGAAGCTCTGCATTTTTCCCGAAAAGCCGATAGAGCAGGTCTTCATTTTTGACAGAGCAGCGTGCGATATCCCCCATCGTGAACAATCCATTTTCGGCAAGCTTTCTGGCATAGCCGTGTCCGATGCGCCAGAAGTCAGTGAGCGGTTGATGTGCCCAGAGCTTTTGTCGGAATGTCATTTCATTGAGAAAAGCGATGCGCACGCCGTATTCATCTGCCGGGAGGTGCTTTGCTACGATATCCATTGCAACCTTGCAGAGAAAAAGATTCGTCCCGATGCCGGCAGTAGCGGTGATTCCTGTCGTATCCATGACATCGAGAATAATTTTACGGGCAAATTCGCGGGCAGTCATCCCGCTGGCGGGCAGATAATCCGTAATGTCCATAAAAACCTCGTCGATGGAATAAACGACGATATCCTCCGGTGCGACGTATTTCATATAGATAGAATAAATTCTGGTGCTGCATTCCATATAATGTGCCATCTGGGGCGGCGCAATCAGAAAATCAACGGCGAGTGCCGGATTCTGAGAAAGCTCCGAGAAAAAATAGGATGTACCGGAAAGTAGCTGTCCGGGCGCATGCTGTTTTCGTTCGATATTGACTTCCCGGACTCGCTGCTTTACTTCAAAAAGACGACTTCGTCCGGACATGCCAAAGCTTTTCAGAGATGGTGTGACAGCAAGACAGATGGTTTTGTCTGTACGGCTGATGTCTGCCACGACAAGGTTGGTGTCAAGGGGGTCAAGGCCGCGCTCCCGACATTCTACGGAAGCGTAAAAGGACTTTAAGTCGATGGCAATATAGATGCGGTCTTCCATGAAATGTTGGTCTCCTTTCTTTATTTCATAGGAAAATGCGTCCTATGAAATAAAAACGCTCCGCGAGGATGCGCACTCGGCGCAAGGGTAGATGGTTGCCGAGGCAACCGCGCCTCGGCGCGAGAATGTGCCAAGGCACATTCTTTTTTACAATATTGCAGTGGCTTTTTTATATTATACACGAACTGATGTTCGTTTTGCAAAGGAAATCTTTTTATCTGGTTTCCTATTTTTTTCGAACAGTCCTTCAGAAAGATGATATAATGAGCGAAAGTGAGTCAACATGCTTGCATGATTGACGAACGGCGAAATAATTGAGTGAGCTATGCTCACGATATAATGAGCACGAAAGAAAAACAAGCGACGCCGAAGGCGGCATTTGTTTTTCTCGTGCCATTAGCGAAGGAGCAGCCTGCGCAGCAGGCGGGAAAGCGCGTCAACGCGGGCTCGTGAGCGAGCGAGAGCGCAAGAGAGCGGGAACAAGCGAAGCCTGCTCATCGCGAACGGCGAATGTCGATCATGAACGAAGTTCATGATATACTATCATCTATAGGATGCCCAGGGTGAAAAGGAGGATTCCTCGTTATGTTCAGACAAAGAAAACAGGCTGTGAAAAAATCGGCACAGCAAAATGTTGTAATCATTTATGCCGATGATCTTGGGTTTGGGGATCTTGGATGTTATGGGAGCAGGAAGATCGATACCCCGAATCTGGACAGGCTATGCGCAGAAGGATTGAAATTCACCAACGCATATTCCACCTCTGCGGTTTGTACGCCTGCACGCTTCAGTATCCTGACAGGGCGTTATCCGTTCCGGAATGATCAGGCACATATCCTGCCGGGAGATGCAGGCTGCATTATCAAAAGAGAGCTTGATACCGTTCCAAAGCTGTTTCAGAGAGCGGGGTATCATACCGGAATTGTTGGAAAATGGCATCTGGGGCTGGGAGATGGCAGCCGGCCCATCGACTGGAATCAGGAGATCGATCTGACACCGATAGACCTTGGTTTTGAGGAATCGTTTATTTTTCCGGCAACGGCAGACAGAGTGCCCTGTGTATTCCTGGAGGGACGCTCGGTAGTAAACCTGGACCCAAAAGATCCAATCGAGGTTTCCTACGAAGCAGAATCTCCCTTTGAGGATATTCCGACGTATTATAAAAACCCGGAGCTTCTGCGCGTGCGTTCTTCTCACGGACACGATAAGAGCATTGTAAACGGCATCGGAAGGATTGGCTATATGCGCGGCGGAAGCAAAGCGGTCTGGAAGGATGAAGAGCTGGCGGAAACCTTTTTAAATCGGGCAAAGCAGTTTATTTCAGACAGCTGCAGGGCAGAAAAACCATTCTTTTTGTATTATGCCCTTCATCAGCCCCATGTACCCCGCGTGCCTTCTGCACGCTTTGAGGGCGCAACCGGACTGGGACCCAGAGGGGATGTGATCGCAGAGCTTGACTGGTGCGTTGGGGAAGTGATGGCTGCACTGGAAAAAGAAGGGATTCAGGATAACACTATGATTATTTTTTCCAGTGATAACGGACCGGTACTGGATGACGGTTATCTGGACAGAGCATATGAATTAAACGGAACGCATCGAGCAGCAGGACCGCTGAGAGGCGGAAAATACAGCAAGTTTGACGGCGGCACCAGGATTCCGTTTATTGTATACAGTTCTGCGCTGACACACCGGGGCGTTTCCGAGGCGCTGATCAGCCAGGTAGATCTGTATGCTTCCTTTGCACACATGCTTGGCATTGAAACAGGAGAGGACAGCGCGGTAGACAGCCAGGACAGGTACGCGGCGCTGATCGGAGAGGATCCTGCAGGCAGATCAGAACTGATGACAGAGGACTTAACCTGCGGGAAAATGCTGCGCTGCGGCAGCTGGGTATACTTATCTCCCAGCGAAGGAGCTCCATATATGCCTTTTACCAGGATTGAAACCGGATTATCGAAGGATCCGCAGCTTTACAATATGGATTACGATATCGGGCAGCAGAACAATATCGCCTGGGATTATGCAGATCAGGTGGAGAAGATGGAGAAGCGTCTGCAGGAGATTCTGACAAGCGAAAGCACCAGATAAAAGGAAAAACAAAGAATGCCCGGAAGATCCGGGTAGAAAGGATTGAAAAATGGCAGGATATCTGATTAAAGAAACCACTTGCGAGGAACGCAAACAGATCGTGGAGGAGGCACTGGGCAATCTGTCCGCCAGCTGCGACGGCTGTATGGCGGGACTTGCGGATATGTATCAGGATTACATCGACGGTAAAAAAGAAATCCGTGACATCAACATGGAATTCAATGCCAGATACGAGAGAGGAGACATGGATCGGGAAGAAAGAAGAAGCTGTCCGATGTCCGTGTAAAGGGAGAAAGAATAGAAAGACAGAAATCAGCCGGGGCGCAATAGTGCGTTCCGGCTGATTTTATCCTAATCGAAACTGTCAGTTGATAAAACATTGGGAGGATGCGCTCCAAAAAGGCGGGCTTTTATCAGGCTTCACATTTTTTTCACGGAAAAAAGTGGAGGCTTTAAGGTTATTTTAAACTTGCTGTACTATACTGGGCAGCATCAAAGAGATAAAAGTGACCGTTGGCGCAAAGCGCCTGCAGAAAGGAGCTATTTATGAAGAAAAAATATATGGCGATCGTTTTGGGTATGAGTGTTGCGCTTGCATCCGTGACCGGGTGCGGTGGTCAGACGGAGCAGACGCAGACAACAGTGGAAACGACAGCAGAGGCGGACGCTTCAGAGGAAACGGAGGCGCAGGCGGATGTGATTTATGGCGAGGTGGCGTCTGTGACAGATACGAGTGTCACGATTCAGGTCGGGACGATGAAAGAGGGCGGAGCGCCTGAGAAGCCGGACGATGCGAATGGCGCAGACAGTGCTCCGGATGGTATGCCGGACGATCAGCCGTCCATGCTGGAACTGGATGGAACGGAGCAGACCATTGCCGTGACAGCGGACACCGTAATTACGCGGCAGCAGATGGGTGGACCGCAGGGCGGCGCACCTGGCGAAGCAGGAGAAAATAGAGCGCCAGAGAAACCGGATGATGCAAACACGCCCACGGACGGAAACGGTGCGGATGGAAGCGCAGCAGACAAGGAGAGCGCAGCTGAAACCGGCACGGGCGTGACAGATGCAGCGCCTGAGAAACCGGATGGTGCGGGCAGCATGGATAAAACCGACGGCGAGGGTGCGGCAGGAGCTCTCGAGCAGCCCGGCACCGATGCAGTCTCTGAAATACTGCAGCTGTCTGATCTGGAAGCGGGCGACACGGTTGCGATTACGCTGGATGCAGATGGAAACGCTGCTGCGATCAGCGTCTTTTCAATGGGCGGCGGCATGGGTCAGCCCGGCGGTGGGCAGAATGAGAAGCCGGACAGCTATGCAGCACTGCAGGAGTATACTGAGGATACAGAGCTTTCCGGGGAGACAATCGACTCTGCGGGAACAGATGAAAATGCAGTTCTGGTATCAAATGGTGCGACGGTCAGCATTGACGACAGCACGATTACCCGGACATCCTCGAACAGCACAGGCGGCGACAGTTCAAGCTTTTACGGTGTCGGGGCGGCAGTGCTTGTGACGGACGGAACGGCGAAAATTTCTGACAGTACGATCGATACGGACAGCGCTGGCGGAGCCGGAGTATTCGCCTATGGCGACGGCGTTGCGTATGTATCTGACAGTACGATTACGACGAAGCAGGATACAGCAGGCGGCATTCATGTAGCGGGCGGCGGCACCTTGTATGCATGGAATCTGGATGTGGAAACGAACGGAGAATCGTCCGCTGCGATTCGTAGCGACAGAGGAAGCGGAACGATGGTCGTAGATGGCGGCAGATACACCTCGAACGGAACGGGTTCTCCGGCGGTTTACAGCACAGCGGATATTTCGATTCATAATGCAGAGCTGACGGCAAACAATTCCGAAGCGGTCTGCATCGAGGGTCTGAACAGTCTGCGTCTGTATGAATGCGATCTGGCTGGTTCCATGCAGGATCTGAGCCAGAACGACTGCACCTGGAACGTCATTTTGTATCAGAGCATGTCCGGCGATTCGGAGGTCGGAAACAGCACATTCGAGATGATCGGAGGCTCTCTGACTGCGAAAAACGGCGGCATGTTCTATACGACGAACACAGAATCTTCTTTCTATCTGGAAAATGTGACGATTACGAATGCGGACAACAGCGACTTTTTCTTAAAGTGCACCGGAAATGAAAATCAGCGCGGCTGGGGAGCTGCCGAAGCAAACGGCGCGGATTGCCTGTTTACCGCAAAGGATCAGGAAATGGAAGGCGATGTGATCTGGGACAGCATCAGTCAGCTGGATTTTTATCTGACCGGAAACAGCACGCTGACCGGAGCATTTGTGCAGGATGAAAGCTGCGCAGGAAACGGCGGCGACGGCTATGCGAACCTGTATATCGGCGAAAACAGCACCTGGGTAGTGACCGGGGACAGTGCGGTAACGAATCTGAGTTGTTCCGGAAAAATTGTGGATGCGGATGGAAATACGGTTACCGTAAAAGGCACGGACGGAACTGTTTATGTAGAAGGTGACAGCAGCTATACGATTACAGTAAAGAGCTGGTCTGACAGCGCAGATTTAAGCGGTGCAGGCAGTGCGGACAGCTGGTCTGACCACGAGGAGCAGAAAGAAATGGACGAAATAGCACGTCTTTTTTAAAAACCTTTACGAAGCACTTACGAAGTTTTACAAACCGTTGGTAGTTGATACCGACGGTTTTTTTTATAATCGAAACTGTCAGTTGATAAAAACACAACAGAGGAGAAAGATTGAAAAATAAAATTTTTCAATCGCGAGATTTGTGTCTGCGCGCACTTGACACAAACTCGGCATGCGCAAAAAGCGTGCGCAGAAATGAGAGGAAAAGATGAAAAAATTTATCAGTCTTGTTTTAGCAGGTATCATGACATTTTCCCTTGCGGCCTGCGGACAGAATGCAACTGCAAATCAGACCGCTGTACAGAATCAGAGTACAGCAAACGAGGAAAACGCTGCAAATGAGGCAGCGGATACTGCAGAAAGTGCAGCCACAGCCAGCACGGATTCGATGGAATTGACCATGTATTTCCCGGTAGCAGTTGGCGGCGGTCCGGATGCTCTGATTGATGCGCTGTGCTCGCAGTATCATGAAGAAAATCCGAATATTACGATCAAACCGGTATATGCCGGAAGTTATGCGGACACCCGTACAAAGGTACAGGCTGCGATCAAGGCAGGCAATACACCGGATATGGCAATCATGTTTTCGATCGATCTGTATTCCCTGCTGGCAATGGATGCGATTGCAGATATCGACAGCTTCTGTACGACGGATGCAGACAAAGAATGGCTGAACGGTTTCTACGATGGATTCATGATGAACAGCCGTGACGGAGAGACTACCTACGGTATTCCGTGGCAGAGAAGTACCATTGTGCTTTACTACAATAAAGAAGCGTTTCAGGAAGCAGGATTGGATCCTGAGAAAGCACCTTCCACATGGGATGAGTTGAAGGAGGATGCGAAGAAGCTGACAAAAGCGGACGGTTCTCAGTATGGCATTGAAATTCCTTCTGACGGCTATGCTTACTGGATGCTGCAGACCTTCTGCAACCAGCAGAGTGGTTTTAACCTGATGAACAATACCGGTACGGAAGTTTATTACAATGACGAAAGAACTGCAAAGGGACTTGAGTTCTGGAAATCCTTGGCGGAGGACGGTTCCATGCCTACCGGAATTGTTGCATGGGCAACAACTCCTTCTGATTTCATCGAAGGAAAAACAGCGATGATGTACCATACGACAGGCAATCTGACAAATGTAAAAAACAACGCAACCTTCGATTTCGGTGTGGCAATGCTTCCTGCGGATGAAACCCCCGGTTCTCCTACCGGCGGTGGGAACTTCTATATTTTCAAAGGCGTATCCAAAGAGCGTCAGCAGGCTGCATTTGAGTTCATCAAGTGGATGACGGATGATGAAAGAGTTGCCCAGTGGAGTATCGACACCGGTTATGTTGCGACCAGACCTGCCGCATATGAGACGGAGCGCATGAAACAGTATGCGGAAGAATTCCCTTATTGCCTGGTAGCAAGAGATCAGCTGGAATATGGTTATGCAGAATTATCTACCTATAATCAGGCAGAGGTTCAAAAAGCGATCGATGATGCGATCTCGTATGTCATGACTGACCAGAAGGATGTAAAATCCGCGCTGGAGGAAGCGCAGACAACTGCGGAAAATATTTTAAAGGCTTATCAGTAAACAAAATGTACGCACTGCAAAAATTCGATTTCGTTGTCTTGAATAATACGGGTTATTCCGGGGAAAAGACCAGTCTGTCGTCTTAGCGCAGACTGGTCTTTCCGGATAGAGAAAAAGTGAGGAAAGAGTATGGCAGAAACAATGATGCCGGAAGTAAAGTTTGGCGCAGAGAATCCGCTGTTTTCCCTGAAAACGACAAACAGAAAAACAATAACGGAATATGATAAAGCGCTGAAAATAGAGATTAGCAATAAATGGAAAAGAACACGGACGGCATGGCTTTTGCTGGCACCGTCGCTTGTGTTTCTGACGATTTTTACGATTTATCCGATTATCAAAAGTATCATCAACAGTTTTTATCTGGATAATCTGTCGGTAATGCAGCCGGTATTTGCAGGATTGTCTAATTATAAGGCATTGTTTCAGGATTCGGTTTACTGGGAATGTTTCTGGAATAACCTGTTGATTGCGATTGTGACAGTACCGGTCAGTATCGGGCTGGCAGTAGCGATGGCGATGTTTGCAAACAGCTTAAAATGGGGGAAAGCGATTGCAAGACTTGGATTTACTTATCCTACGTTTATTCCGCTTGTAGCGGCGGCCAATATCTGGATGTTTATCTATACGCCGATTTACGGATTGCTTGGATACATCAATCCGAACTGGAGATTTCTGGCGGATGGAAAGACCGCGATCTGGGCGATTATGGTAATGCTGATCTGGAAGCAGGCAGGCTATATTATGTTATTTTATGTTGCAGGTCTGCACGGAATTTCCAGAGAGCTGTTTGAAGCGGCAAAGATCGACGGGGCAAACGGATTGCAGATATTCAGACGCGTTACCTGGCCGATGTTAAAGCCGACGACAATCTATGTGCTGATTATTACGCTGACGAACGCCTATAAAATGGTAGACCATCTATATATCATGACGAAGGGTGGTCCGGGTAATGCGACGAATGTGCTGCTATTCTACATCTATCAGACCGGGTTCGATTACTGGGATACCGGAAAAGCTTCTGCAATGACAGTTATTCTGGTAGCGCTTTTGCTGGTGGTGACAAGCGTGTGCTTCTTTGTGCAGGATAAAAAAGCATATTACAATGATTAGAGACTGCTGAATTTTGGCAGAAAAAGGACAGGAAATATGGTAAATACAAGAGCTATGGCTATTCAGACAACGAGAAAATATCGTCCGGTTCCGGTGGGACAATTGTTGATAAACGGCATAATGCTGTTGTTTCTGGCAGTATCCATGATTCCGTTAATCTGGGTGATCCGAACTGCATTTATTCCAAAAGACCTGGCGTTGGATCTGACAGCGCTTGCGCTGCCCACGCTTGACAATTTTAAACGGGTGTTGGCGGCAGCCCCTTTTGGAAAATATTATGGCAATACGATTTTCATTACGGCGGGCGTTCTGCTGATTCAGTTTGTGTTGATTACACTGGCTGGATATGCGTTTGCGAGAATTGATTTTTATGGATCAAAAGTTTTATTTGTTCTCTTTTTATCCCAGCTGATGATCGCTCCGGAGGTGTTGATCCTGCCGAATTATTCCATGATGGCGAAATGGGGACTTACCGATACGAAGATCGGCATTATGCTTCCGTTTTTTGCATCAGCGATGGGAACGCTGATCGTGAGACAGACGATGAAAACAATACCATACGAGCTGGAGGAAGCAGCCAAAATGGATGGTGCAAATCTGTTCGAAATCCTTTGGAAGGTTTATGTGCCGCTCTTGAAGCCGGCTTATGTATCGTTTGGAATGATTTCTGCATCCTTTCAGTGGAACAACTTCCTCTGGCCGCTTGTTATGACGGATTCCGTTGAAAAAAGACCGCTTTCTCTGGGGCTTGCCATGTTTGCGATGTCTTATGAAACCGGAGTGCAGTGGAGCGATGTGAGCGCTGCAACGGTACTCGTATGTGCGCCGCTGCTGATTTTATTCTTTGTGTTTCAGAGACAGTTTATGGAAAGTTTTATGCATTCGGGAATTAAATAATACAGTCGATACCATAAAAGTGCAGGACGGATAAGGTTCTGCACTTTATTTATGACAATAGAATGTTCGCAGAGCGTGCATTCTATTGTTTGTGCGCTTTTTTACAGTGTTGACAGTGCCAAAACGGACAGATATAATAGCAGCAGGGTAAAATCGAAGGAAAGGTTTGGAAGAAGAAATTGGAAAGAAAATACGATTTGACAAAGGGAGATGTTTTCCGGACGATCCTGATGTTTATGCTGCCGATCCTGGCAGGAAACGTATTTCAACAGCTGTATTCTGCTGTGGATACGATCATCGTGGGCCGTACCCTTGGTTCTGACGCGCTGGCGTCGGTTGGAAGCATCGGGAGCCTGCAGTTTCTGGTGTTTGGATTTTGCTCTGGTCTTGCGGGCGGTGTGACAGTTGTGACATCTCAGTTTATTGGCGCAGGAAAAACGGAAAATGCGAGACGTTCCACAGCGGTGATCTATATGATCTGGGCGGTGGTTTCCCTGCTTTGTACCGTGGTAGGTATTGTTTGCCTGCCAGGGCTTTTGCATATTTTGAATATGCCGGAAAATCTGTTTCAGCGTGCGTATGCTTATCAGCTGGTCTGCTTTATCGGACTTGGAGGACAGCTTTTATACAACGTGGAATCAAGCCTTTTGAGGGCGATTGGAAACAGCAAAGTACCGCTTATTTTCCTGATCATTTCCTCTGTGTTGAATATTATATTGGATTTTGTGTTTATTCTGGTGTTTCATATGGATGTGATCGGAGCAGCTGCAGCGACGATTCTGGCCCAAAGCCTTTCCGGGGTCGGCTGTCTGATCTACAGCTTTCGGAAATATCCGCAGCTGCGTGTCAGAAAAGAAGATTTTAAAATATCATTTGCTTTTCTAGCGGATCATCTCCGGGTAGGGCTGCCGCTTTCGATTCAGGACTCCATTACGGGCGTCGGAATGATGGTATTTCAGAGTGCGCTAAACGGGATGGGTGCAGATGCGATTGCGGCATACACTGCATGTAATAAGCTGGAAACCTTTGTCGTGATGCCGATGTATTCGATCGCAGTTGCCATGGTAACGTTTACAGCACAGAATTTTGGTGCGAAGCAATATCAGAGAATTCGAAAAGGAATGAAGGTTTCCCTTTTGAGCTGTCTCTTTTTCAGTGTTGTGGTAGGCGGATTGATCATTGTGTTCTGTAAGCCGCTCGTTTCGATTTTCGTTGGAAGCGGTGCAGTAGAGGTGATCCGGCTGTCCAGAATTTACAACAGTATTGAAGCCAGCTGCTTATGGTGTGCGGCGCTGTTGTTCACCTACCGGGGCGCGGTGCAGGGAACCGGAAATACGAAGATCCCGATGATGGGCGGATTTTTGGAGCTTCTCATGCGTGTTTTTGCAGCACTTTGCTTAAGCCGTATCTGGGGCTTTCCGGGACTGGCAATGGCCTATCCGCTGGCGTGGATATTTGCGGCACTGTTAAACATGTGGTATTATCGAAAGCTAGACAAAAATGATTTTCAGTGTACCAGAACTTCATCAATATGAAGAAGAATATGTTCCATGAGATAGAGGAGGACGAGTTGCTCGTCCTCCTTTGTCATGTCGGAAATCGGCTGCAGGAGAGTGATGTGGAGAATTGAGGTATCCAGAGAGCTTTCCGTAACTGCAAAGGCACAGAGACATTCTTTGCCAAATACGGAAACCTGCGCCTGAATATCACCGGTCATAACTTGGTCATAGGAGCTTTTCAGGCGATCCAGAATATCAAAAATCGCATAGACGGTCATACGCCGCGGACAGCCTAGATCCTGTTTGAGCGTGAACATGAGAGAGCCCTCCTATTACATTTTCCAATGAAAACTGGCGTTTTTTGCTTTTTTCAATGCTGCAGACTTACAGCGGACGCAGCGTGCCTATTATTTCGGCAAGCACATTGCTGGAGTTATCAATATTTTCTTCGGATGTGCTTGCACCGACGATATAGGGGACACCATCGATATCAGCTGCAGCGAAGATAGAAATATCAGAATCGTGAGAAACGATCCGAAATTGCCAGACAATATCGTCTTCACGGCTTTCTGTCATGATCTCCGAAAGGGAAGCGCCGGAGACATCTTCCCAGATGCCGGAAAGGTAAGCAATACATTCGTCTGCGTTTTTTCCGGCAGAAAGTCCCTGCTCCACCTCAATATATTCCTCTTCGTTGGAGGAAAGGAAAAGAAGGAGGGCGGTTCCGCTGTTGCCGTTTGGAAGCGTAAAGCTGCTGCGTCTTGTGCTGCTGATCTGAGTGGAATCCGTGATGCATTGGATGCCTGCAGCGGTGTCGCAATAGCGCTCGTAGGTAATATCCACAGGACCATTTATACGAAAGGATGTCAGACTGTTGTAAATCTGTGTGTGGTCTGTTTCGGAATCCTTTGGATAGGAGCCGACGAGCAGATATGCGCCAAAGTCATTCCTTCCTTCTACTGCAAGCAGTACATGCTGCAGGGTGGTCTGGCTGGAATCTGTTCCCTGGAAGAAAATCTGGTAAGCGGACTGTCCGCCGAAATCGTCCGGTCCTGCGGTCAGAATCATGGCGTCGGTAAGACCGTAGCCCTCTGCGTAGGAGGAAACAATATCCTCCCGGTAGTTTTCGATGTCGGCAAGGGAATAGATCGGAACAATTGTAGCCCAGTTGAAGCTGGTTTCGATCCGGCAGTTTCTGGCATTGTTGGTAAAAGTAAAACCATCATCTGAAACGCTATACTCTGCCGGAACGTCGATGGTAGCATTTAAAATTCCGAGATCATAGGTGACAACTTCCGTACCGGTGCTGTCGTTTGAATCGCCGGAAGAAGGATCGTCCGGTGCGTCTGGATCCTGCCCGGGCGGGGTTTGAGAGGGCGTCGGCGTATCCGAACCGGGAGGTGCAGATGCAGAAGAAGGATTCATGGACGAAGCAGAGTTTGTGTAGCTGGTATTTTTTCCGGACTTTCCGGAAAGGGGCAAAAAGAGGACGAGGGCGACTACCGCGACCAAAGCGCCGCCAAGAGCGACTGCCAGAAGCGGATTTTGTTTCAGATGTGCCGACAGGACAGCAAAAAATGTGGAAGGTCGGGAAGACACCGCGCCGGAATATGGCTGCGGTGCGTTTGCCGTTGATCCGGGGGATGGCGATTGTGCCGATGCAGTTGCAACATCCCCGTTCAGCGCGCAGATAAAGGCCTCCATGCTCATGAAGCGGTCTTCCGTACGGATGCTGAGCGCCTTCAGAATCGCCTGTTCGATGGCAGGGGAAATGGAGATGCCAAGCTCGGAGGGGCGTTTGAGCGTATCGCCGTGAATCCGTTCGATGGAATCCGGCGGAAGAACTCCGGTGATGCAGCGGTAAAGCGTTGCACCCATGGCATAAACGTCTGTCCAGGGTCCCTGATTTCCATGGGAAGAGTATTGCTCCTCCGGGGCATAGCCATGCTTTAGAATAACGGAAACACTTTTCCCATCACCGGAAGCAAAGCGCGCTGCGCCGAAGTCCAGAAGCCTGCTGTCACCGTCGGCGGTCAGGTAAATGTTGTCCGGGCTGATATCCCGGTGTAAAAGCTGCATGGAGTGGACAGAAACGAGCGCGTTCATAACAGGCAGCAGGATTTTCAATGCTTCTTCGCAGGAAATTTTTTCCCCGTGCGCAGCAAGATAGGCTTTTAGACTGGTGCCGTTCACGTATTCCATGACGAAGTATGCGGTGTTGTTTTCCCGGAAATAGTTCTGGACGGAAACGATATTCGGTGTGTTCTGGAGCTTTGCCAGAATGCGTGCTTCCTCCAGAAAACGTTCCATTCCGGATTGATAATCCTTTTCCTGATGACTGGTCAGAACGACAGTATAGCGGTCGGTATTCCGGGTAGCCATGGCGGAGGGCATATATTCTTTGATGGCGACTTTGATTTCGAGGGTCAGGTCAAAGCCGAGGTAGGTAATGCCGAAGCCGCCGATGCCGAGGACTTTGCCGATCAGGTAGCGGCCGTTTACAATTGTGCCCAGGGGAAGGGCGAGATAGGGCTGCTGCTTTGTTTCATCGAACCCGCAGACGGGGCAGACCGTGCCGGGGTCTTTTTCGGAAAAGCAGCCGTAACAGATACGTTCGGGATTCATAATTCCTCACATTCCGCCGCAAAAGCGGCTTTTGATGATAGACAGTTGTAAAATGTTCCGGTGTATTAGGAAAAGGCTGGCGAGATCGCATCGGGACGGCTGATGCAGGTCAGGACGAAAAGCGTCCCATCGATGCTGCGGATGCGTTCCGTATGGCGAAACAGCAGCCCTACGAGCCAGTCTGTCGCGTTGTTGGCTTTTGAAAATTCAATCTGGATTTCCAAAGGTTCAATATAAAAATCTCCGCAGCAGACAAGGCTGCCCTCCCCCGGCAAAAGCACCGGGAGGGAAGTCTCTTTTTGCAGCCGGCCATCTGCCATCAGATGGTAAAAGACGGCAGCTTCGGGAAAAGAAAGCGTATCGGAGGAAAGCTCGACCAGCCGTGTTTCAAGGAGAGCCGCACAGGAAAGACCTGTTCTGGCAGAAATCGTATCAGATGCAGTCATAGGTTCTCTCATTTCTGCGCACGTTTTTTGTGCATGTCGAGTTTGTGTCAAGTGCGCGCAGACACAAATCTCGTTTATTCCTTTGCAACGAGAAAACGGTTTGAGGGATCGCAGAGGAAGAACGTATCTCCGGCATAGAGCTTTTCGGGGACGTTCGGGGCGAGCTTTTTCCCATTTCCAAGAAAGGTTCCATAGGAGGAACCGAGGTCGGTCAGGACGAAGCAGCCTTCCCCCGGATTGTAGGAAAGCTGGCAGTGGCGGCTGCTGATGCCGGGCGTGCTCTTTTCATAAATGATGTTGCAGAACGCAGGATCTCTGCCGATGGTAACCTTTCCCTTGAGCAGGTCGAAGCTCTGCCCTGCGTAGTAGCCGGTCATTCCACGCAGGATCGCATGAGCACTGGAGCTGCCTGCCGCACCGGAGTGTACAGGATTGCCGTTTAAGCCGCTTGCTGAGCCATTCGCCAGACCGTCGCCCAGCCTGCTGCTTCGATCTGCCAGGGCGCTGCGGCTATTTGTAACGCTGGCTGCAGCCTTCCTTTCCTTCCAGAAGAAAAACGTGCCCGCTGCGATCAACAGAATGCCGAGTAGGAGCAGCACAGCACTGCCGGGACCGTGGGACAGGGAAAAACCGGAGCCCGAAAACGTGTAGGGAATGCGCTCAACATCCAGGATTTTCGTCAGTTCGTTGATGATGATGGCATAGTTCATGCCAAGGCTCAGCCCGGTATTGGGATCAATGGCACCTGCAACGTTGATACCGATTACGTTTCCTTTTTCATCGACCAGAGGACCGCCGGAGTTGCCGGGAGCGATGGAAACGTCCATTTGAAATGCCTCATAGGTGGAAAAAGAGGTGGTTGTACGTTTGCTGATGATGCCTCGGGTGATTGTAATATCGTCTATATCGTAGGTGGCAAAATCCTGACGCTGGGAGGAATTGCCGGGATAGCCGAGCGCGTAGGCGGTATCGCCGATCTTGATGTCGCCGGAGTCGCGCAGCGTCAGGGCAGTCCGTTTATCCGTCGGGGAGGGCAGCTGCAGGATGGCGATATCCTTTTCCTCCTGAGGGGAAAAGTAGACGACCTTGGCTTTTACATAGTCGTTTTCCGCTGCGGAAAAAAAGACATCAATTTCCCCTCCGTAAAGACTGGAATCATAGCGGGGATAGGTATAGGCTTTATTGACGACATGCCCGTTTGTCACGATGTACTGAATCGGCTGTCCGGGCGTGCCGATGGCCCAGCCGGTTCCCATTCCGGCTTCGCTGTTTCCTTCGTTGTCATAGACTGTCGCATAGACCATGACGATACCGTTTCTGGATTCATAGGGATCCTCAGAGGAGCTTTTGGTCAGTCCTGTGATGCCGAAAATGGATGAGACAGCGCCGATCAGGATTAGCACAAGGGCGATCAGCTGTTTAGAAGAGAGTTGTTTGGTTTTCATTCAGTATTCTCCTTTTCCCCGTAATAATGTAAAACGATTGCGGTATAGTTATCCTGTGTGGGAAGTGCGGCTTTTCGGATTGCTGTTTCGAGCGCGCTGCAGCAGTCCTGAACCGGAAGCTCCATCGCCTCGCGAATTTGTTTCAGGGTCAGTGGATCGCTGATTCCGTCGGAGCATAACAGCAGGGTATCGCCCGGAAAAAGGGGAAGTGGAATGTGGGTGCGATCCAGCGTGACCTCCTCCTTCCCGATATATTGGGAAAGTGCGCCTGCCTGAGGGTCAGAAAAAGTTTCCTCGATGGGAAATGCACCGTGAAAGGAACGCAGCAGCAGGTCCTTTTGAAATTCCTGTCGGGTGTTTAATGCATAGAGCTGATGTTCCCGGAGCAGAAAAAGGTCGCTGTCTCCGACGCTCCAGAAGTGCAGTTGATTTCCCAAAATCCAGGCAGCGACAAGGGTGCAGCCGCCGTGGCCGTAAAACTGTTGATAGATAGTTTGGGTACATGCGGAAATCAGCTTTGGCACGCTCGTGACGGCTGGTTCCGGAAATGGAAAAGCATTCAGGAGACAGGCGGTCGTCTGGCAGGCGATCCGTTGTCCTTCCGCCATTCCGCCCATGCCGTCACAGAGAACGGCTAAAATCCCGTCTGTTTCATAGCGGTCTGCCGGAGAGATTCCGAAGGCATCCTGCTGCTGTTCACGCTGTCCGAGCCCCTGCAGGTTTGCAATTTCCAGAATGGAAGTTTTTTCCGGGGTCAGAACGGTGGTAATGCAAAGCGACTCCGGTGCTGGTTCGGATGGCTGCTGCTGAGTTTGTGCTTTTTTTCGCTTTTTAAAAAAGAACATGGGCTATTCCTCGCTCCACTGAAACTGTTGGCTGCAAAGAGGCAGGAAAAGCAGTCGGCTTTTCCCGACCTCGATGATGTCGTATGCTTTGAGTGGATGAACCATTTCGACCTGTTCATCATTGCAGTAGGTAATGCCGCGTCCCTGCCCGGGCGAAAGGGAAAAGGCATTGTGTTTGGCATCGTAAGTGACCAGTGCATGGCTTTCACGGGATACGGTATCATCGTCTGGCAGGGAAACATCCATCGCGGCAGCCCGGCCGATAAAGTTTCTTCCTGAAACGAGACGGAAATCCGTTCCGCGGTGTGGACCTTCGATGCAGATCAAAAAGCCGACTGCCGGATCAATACCGATTTTCTTTTTCATCACAGCGACTGTTTTGCCGCTGTCGAAGGCTGACGCAGTTGCTGCAGCAGGATTGCCCGGAAAGGCAGCCACTGTCTTGCCGATATCCGCTGCAGCCATCGTCTTTCCGATCCCTGTATTTTCCTTGCAATACGGACAGCTTTCAAATCTTGCTTCATCATAGAAATGACCATTATCACACTGCTTCATAGAGTCCTCCTTGTTTTCTGAAGGAAAATGCGACTGCATGGAACGCTGCGCTGCGGTTTGCGTCAGGCGGGCATTTTCCGTTTTGCAGTTTCTTTCGTTACCTTCAGTCTACGCATCGGACGGTTGTCCGGGTATGCCGTATGCGCGCCAAAACGGCGAAAAATGCGGGTTGGCGCTGGTGCGCCAGGGGGAAAATAGGGAGAAGTGTGGATTAGGAATCGATTTGAGTCGGTAATTTGAGAAAAATGCAATTTATCGAATCATACTTTAGTAAATCGTAATTGACTAAACCGTAATTCGATACTATGATGAAAGAAACAGGAGGTACGGCAGAATGTTTATCGGACGGGAAAGAGAGCTGCAGACGCTGGAGCGGCTGTTTTATTCGGATCATTTTGAGTTCGCTGTTATTTACGGCAGACGGCGTGTGGGAAAAACTGCTTTGATCAGTCGTTTTATTCAGGATAAAGATGCGATTTATTTTATGGGTGTTGAAAGCAGTGAAAAACAAAATCTTGAAAACTTGAGCAAAAGTATTATGGAATACAGCAGCGGGATAGAGGCTGAGACGTCCTTTCTTTCTTTTCAGGCGGCACTGGAATATGTGTTCCGACTGGCAGAAAAGAAACGGATCATTCTGACGATCGATGAATATCCGTATGTGGCGCGCGCTTCCAAAAGCCTTGCTTCCACATTACAGTTGTTGATTGATAAATATAAAGAAGCTTCAAAACTGATGTTGATTCTCTGCGGATCCTCGATGTCCTATATGGAGGATCAGGTTTTGGCATATAAAGCCCCCCTGTACGGACGGCGCACTGCCCAGATGAAAATACAGCCGTTTGATTTTGCGGAAACCTGTCGTTATTGCCAGTATTTCAGCCCGGAAGAAAAAGCCTTGATGTATGGAGTTGCAGGAGGTACGCCACAGTACCTTTTACAGATGAATGATCATCAGAGTGTGGAGGAAAATATTAAAAATACCTTTTTAAATCCGAACTCCGCAATTTATGAAGAACCCTCCAGTCTGCTGAAGCAGGAGGTACGGGAACCTGCTATTTACAATGCAATTATTACAGCGATAGCAACAGGGGCATCCCGGATGGCTGAGATTTCGACGAAAGTAGGGGAAGATTCCAATGTTTGTTCGACCTATGTGAAAAATCTGATTGCACTTGGTATTATTCGTAAGGAAGTTCCTTATGGAGAAAAAACGACGCGCAAAACAATTTATTCGATCGAGGATAATATGTTTCGGTTCTGGTATCGTTTTGTTCCGGAAAATAATTCGATCATCGCCCGTGGCGCGGTGGAACTGGCTTACAGGCGGATTGAGCCGCACTTGTCAGATTATATGGGACATATTTTTGAGGATATCTGTTCGCAGTATCTCTGGGCATTGCTGCTGAAAGGAAAAAGCCCGGTTGATTTTTCGGAGCTGGGACGTTGGTGGGGAACAGATCCGCGTACCAGAAGCCAGACGGAGATCGACATTATGGCAGAGCAGGATCGGCAGGCAGCTTTGTTTGGAGAATGCAAATGGACGAATGAAAAAGTGGATGTTGGTGTGTTGGATACGCTTGTTGAGCGTAGCCATTTGTTTCATTATGATCAGACCTTCCTTTATCTGTTTGCCAAGACCGGTTTCACCCAGGGCTGCATAGAAAAAGCCGAACATCTTGGCAATGTCCGGCTTGTGACGTATTCGGATATTTTAAAAGAGCTGGTTCCTGAGACTTAGGGAAATATAATTTCAGCTCCGGTTACAGGTTTTTGCGCTGCCATTCGATGTAGGACTGGTACAGTCCCATCCGGGATTTTGCACCGACCTTTTCATAAATGGATGTGATATAGCGCTGACAGGTTCTTCGGGAGATGAAAAGGCTGTCGGCGATTTCCTGGATGCTCTTTTCTGTGTTGACGAGTTGGTCAAAAACAGACTGTTCCCGGTCAGTCAGGGAAAATGCCGTGGAAAATGTGGAAAACGGGTCTGCATTGGGAGTGTTCTGTGGATAATCCGGATCGGAGGAAATGCCCGGCTCTTTTAACATGCTATAGGCTGCGATCAAAATGCTTACCGTTGCGAACAGGACAAGAGCCGTGATAATCAGCGTGATGCTGCTGTTCGATGCGATCAGGGAGAGAGACAGGTTTGAGACCAGGGCAGCGCCCGCATTGTTGACAGCACGCCCCATTCCTGCCCAGAGGCGCGGGCAGCTGGTATCTTCGGACAGCGCCAGAAAAGAGGTCGTAAAGAATACGACGAAAAATCCGGAGGACAGGTAAAAGACGATCAACCCGATCAGGAAAGAACCGCCAAGCTGCAGGATTGCGACGCTGAGCGTGGAAAGCATCATAATGCAGTACATGATGAGATTCATAAAACGTCTGTTATGGAGGTCAAACAAAAATCCGGCAGCAAGTCCGCTGCAGGCGAGCAGGACACGAGGCCACTGACCGATATCCATGGTTCCGTCTGCGTGTCCCAGTGTAACGGTATTGTCCAGCGTACTGAAAATGCAGGTCATAAAAATGACGAGAAAGATCAGCAAAACGAGCTGCGGCAGGGCACAGGAGGCAGATGGAGCAGGGAACTTATGCTGTGGGTCGGTGCTGCTGGAAGCAGCGCAAGCTTCCGTGCCTGGCATCTGAGAGCTGCGGCTTGCCTCCAGGTGCTGAAACCGGAACAGGAAAAATACGATAAAAAGGAACGCGGCGCAAAGCAGCAGCTGTTCTGCCAGGGCAGAAGAAATCAGACTGTTGTTTAGAAACTGCAGCAGGATAGCAAACCCATAGGAAATGCCAACCATGCGTGCGAAATATTTTTTGTCAGAAATTTCACAAAGAAAATGGTAATGCACTGCGCTGCCGAGGATGCCGAGAACCAGAAACAGAAGCATTCCGACGGCAGTCAGAAGACCGGGCGGAACAGGACTGCCAAGGATTACAAAGCAGACGATTGCCAGCATTGTAAGTATGAAAAACACAGCGCTGTGCAGACGATCGCGAAAAAACCGAAACAGCAGCGGATAGAGGCAAAAGCCGACCGCACTGATACCGAGCGCATAATTCTGGACGTTTACCGTCCGGGCGCTGGAGGCGTTTTGAGCGATCTGGTTGACATAGAAATATTCTGTGCTCAAAAAGAGAAATGTAAAAACCGCCAGCATGGAAATGGCGCGGAGGGATGAAGGTTTTGTAAGTTCCTGTTTCATAAAGGGGAAAGCTCCATTCGTATCGTTCACGAGTGTCGGTTGACAGCTCTTTAAAAGGGGAAATGCTGTAAACCTTGAATCGGACTTCTTTTTCGTTGTATAATTCATTATATAAAATTTGAAAAAGCAGTGCAATCGCTTCGCGGCAGAGAAGCAAGAAAAGGAGTAATGGGAGAGGGAACAAAAAACAACATCATAAATTTTAAAGGGGAGAGTAAAAGGTATGTATGAAGAGACACAAATGGAGAAAACCTTCCGGAAATTAAAACGTCTGGAAGAAATGCTGCACGATCGGATGTTTATTCCGGTGGATCAGGTGGAAATGAGCGTCTGGACAACGAAGAAGCCGGTGCACGAGGTGCCGGATCGAGGGCTGTTTGGTCCGTGTGAAAGGGGACGAAAGTGGCTGGAGGAGGGATTGTATTGCTGGTTTCTGGGGGATTATACCATACCGGAAAAGCTGGCAGAACAGACCCTTTTCATCTTTCCGAAGATCAAGGGCTATGAGGGGATGCTCTGGGTTGACAAAAAGCCCTATGGGAACTTCACCTCTAAGGTAATTCAGAACAGCTACGGATATCATTACTGCGACCTGCTGACAAAGGGAAAGGCGGCAGGGGAACAGCTGGAAATCGCGCTGGAATATTATTCGCATCATTACGTGCGGGGGACGCAGCCGTTTGAGGAAAGCGAGAATGTGTTTGAGATTGCGTACGATCAGGTGGACATCTGTGTGAAGGACGAGATTATCTGTAACCTTTTCTACGATCTCCACATCGTAAACCAGATGGCAGAATTCCTTTCCAAAGAGCAGTTCCGCAGAGGGGACGCAGTCCGCGCACTGTTAAAGGTACACGAAATGATTGACTACGATATCGATCTGGCAGATCCTGTCGAATGGCACGAAAAAGCCCAGAAAGCGGACGCTGTTTTACAGGAGGTTCTTTCCGATCACAACGGACCGCATGCAGGCTTTGCAGGTCTGATCGGTCATTCCCATATGGATACCGCCTGGTTATGGCATCTGGATGAAACGGTGGAAAAGTGCGCGAGAACCTATGCAAATCAGCTGGCTTTAATGGATCAGTACCCGGATTACAAATTTATCCAGAGCTCTGCGGTGCACACTTCCTGGATGGAACAGTATTATCCGGCAATTTTTGAGGGGATGAAAAAAAGGATCGCAGAGGGAAGATACGAGCCCAACGGCGGTGTTTGGGTAGAGTGCGACTGCAATATTCCCGGCGGTGAATTTATGGTGCGCCAGTTCTTATGGGGACAGCGCTATACGATGAGTAGATTCGGCTATCGTTCCAACTGCTTCTGGCTGCCGGATACCTTCGGCTACAGCGCAGCCCTGCCGCAGATCATGAAGGGCAGCGGCGTGGATTATTTCCTGACAACAAAGATGGCATGGGGCGATACGAACGAGTTTCCGTATGATACATTTTATTGGGAGGGAATTGACGGTACGAGGGTGTTTACCCATACGAACCGTACCCACATCTGGCCGGATGCACAGCAGCTTCTGGAATGCGTCAATGGCTGCAGGGGCTATGGCATCAAGGATAAAACTGTGACAGACAGCAGACTGCTTTCCTATGGCTTCGGAGATGGCGGAGGCGGTCCGGAATTTGAAATGGTGGAAATTGCAAATCGATTAAAGGATGTAGAGGGGCTGCCCAGAACGGAGCATATCCGTGTCGGTGATTTCATGCAGAAGCTGGAAAAAGAGAGCTTCCGTCCTTCCGTTTATGCAGGGGAGTTGTATCTCGAGCTGCACCGCGGCACGCTGACCAATCAGCACCAGATCAAGAGAAATAACCGGAAAGCGGAGATTGCCCTTCGAAATCTGGAATATATGACCGTCCTTTCTGCATTGCAGTCGGGCAAAACGATCAGCGGGGAAGCGATTGCACCTCTGACCGAGCTTCTTTTGCTGAACCAGTTCCATGACATCCTGCCCGGAACCTGTATTCCGCGTGTGCACGATGAATCGCTGGCACAGACTGGGCATGTGATCGAGGAAGCGATAAAGCAGACAAAGGAACTGCTTGCAGACATGGCAGAGGAAAACAGCGCGGCAGATGGCGCAGATCATGCATTTCGGACGATTTACAATACCCTTTCCTTCGACCGGAAAGACACGGTTTATCTGCCGATTGAAAAAGACAGCCACATCGACAGCACATACGGACAGCAGATCGTTGAAAGGCTGGATGGGCAGGACTACCTCGCGGTAGATGGACTGAACGTTCCGGCATTTGGCAGCCGCAGCGTAGCGCTGGTGGGTGGAGCGCCTGTTGAAAACGCTGGCTGTGAGGCGGCAGCTGCGTTTGTCCTGGACGGCGATCATCTGCAGACGCCTTACTACGATGTGATCTTTGATGAAAGAGGTTACATTTCATCCCTGATCGACCGTGAAAACGGCAGACAGCTAAAGGGAGAGGGCTATGCACTCAATACGTTCCTTGTGGCGGAGGATGTGCCGGATTCCTGGGACAACTGGGATCTGGATGCGGATATCGCGGACAAATGGAGAGACTGTGCGAAGCTTTTGAACCGTGAGGTCATTTCCTGCGGAGCGGTTGAACTGCGGATCCGGAGTGAATATCAGCTGACGAAAAACAGCAGCCTGCAGCAGGATATGGTATTTTACAGTAAGGATAGAAGAATCGTTTTTGAAACGGTGATGAACTGGCAGGATGACCACCGCTTCTTAAAGACAGCGTTTGACACTTCGGTTCAGAGCCGTTTTGCGAAACACGAAGTTCAGTTTGGGTATATCGAGCGTGCAACTTACCGCAACACGTCCTGGGAAAAGGCGAAGTTCGAGGTTTCCAATCATAAATATACAGACCTTTCTGAACCTGGATACGGCATTGCAGTTTTGAACGATTGCAAATATGGCGTCAGCGTGGAAAATGGACGCATCTGGCTGTCGCTGCACAAAGGCGGCTGCCGTCCGGACTACAGAGGCGATAAAGGAATTCATGAATGCACTTATGCCTTGCTTCCGCATAACGGCGGCTTTGGCGCAGAAGCAGTCGTACAGCCTGCATACGAGCTGAACATTGCTCCGGTTGTTATGCCCGGCAGAAAAGAGCTGGAATCCTTCGCCACCGTGGATGCACCGAATGTTATCGTGGAGGCGATCAAGCCGATGGAGGATGGAAACGGCTATGGGCTGCGTCTCTATGAAGCGGAGGGAACTTCCGTGCGGACAAAGCTTCATCTGACAGAAACCGGCAAAAAAATCATGCTGACGAATCTGCTGGAAGAGGAAATCGAAACGCTTCCGGATGAAAAGGAAATTGCACTGGAATTTAAGCCATTTGAAATTAAGACGATTTGTGTATTGATGAAACAATAGAATGCACGCTCTGCGAGCACTCTATTGTCATGAATAAGAACATACCGCCCGGCAGCTTTTGTAAGAAGAGTTGCCGGACGGTATGTTTGTTATGGGAGACGAAGCATCTTGATGAAAAATGCTTCGCCTCTGCGATATGAGGGGAAAAACGGGCGCTGGAAAAGGTGGGGGAGCCAGCGCCCGACTGTCCAAAAGGTATTGGCAGATTAAGAAGCTTCCGACAGCAGGAGAATCATGCGAACCGGGAAGGCGCTGTCGTTGCCGTTTGCAGCATAATTGACTTCGAAACTCAAAGTCTGCGCATTGTCGGGCGTCATTACAATCTCTGACTGCGTGCCGTCAGTGTGAAGCGCAACCAGACGGTGTCCTGCAAGCAGGGAAGCCGGAACGGTAAAGCGCACGATGCCGGTCGGCTGTACTGCCCGGTGATGTTTGATCACTGCTGCGGACATAATGCCTACGCCGTTGTCAAGCGTGCCGATGCAGAGAACCGGCGATCCGGCAGGAAGCGTTCCGGTTACAGCCTGTGCGGAAACATCGGAAACCGGCGACAGGAAATCTTTGCCGTCTTTTTTACCGCATGCCGGGCAGAAAGAGAAGTTCGACAATCCTGCGGACGGAAGAGAGAGGGTAACCGAATGACAAAAGCTTTCTGTAGAGACAGCAGAGCTTTCGGTCTGTCTGAAACCGTTGGAAACAGAAGCAACAGGCTCAACTGCCGGAGCAGATTCCGGCACAAGGGTCGGCGTTTTTACCGTATTGAGCTTTACATTACTGCTTTTGCCATCGAGAATATCCGAGCCTTTTGTTCCGTTGATATTTGTATTTGCTCCAATAGAAATATCGATTGTGCTGGAAGCTGTACCGCCGCCAATGGCGATATCGGAAGAACCGTCGATATTGGAGACAGCCGCGTTGCCGGAAATTTCGATTTTACCGGTTCCGGTCGGTTCAGAAGAAGCTTCACCGATCAGGGGAGTTCTGGAAGTGCCGAATTTGGTGTCACTGCCGATTTTTACCTGGGCGTTATCTGTTATGGTAATGGTTCCGTTCATCGGGGCTTTGGCAGGGTTATAATCCGGATTGGCTTTTTCAGAAGCACCGATGGCAGGATTGCTGCAGGACGTGTTCTGGGAAAAACCGTTGGAGCCGATTGCGGTAACTTTGGAATTATCCTTTATTGTGATTGTTCCGCCGGAAAAGGTGCTGTCCCATCCACTGCCGATTCCGGCGGATGCGGAACCTCCGGAGGCAGTAACCTCAGCATTGCCGCCGATGATAATATCCCCGTTATAATCTCCTTTTTCTCCGCAGCCGATGCCGGGACCACACCAGGTGGCATCTGCGTTGACTTTTGCATTTCCATCAATGGTAATCGTGCCGGTAAAATTGCCTTTTTCGCCGGAACCGATAGCTGCAGAGCCGGTATCGGAAGGATTATAGTATTCTCTTGTTGCGGAGATTGTTACATCATCGGTGATGTGGATAGAACCGGTAAAATCTTCTTCTCCCTGTCCGGTGTCGCTGCTGTATCCATTGGAGCCGATTTTAGCGCCATCGGTCCAGCCGGATAGCGTGAGGGAACCGTCGCCGCGCAGGGTGAGATCACCATCGCTGACATGGATCATGGACGGGGAGGATTCGTCTTTGCGGTTAATCGTATTCGTACCGCGAACCGTGATGTCTGCCTTGGAGTCGCCTTTGACATCAATGGCAGATTCCTGGGAATGCTTCAGGTTGATGTCCTCAATCGTGATGTTCGCTGTCGCGTCATCGGAGGTTGTGATCGTAATGGTGCTGTCGGAAGCAACATCGGAATCCCGATTGGTAAAGGTCGGATCGTTATCTCCTATGGTATTGTTGTTCTGGGAAACGGTCTGCCCGCTCTCAGAAGCGCTCACGATGACGTCACCGTCTTCCATATACCAGGTGGCAGCATAGGCGGTCGATGAAAGAGAGCCGGAAAGAAAAGCGATCGTCAGAAAAAAGGCGGAAATTCTTTTCTTTTTCATAGACAAAGTCTCCTTGGAATTGTTCTGTTTGGATGTAGGGCGAAAGGTGTGCCGTGTATCAGAGTTTTAGTCCTTTTGCCCAATGTTTCATTCTAATTAAATGATACTATAAGTCTCAAAAGAATAATAGCCGTTATTTTCTCAAAAAAACCAGTGAAATCAGACAACGGTTTGGTTTACTCGTGACATTTCCCAGTTTTTTCCCTTGACACGATGGAAAAAGTCGATATAATAAATTGAAAATGATTTTTAATTTCAAAATGAACCGCGGCGGTTTTGGATATCGCCGTGCGGGAGTATGCGTGGATGCCGCAGTGGTTCACAGGGGGAGAAAAATGGCAGAACGTGTCAGATATAGAACGAAGCAACAGGAGCTGATCCGGGATTGTCTGGAAAAACACAGCGACCGGTTTGTGACGGCGGAACAGTGTATGGACTGTCTCAAAGCCGAAGGAATTCACGTTGGACAGACGACGGTTTATCGGGCTCTCGACCGTCTCACAGAGGAGAACGCCGTGATCAAAATTCCGGCAGTGGACGGCGCAGGCGCGCAGTACCGCTATATCGGAGAATTGAGGCCGGGCAGCCCGGGGCGGCTTGTCTGCCTGCAGTGCGGAAAGATCATTCCTCTGGAATGTAACAAGCTCCATGGATTTTCCGAACATATCCTGAAAGAGCATGACTTTGCGCTGGATTCCTCGCATCTGATCTTTTACGGCTGCTGTCGGGAGTGCCGCAAATTCAGGGAAACACAGGAAGGACTGCAGGACAGAAATGAGGATGAATAGAAAAAAGCAATGCGGGAAGCATGCTGTGATTTCCGGCATCAGAATGCCGCAGCTGCGCTGCACACGGGTATCGGAAAGCGGCATCCTGCGTCGTGTGGCGTTGGCGCTCTGCGCGTGCTTACTGTTTACCACAGTGTTTGTCGGCTGCGGCACGGAAGCTTCTGACGAACCGGTGGATCCCAACAAGCTGCAGGTGATGGCGAGTTTTTATACGATGTACGATTTCGCACAGAAAATTGGCGGCGAGCACGTCCAGGTGACCTGCATGGTGCCGTCCGGTACAGAGCCCCACGACTGGGAGCCGTCCACAAAGGATATTACCCGGATGGAGCAGGCGGACGTTTTTATCTATAACGGTGCTGGGATGGAGCACTGGGTTTCAGACGTTCTGGCGGGGCTTTCCAATAAAAAATTGATTTCCGTGGAAGCGTCGCAGGGAGTGAGCCTGCTGCGCAGTGCAGAGGAAGAGGACGGTCACGACCATGAGACCGCGCATGCCGATGAGGACGAAGAGGACAGTCATGACCATGGGACCGCGCATGCTGATGAGGACGGTCACGATCATGCGGATGAAGAAGACGCCGCTGTGAGCAATGCGGCCGCGCATGAAGACGATGCCGCCGACCACACTGTTGTCGCCGCACCGGACGGTCATGACGCCCACGAGCACGGCGAGTATGACCCGCACGTCTGGCTGGACCCGATGAACGCAAAGCAGGAAATGCAAAACATCTGCGCAGCGTTTTCCAAGGCGGATCCGGAGCATCGCACAGACTATCAGGCAAATTATGAGAAATGGGCAAAACAGCTCGACGAGCTGGACAAAACCTATCAGACGACGCTGGAAAATCTGTCGGAGCGAAACATCGTTGTGGCGCATGAGGCGTATGGATATCTGTGCAGGCGTTATAACCTGACGCAGGTGAGCATCGAGGGCATGTCGCCGGATTCCGAACCCGACCCGGGACGGATGGCAGATATTATCGATTTTGTCCGGGCAAACAACGTCCGTGCGATTTTCTTTGAAGAGCTGTCCGGCTCGAGGACGGCGGAAACGGTAGCGGCGGAAACGGGCGTGAAGCTTTTGACCCTCAGCCCGCTGGAGGGCTTAAGCGACAGACAGGAAGAAACCGGCGGAGATTATTTTTCCGTCATGGAAGAAAATCTGCAGCAGCTGACAGAAGCTTTGCGGTAAGGAGCAGACATATGAATGCGATAGAAATCAAAAATCTGCACTTTTCCTATGGAAAGGAAAATGTGCTGGACGGCGTCAGCCTTTGCCTGAAAGAAGGGCGGCTGGCGATTCTCGCAGGAGAAAACGGGGCAGGAAAATCGACGCTTTTAAGGCTTTTATTAGGAGAGCTCCCGATCGGGGAAAGCCACAAAGGGGATCAAGAAGAAGGCAGCAGCGACGGCAGCATTGAGATTTTAGGACAAGACATCCGACAGTTTAAGGACTGGTCGAGCATCAGCTATGTGCCGCAGAACGGGATGGGTGGCTGGAAGGATTTTCCGGCATCCGTGGAAGAAATCGTACGCGCAAATTTATATAAGCAGATCGGATTGTTCCGGTTTGCGGGGAAAAAAGAGCGGCAGCAGGTAAGGGCTGCGCTGGCGCAGGTGGGCATGGAGGAATACCAGAACCGTTTGATCGGCAGACTTTCTGGCGGGCAGCAGCAGAGAGTGCTCCTGGCACGCGCCCTGGTCAACGAGCCGAAGCTTCTGATTCTGGATGAGCCGACGTCGGCATTGGATGAAAAAAATGCGTCACACTTTTACCGACTGCTCAAAAAAATCAATGCGGAGAAAAGGATCACCGTCCTGATGGTGACGCATGACCTCAAACGTGCATCGTCCTATGCAGATGATATCTGGGTGCTGGAGGACGGAAAGGTAAAACAGGAAGCTGGGAAAGGAGACGGGCAGGCATGAGAATTTTTGAGTATCTGTTTATGCAGCGGGCGTTTGTTGTCGGAATTTTGCTGGCGGCGGTTGTGCCCTGCGTCGGAATGGTCGTTGTCTGCAAACGTCTTTCCATGATCGGCGATGCACTTTCCCATACGTCGCTCGCCGGCGTCGCAGCAGGACTTTTGCTGGGTGTCAATCCGGTGGCGGGCGCAGCAGCAGCCTGTGTGGCAGCGTCCTTCGGCATTGAGGCGATCCGCAGAAAGCTTCCGCGCTATTCGGAAATGTCGATATCCATTATCATGTCAGCAGGAATCGGTCTGGCGGGTGTGCTGTCCGGTTTTGTGAAAAATTCGGCAAACTTCAACAGCTTTCTGTTTGGCAGCATTGTGGCGATCAGCGATGCCGAGATGATTTCAGTCATCGTGGTGTCCGTTGTGGTACTTGCGTTATTTTTGCTTCTATATAAAGAACTGTTTTATATTTCATTAGATGAAAGAAGCGCACGGTTGGCGGGCGTGCCGGTCGGCATCGTCAATTTTATCTTCACGATTATGATTGCAGTGACGGTTTCGGTTGCAGCACGGACAGTAGGCGCGTTGATGGTATCGTCGATGATGGTCGTTCCGGTAGCTTGTGCGATGCAGCTGGGAAAGAACTTTAAACAGACTGTATGGTACGCTGTCGGTTTGAACGTGCTGTTCATGATTATCGGGCTGTTTGCGGCGTTTTATCTGGGCTTAAAGCCGGGCGGCACAATCGTTTTGGTGGGCGTTGCAGCACTTCTGATCATTTTTATCGGGAAACGGATTGTGTTCGGAAAGCAGGAATAAAGTCGCAATTGACACAGGAAAAAAAGCGTGCTACCATGTTTGCAGTCAATGATGACTAACAAAAGAAAGTTATGCCGTACGACAGGTAGTATAGACGTATCCTGCGCCGGTCGAAGGAGGAAACGAACATGATGAAAGTATCTGATGCAAAGAAAATCGGTTTATTTTTAGGAGGCGTATTATTCGGAACAGCCGGAATCAAGATCCTTTCCAGCAAAGACGCGAAGAAAGCATACGTACAGTGTACCGCAGCAGCGCTTCGCGCAAAGGACAGCGTTATGAAGACCGTTACAACAGTTCAGGAAAACGCTGGTGATGTTCTGGCAGAAGCAAAGCAGATCAATGAAGACAGAGCTGCAGAAGAAGCGGAAGCTGAAGTAAAAGAAGAAGCCTGATTCAGGGCAGTGGGGGACGGAGCCGGAGACGGCGCCGTCCTTTTTGACGGAGTCCCGTTTTCTGAAAAAGCGCGAAGCGTATCAGCGGAGTGGAGATAAGATTGAAAAATAAAATTTTCAATCGCGAGATTTGTGTCTGCGCGCACTTGACACAAACTCGACATGCGCAAAAAGCGTGCGCAGAAATGAGCGGAAAAAATGAACTTTAAAATCAAACACAAAATTCCCGGGCGAATCCGGGTGCATATGGGGCAGTCCAGAATGAGCTTTGACCAGGCGGACACCCTGCAGTATTTTCTGGAAACACAGCCAGGTGTGACAAAAGCGACCGTATACGAGCAGACGCAGGATGCGGTGATCGAGTATGACGGCGAATTAAAAGAACTGATGGAGGCGCTGAAAAGCTTTCATTATGAAGACGTTCAGCTGCCGGATTCCGTCCGTTCCAGTTCGGGACGTGCGTTGAATGTAGAGTATAAAGAAAAACTGATCGGGCATGTGGCAAAACGGTTATTTACAAAATACATGCTTCCCTTACCGATCAGAAATGTGTATACTATATGGAAAGCTTTCCGTTATGTAAAAGAAGGCGTCCTATGCCTTTCCAAAGGAAAACTGGAAGTCCCGGTTCTGGATGCGACAGCGATTACCGTATCGATTCTGCGGCGGGACTGCTCGACGGCAGGATCGGTTATGTTCCTGCTTGGGCTCGGTGAAATCCTCGAGGAGTGGACACATAAAAAGTCTGTCGGCGATCTGGCGCGCAGCATGTCGTTAAATGTCGGCAAAGTGTGGATAAAGACCCGGGATCAGGAAATCCTTGTGGATTCTGCATCCGTTGTGCCGGGCGACCATATCGTGATCCATGTCGGCAACGTCATTCCGTTTGACGGTGTAGTGGCAGATGGCGAAGCAATGATCAATCAGGCTTCCATGACCGGAGAATCCGAGCCTGTCCGCAAGGAAAAGGGTGGTTTTGTTTATGCCGGAACCGTTGTGGAAGAGGGCGAGCTGACGATTGAGGTCAAGGCGGTTTCCGGTTCGACCCGTTACGAAAAGATTGTTACGATGATCGAGGATTCCGAGAAGCTCAAGTCTGCAGCAGAAGGACGTGCGGAGCATCTGGCGGACAGGCTGGTTCCCTATACCTTCCTTGGAACCGGTCTTGCATGGCTGTTTACAAGAAATGTGACCAGAACGTTATCCGTACTGATGGTTGACTTTTCCTGCGCATTAAAGCTTGCGATGCCTCTGACTGTCCTGACAGCGATCCGGGAAGCGAATGCGGCGAAGATCACCGTAAAGGGAGGCAAATATCTGGAAGCATTTGCCGAGGCTTCCACGATTGTATTCGATAAGACCGGTACACTGACCAAAGCACAGCCTACACTGCATTCGGTTGTTCCATTCGGCGAGGAAAAGGAAGACGATCTTCTGCGTCTGGCAGCATGTCTGGAGGAACACTTCCCTCATTCGATGGCGAAGGCGGTTGTGCGCGCGGCGGCAGAGCGTAATCTGGAACATGAGGAAGTACATTCCAAGGTGGAATATATCGTTGCACATGGCATTGCCTCTTATGTTGGAGAAAAGCGTGTGGTAATCGGCAGTGCTCACTTTGTATTTGAAGATGAGAAGTGCCGGATCCGTCCGGAATATCAGCAGCGTTTCGATGAGCTGCCGCTGCAGTATTCCCATCTGTATCTGGCAGTTGACAACGTACTGGAAGCAGTGCTCTGCATTGAGGATCCGGTGCGTGAAGAGGCAAAACAGATTATCCGCGAGCTGAAACGGGAAGGCTTTACAAAAATCGTCATGATGACTGGCGACAGCGAGCGAACAGCAGCGGCGATCGCAAAACAGATCGGCGTGGACGAATACCATGCGGAAGTTCTGCCGGAGGACAAGGCGAACTTTGTCCAGCAGGAAAAAGAGGCCGGACGCAGGGTAGTCATGGTCGGCGACGGAATCAACGACTCCCCGGCGCTTTCTGCTGCGGATGTTGGTATTGCGATCAGCGACGGTTCGGAGCTTGCGCGGGAAATTGCGGATATTACAGTCGGTGCGGACAGCCTGCAGGAGCTGGTTTACCTGCGCCGCTTAAGCAAAGAAATGATGCGTCGGATTCATGTCAACTACCGTGCAATCCTTGGCATCAACGGCAGTTTAATTGCAGCCGGTGTGACCGGGCTGATTCAGCCTACGACATCAGCGCTGCTGCATAATACGACAACACTGGCCCTGAGCCTGAGAAGCATGAGCTGGAAAGTTCCGGGAGAGGCAGGGCAGGAATAAAAAGAACGGAGACAGAGAATGAAAAAGGCGATGATTGCCATGAGCGGCGGCGTAGATTCCAGCGTCGCGGCATGGCTGATGAAGCGGGACGGATATGATTGTATGGGCGTTACCATGCGCCTGTTTGCCGGAGAGGACAGCTGTGAACGAAAAGGTCATACCTGCTGTTCACTGGATGACGTGGAGGACGCAAGAAGCGTTGCACGTCAGCTGGGCATTCCATATTTCGTGTTCAATTTTACGGAAGATTTCGGCACACAGATCATGGAACGCTTTGTCTGTGCCTATGAAAACGGATTTACCCCGAATCCGTGTATCGACTGTAACCGTTATATGAAGTTCGAAAAACTGATGAAGCGGGCAAAGGAGCTGGATTACGATTACGTTGTAACCGGACACTATGCCAGAATCGAAGAACAGGGCGGAAAGTTCCTCCTGAAAAAAGCGATCGACGAAAAGAAAGACCAGAGCTATGTGCTCTACAGCCTGACGCAGGAGCAGCTTGCACATACGCTGTTCCCCCTGGGCGGCATGACGAAGCCGCAGATCCGGGAAATGGCGGAAGAACAGGGACTGATCAATGCGCGCAAGCATGACAGCCAGGATATCTGCTTTGTGCCGGACGGAGATTATGCCGGATTTATTGAACGCTACACCGGCAAAAGCTTTGAGCCGGGCAATTTCGTAGATCAGGAAGGACATGTGCTGGGGCAGCATAAGGGAATTATCTGTTATACGATCGGACAGCGCAAAGGGCTGGGACTAGCCCTGCATGAGCCGATGTATGTGTGCAGGATCGATCCAAAGACCAATACGGTAGTCCTTGGACGCGACCGGGATCTGTGGTCAAAAGAGCTGACGGCGAAAGATTTCCACTGGATCAGCGGTGAGGTGCCGACGGGCACGCAGCGCATCAAAGCGAAAATCCGTTACCGTCACCAGGAGCAGTGGGCGAACGCAGAGATCACCGGACCGGACAGCATTCATCTGGTCTTTGACGAGCCCCAGAGGGCAATTACCTGCGGACAGTCGGTTGTACTTTATGATGGCGATGTTGTAGTGGGCGGAGGAACGATCAATGGATTATGTGGTTCTGGATCTGGAATGGAATCAGGCGTCTGATAGCCGCGATGCCCGCAACAGACTGCTTACGTTTGAAATTATTGAGATCGGTGCGGTAAAATTAAACAGCCGGATGGAAATTGTGGATACCTTTGAGGAGCTGATCCGTCCGCAGGTTTATGATACCATGCACCATATTACAGAAAAGCTGATCGGCATCCATATGAAAGATCTCTCCGGATGTCGGACATTTGATGTCGTGATGAAGGACTTTCTGGCGTGGTGTGGCGAGGATTTCATGTTCGGTACCTGGGGACCGCAGGATCTGACGGAGCTTCAGAAAAATATGCGGTTTTTCGGTATGGAGCCCCTTGGAAAAGGACCTGTCCGGTTCTATGATATTCAGAAGCTGTTTTCCATCGCCTACGAAGATCAGAAGGTGCGAAGGAGCCTGGAATATGCAGTAGATTATCTGCAGATTCCAAAGGATATTCCGTTTCACCGGGCGATCAGTGACGCGGTGTATACCGCACGGGTATTTCAGATGATCAAAGACCCGATTGCACTGCAGCGGGTTTCCTTCGACACGTTCCAGCTGCCGGAAAATCACCGCAGCGAGGTGCATGTCGTATTCGATAATTATGCAAAATATATTTCCCGACCGTTTCCGGATAAGGAGGCGTTGATGGCGGATAAAGAGGTTCTCTCCACCAGATGTTATCTGTGCCATCATAACCTTCGCAAAAAAGTCCGCTGGTTCTCGCCAAACGGCAAGCACTATTACAGTCTGTCGTGGTGCGATAAGCACGGTTGGATGAAAGGAAAAATCCGCGTGAAAAAAGCGGAAGATGACATGGTTTACGCCGTCAAGACGACGAAGCTGGTCGGAGAGAAAGAGGTTGCCGCCCTGATGGAGAGAAAAGATCACATCCGCCAGCTGCGTAAGGAGCACAGACACCGCGAAGCGCAGGAAAAGCTCGGGAAACGGTGAGGCGGGACGCTGACATCGGAGACACGCCGGGGAGCCCATATAATAAAATAATACGAAAAAACGCCGCAGACCGGTTTCAAAAGAAATGGTCTGCGGCATTTTTGTGCATCCCGTCCTGTGTCTTACGCGAAGGGATCGGTGTAACGGTCGAAGTCGATGATTTCATCTTTGCGGCTGCGGTGTCGTTTCATGATATCGCGGCGCTTGCGATTGCGGCTGTGTCCGATCAGAATGGAACGGATCACCAGAATGACGATCAGGATAACCGCGACAATGCTGACTGCAAGCAAAATTTTACGGACGTTTAAGAAAATAACATTTCCCCCCGGTGTGGAAACTGCGGTCGGAGAAGTTGTGGAAGCGACGGATTCAGACGCTGCGGTGCCAGCCTGCGCGCTCGTGGCGCCCTGTGTGCCGGAGGAACCGTTTGCACTGGAAGCATTCGCATTGCCATCCGTGCCGGAGCTGTCTGTGCTGCTTTGCACATTAGAAGCGCTGCTTTGTACGCTGTTCGCATCTGCCTTGGAAGAGCCATCCGCTGTTGCGATGGCTGCGCTTTCCGTTTCAGAAACCGGTTCTGCACTGAAATCAAAGGGCGTTATGCTGGAAAAGAGGATCGGCGCGCTGCCGAGATCCTGACCTTCGTAGGAGTAGTGGATGACAGCGGCCTGTCCATCCTTCAGGTTATCATAGCTCAGCTCGGAATCCAGATCGGCAAAGGTGAGCGTATCCGGAAGGAGAACTTTCGCATCCGGGTCGATAGAAAGGATGTCGGACTGATTGAACGTATTTGCGAACAGGTCGCCGTTTTTTACCTGATAGGTGGTGTCTTCTTTGGATGCTGTAACAGAAGAAAAGTTGCTGAAACCGTAATCAAATAAGCTTATCGTATCCTTGAACTGCTGCGGGGACTCCTCCATCATAACGACGCAGATCAGCTTCAGCCCGTCTTTCTGGGCGCAGGAAACGAGGTTAGAGCGAGCGTTTGCGGTGTAGCCGGTCTTACTGCCGACGAGATATTCGTAAGCGTAGGTTTTACCGGGCAGCAGCTTGTTTTTGCTGTTCGGAATCAGATCCTGTGACAGCGTTGCGCTCGCCGGGATTTTGTAGCTTACCGTGTCAGACATGCGGCAAAGCACGTCATCGGAGAAAAACTTTTGCCCGATCAGAGCGAGGTCATGGGTGGAGGTATAGTGATTGTCATCATGCTTGCCATTGGTATTGACGAAATGGGAATCCGTGCAGCCGAGCTCCTTTGCGGTTTGGTTCATTAAATCTACAAACGCTTCCATACTGCCGCTGATATGTTCGCCGATGGCATTGCCGCATTCACTGCCGGAGCCCACCAGCAGACCGTAGAGGGATTGTTCCATCGTGATCGCTTCACCGGCTTTGATGCCGATGTTGGAATCACTTCGCCAGTCGATGCTGTGCACCGCGGTATCGGAATATTCGATCATCTCATTTAATTCGCTGTTCTGACGCGCAATGTAGGCAGTCAGAATCTTGGTTGTGCTGGCGGGATAGAGCTTTTCGTGGATATTTTTGGCATAAAGGATTGCACCGCTGTCCGCATCCATCAAAATCGCGGAGCGAGCGTTGAGGATCGGACCCTCCGGCCAGTTTTTGATTTCGTTGCTCTCAACCGGGATCGAAAGGTTGGCCTCCGCCAGCGCCTGGTAATCGATGACCTCGGCGCGAGCCGTTAAAACAGCGCCACAAAACAGATTGGCGCCGACTCCAAGTGCTATCATAAAAGAAAAGAAGGATCTTTTCTGGAAAAATTTCATGTAATGTACCGTCCTTTATTGAAAGATAGTAACATCATACACTATTTCCAGACAGATTTTAAGGGCAGAACAGCAAAATTCAAAATTTTTTAAAATTTATACTACAGTTCCCTCGTGGCATCCCGTGGGCAGAATTCCATGCTTGCATGAGAATTTGCCCACGGGATGCCACGAAGGGAGCGCCGCATTATGAGCAAAAATGAGCTGCGAAGCAGCGGAAAGCGTCGAAGACGCGATTCGTGACAATAGAATGTTCGCGGAGCGTGCATTCTATTGTATTGCGAATGGCGCGGGCAGCATTCCCAAAATGCAAAGCTTCCTTTTTATCCCGAAATATAGTAAGATAAATTGATATCAGGATTGTGGGAGTGCGCAGCACGGAACAATCCGCAGGTATCAAAGCCAGGGTCAAAAGGTCTGAGCCCGCATGAGCTTGCTCATAGGTGGGAGAAAGACAAAAACCCAATAAAATAATAATGAAAAATAGTGAGGATAATTCATGAGATTGCGCAATATTACAGGCTGTCGGGAAATGATCGGGGAGAGCGAGTTTGTCGTACACGAACCGGAAACGATGAAAGGGAAGTGGAGAGAAGCGTTTGGCAACGACCATCCGGTTTATGTGGAAATCGGCATGGGCAAGGGACGTTTCCTGATGGATATGGCACGCCTTTACCCGGAAATCAACTTTATCGGTATCGAAAAATATTCCAGCGTACTGCTGCGCGCGGTTCAGAAGCTGGAAGAGGAAGAACTGCCCAACGTTCGCCTGATCCGCATGGATGCAGAAGATCTGGAAAATGTTTTCGCGCAGGGAGAGCTGGATCGCATTTACCTGAATTTTTCCGATCCGTGGCCGAAGGACCGCCACGCGAAGCGACGCCTGGAGTCCAGACAGTTTCTGGCAAGATACGATCAAATCCTGAAAAAAGACGGAACGATCGAGTTTAAGACGGACAACCGCGCCCTGTTTGATTTTGCGCTGGAAGAGGTGGAAGCAGCAGGATGGACCTTGAAGGAAAAAACCTTTGACCTTCACGCGGATGCGCGCTTAAACGAGGGAAACGTCATGACTGAGTATGAGGAACGGTTTTCAGCACAGGGAAATCCGATCTGCAAGTACATTATCAGCAGATGAATCCCCTGCATAGGAAAAGCCGTTTTCCGATATACATAATAAAAAGACTCGGACGGACAACGGCATGGACAGAATGGAACAATTAAAAGCGATGCTTTCCCTGTGTCTGATTTTCGGCGTGGCGTTCTGCCTTGGAAGCGTTGTGGGGCATACGGTGCGCGTACGGGATCAGGCGGTGATGGCGCGTCCTGCACAGAAGGACTGGGGACTTTCTTTTCAGGAGGACAACAAACCGCCTGTGGCGGACGAAAATATGGAGCAGCTGGCGCAATATGATGCGTTTTATGCGGAGAATACGACGGAAAAGGTTTTGTATCTGACGTTTGACTGCGGATACGAAAATGGAAACACGCCGGCGATTCTCGACGCATTGAAAAAGCATCATGTGCCGGCTGCTTTTTTTATTGTAGGAAATTATCTGGAAAAAATCCCGATCTGGTCAAACGGATGCGGGCGGAGGGACATATCATCGGGAACCACAGCTACCATCATCCGGATATGAGCCAGATGGGAAAAGAAGAGTTTCAGAAGGAGCTGGCGCAGCTGGAAGATCTGTACGAGCAGACAACCGGCGAAAAGATGTCGAAGTTTTACCGCCCGCCCCAGGGTAAATACAGCGACAATAATCTGCAGCTGGCAAAGGAGCTTGGGTATCGGACGATTTTCTGGAGCCTTGCCTATGTGGACTGGAAGCAGGAGGAACAGCCGACCCGCGAAGAGGCGATGTCAAAGCTGTTAAAAAGAGTTCATCCGGGAGCGATTGTACTGCTGCACAATACGTCCCGGACGAACGGAGAAATTCTGGATGAGGTTTTAACAAAGTGGGAGGAAATGGGGTATCATTTTGCTTCGCTGGAAGAACTGGTATCCTCCGGCAGCAGAGAAGCACGGAGCTTTTTCTTGACGGATAACCAGGAAAATCCGGTAAAGAGCGCCGCGCCGACCCATGCAGCAGGATCGCAGAAGCAGGCGAGGGGAAAGCTTACAAGCTTCATGGCGATCAGTGCTGTGATCATGCGGGCAAACAGCTCGGCTACGCCGCCCATCATCGGCAGGAAGCTGTAGCCGCAGCCCTGCATGATGTTTCGGAAAATAAAAATCGTGGAAAGCGGAATATAAAAGACCGCACACATATAGATATAGGTTTTTGCCCAGGGCATCAGGGAAGCTATATCGATGTCTCCGGAGAAGAACAGGGAAAGCAGCGGGCGCAGGAACAGACCGACGGCAGCTGCAGCGAGCAGCGAGTAGATGACGCTGATCAGGAGAGCGGAACGAACGCCCTTTTCCAGACGGTGATAATCGCCCTTGCCGTAGTTCTGACCGCCGTAGCTTGCCATTGTCTGTCCCATCGACATCATGCCCTGTGTTACGAGGCTCTGCACCTTACTGGCAGCAGTAAAGGCAGCGACTGCCACCGAGCCGAACAGATTGATGGCGGCCTGCATCACCATTGCTCCGGATGCAGTAATGGAAAACTGCAGTGCCATTGGAATGCCCATTCTCATCTGATATGCCGTGTCTGATGCGGAAAGTCGCCACTGGGTGCGCTCCGGGCAAAGCACGGGAACGTTCTTATAAATATAGATCAGACACAGTACCGCAGAAACGCCCTGTGAAATATTGGTTGCAATTGCAGCACCTGCCACACCCATATGGAAGCAGAGGATCAGGAGCAGATCGAGCACCACATTCAGACAGGCGGAAAATACAAGGAAAAACAACGGAACCTTACTGTTGCCGATGGCCCGCAGAAGTGAGGAAAACAGGTTATAAAAAATACAGGCAACGACTCCGCTGCAGATCAACATGCTGTAGGTATACGCATCGGCAAAAATATCCTCCGGTGTATTCATAAGGAGAAGCAGAGGCTTCATGGTGCTCAGACCGACCACGGTTATAAGGATTGTGACAAGAACAGAGAGCAGGATACCGTTTGCCACACTGGCGCGGACGGCTTTTTCATTCTTTGCTCCATAATGCTGTGAGGTCAGAATCGTAAATCCGGCGGTAATGCCCTGTGCAAAACCGATGATCAGAAACATGACTGTGCCGGTGGAGCCAACGGCAGCCAGAGCGTTCGCACCGACGAAGCGGCCGACGATGATCGTATCGGCCATGTTGTAAAACTGCTGGAAAATATTGCCGACTAACAGCGGCAGGGTAAATTTGAGTATGATGGACAACGGTTTGCCCTGAGTCATATCCTGTTCCATAAAATCCTCCATCGGTTTGGTGTTTTACGGCGCTTATGGGCGCTTTATGTGATTTTTGTAGCAAAAAAGACTGTTGAAATTTCAACAGTCTTTAAAAGTCGAAGCGACGTGATTTGAACACGCGACCTCTGCGTCCCGAACGCAGCGCTCTACCAAACTGAGCCACGCTTCGATTGCTTCATCAAGCCTTATTATCATAACGAATTTTTCTGAAAAAGTCAACTGGAAAATTTAGAAAAAACGAAAAACTTATAATAAAGTTTGTGCGGATGAGAACTGGAATAAAAACATATGGTTTTGATAGACTTTTAATATTTGAATAACTAAAATATTTGAATATTTCAAAAAAATATTGACACTCAAATAAGTGCGTGATATTATGACACTGTGAAGTGCAAAGGAGCAGGATCAGAGAATAGGATTCTGCTTTTTTTATAAGCCGGCACTTTAATGAGTAAAAGTGATAAATCGACAAAGGAGGAAACATTATGAAAAAAATGTCCAAGCCCCTTGCATTACTGCTTGCAGGCATGATGGTATTTGGAACAGCATGCGGGAGCAGCAATAGCACAGACAGCGCGGGAGCAGCAGAAGCTACGGAAAGCACTGCCGCAGATGGAACAGTAGCAACTGATACCAGTGTAGTAATCGGTCAGTCTTCTGAGGTAGCAAATTTGAATCCGCTGATTCAGCCCAGAACACCCGATAGCAATGTTCAGAACATGATTTTCAGCTACTTGGTTGTTCCGAATGAAGAATTGAATTATGAAGGTGATCTGGCAGACAGCTGGGATATTTCCGATGATGGAACAGTTTATACGTTCCATTTAAAGGAAGGCGTAAAGTGGCATGACGGAGAAGACTTTACTGCAGACGATGTGGTATTTACTCTGACGTCTCTGGCTGACCCGAATTATAACGGCGGCGCAGACGGACGTGTTATGTCGATTGTAGGTGCTGCTGATTATCAGGCAGGTAATGCGGACAGTGTTTCCGGTATCAAAAAAGTAGATGACTATACGGTAGAGATTACACTGGAGTCTGCAAATGCGGCATTTCTTTCTAATATGTATACCTGTATTCTTCCCAAACATATTCTGGAAGGAGAGGATCCCGGAGAATGGGGCAATGATGACTTCAATCGCGCTCCGATTGGTACAGGTAAGTACAAATTTGTAGAATGGAAATCTGGTCAGTACATCACACTGGAACGGAATGACGACTATTATGGCACAAAGCCTTCTATTCAGAATGTAACCGTGCAGTTCGGTGATGACACAACATTGACTGCAGCGCTTCTGAACGGTGAAATCGATGTGTTGTACAATCTTCCTTCTGCAGAGGTAGAAAATGTAGAAGCGATGGATGGTGTATCCGATTACAAATACGAGCAGATGACGGTTAATTATATTGGATTAAACCAGCTGACAGAAAGCTTAAGTGATCTGCGTGTTCGTCAGGCACTGGCATATGGCATTGATAAGCAGGCAATCATTGATACAGTTTATGGTGACGGCAATGCATATGTCTGTGATGATGTATTTCCGAGCAACCACTGGTCTCACAGCGATAATGTAACGGTTTATGATTATGATCCTGCAAAATCCAAAGAGCTGTTGGAGGAAGCAGGATATACCATGAATGATGCAACCGGTTATTATGAAAAAGACGGAAAGACCTTACATCTGACCTATGATATGTCCACCAGTACAGATGGTAAAGCAGTTGCTGCTTTGATCCAGCAGCAGTGGAAGGCGATCGGTGTTGAGATGGAAGTAATTGAACAGGATTTTGCAACACTGGCATATACAAAGCTGCTTCCTGGTGAAGCAACAGAAGAGACAACCGGAGATTCTTTCCAGTGCTATACATTGGGCTTTGGCGTTGAAGCAGATCCGAATGAATATAATGAGTACTTTTCCACTTCTACCGGCGCTGGTTCCTGGAACTTTATTCATTACAGCAATCCGGAGGTGGATCAGCTGTTTAAAGATCAGCTGCTGCTGACAGATCCTGATGAGAGAGCGGAATGCTTCCACAAAATCTCAGATTTGATCTCCAAGGATCTTCCGTGGATTCCGCTGTATAACAAGGCTGGTATCGCAGGCGTAAGTGACAAAGTACAGAACTTTGTATGTGATTACCGCGGTATTACCTTCCAGATTGAAAAGTGGAATATTGCAGAATAAAAGAAATGACAGACTTTTAACAGGTCAGGGGTTTCGGGCTTACTGTCCGAGACCCCTGAAGTATAAATGGACAGTTGTTTGATACAGGAAAAGAAAGGAACGAAAAAATGATAGAACCAGTTGCTTTGTTAAAGGATCTGGTCAGGATCAATACGACAAACCCGCCGGGGGAAGAAGAAAAGCTTCTCCTGTATCTGGAACGTATTTTGCAGGAGCACGGGATTCCTTATGTGTATCAGAAAAGTGCAAAGGGACGCGGAAATCTGCTGGCATGGCAGCTGGCAGATCAGGCAGAAGAGGCACCGTTGATCCTGATGAGTCATACCGACGTGGTTGCCGCGCAGGCAAGTCAGTGGAAATTTCCTCCGTTTGAAGCACAGGAGGTAGATGGCTATATTTATGGACGGGGTACGGTGGATACAAAACAGCTGACAGCAATGGAGCTGACAGCGTTTCTGGCGTTAAAGGAGAAAGAAATTCCGTTAAAGCGGGATGTATATTTTCTGGCAACCTCGGACGAAGAAAGTGGAAGTGCATATGGGCTCCAGTGGTTTCTGGATCATGAGATTACAGTTGGTGAAACGACAAAAACAGGCCGCGAGCTCTTTCGGGGCAGTGATGTAATCAGCGAGGGCGGCGGATTCCCGGTAGTTGGAGGAAAAAGGGAATTTTACCTTTGCGAATCCGGACAGAAATCCTGCGGTACAGTGGAATTTACCGTGAAAGCAAAAAGCGCGAAAGGTGCATTTTTTACCAGCGGAGATGGTATGGAGCGGGCGATGGGGCTTGCTGAGGACATCGGAAAGCAGAAGCTTGACGGGAGAGTTCTGGATACGGTAAAGCAGTTTGAACAAAAGCTGGCAGGAGTACAGCTGTCTCCCATGATGCAGAAAATACTGACAGCCATGAAACAAAATTCCATGACGGTAACGATGATTACAGGGAAAAATGTAAATGAAGTGACACTGGTTTGCGATGTGAGACTTCTCCCTGGTTTCGGGCAGAAATATCTGGAGGAAGTTTTAAAAAATCTTGCAGAAAAATGGGACTGCAGTTACAGAATTGTTTCTCTCAGCCAGGGGTATGAAAGCAGCCCGGATGGAGAAATGTTAAAAATTCTGGAAGAAGCAACGCTGGAGATTCTGGGAAAAACAAAAGAAGAAGCGGAAATTCTTCCGTTTGTGTCGATGGGCTCCAGTGATGGACGTTTCCTGGCAGACCTGGATACAAAAGTATACGGATACAGCCCGGTTTATGCTTGGGATATGACGTTTGACAGTGCTGTAACAATGGTTCATGGCATAAATGAAAGAATCCACAGGGATTCGGTCGTGTTTGGAAGTAAAGTATTGACGCTTGCAGTCTGCCGGGCAGCACAGAGCGGAATATAAAGAAAAACGGCAATTGCCGAAAAAATGCACGAGAGATTGCCGGTTCATACGGCAGAGCGGGAGGTAAACATGATTAACAGAAACGAAGTAGCAAGAGAAAAAATGCAGCGCGCTGCAGAAATGCTGCAGGATAACAATATCGATATGTGGGTATTTTACGCGCGGCTGAAAACAGATACTGCACTGGAACTGATGTTTAACACGGACAGTAAAAATGAAGTGATGTTTTTGCTGACGAAAAGCGGGGACAGAATTGCGATTGCAACCGCTGCGGATACCAAAGCATATGAAGAATCCGGGCTGTATACAGAAGTAATTGAAGTATCCGGTGACGGGTTTGAAAAAGTATTCAAAGAAAAATTCGATCAATATCAGGTAAAACGTCTTGCAGTCAATGATTCTACGATCGATACCAGATGTGATGGATTGACAGTTGGTTTGTTTAAAAAACTGGAAAAAGCGATCGGTGCAGAAACAATGGCGAAAGTGAAATGCTGCAGCTACTCTATGCTGGAGGAGTTAAGAGCGGTAAAGACACCGAGCGAAATCGAGATTATGAAAGAATGCAGCCGTATTACAACAGATATTTACGATGCACTTTTTAAGCGGATTCATGTTGGTCTGACAGAGGTTGGTGTAGCAAAGATGATGATGGAGGAATGTGCAAAGCGAAACGTTGTGACTGCATTTGGAAATCCGCCGGAATATCCTCTGGTATTGAATCCGAAGGGAGGAATGTCCCACAGAGACCCTAACGACATCAACAAAATCGAAGCCGGAGATATGCTGGTGATCGATTTCTCCATTCGTTATAACGGTTATACATCGGATATTGCACGTACCATGTATTTCCTGAAACCAGGCGAAGAGCATGCTCCCAAGGATGCGGTTGATTGTGCAAATGCGGCTATCAATGCAGTAGGAGCGGTTATGGCAAAGATCAAACCCGGCATGAGAGGCTATGAAGTGGATGCAATTGGCAGACAGTCGATCATTGACAGTGGTTTTCCTCCGTTCCCGCATGCGACCGGACATCAGGTAGGACTGGAGGTGCATGATGGCGGTACGACACTTGGACCCAAAAAGAGATATTCTGCTTCTGGAATTCTCCGTAAAAATGAAATTTATGCGCTGGAGCCGACTGTTTTGCAGGACCGCGATAAGCGCAGCGCAATTATTGAAGATAATGTGCTCCTGACGGAGGATGGTTGTGTTCTGATCAGCAAACGGCAGACAGCATTGATTGAAATTCCTTACCGTACCGGTGAGGAAGCATAACAGGAGCAGCCTATGAATCTGGAGGATAATAAGAAGGCATTTATGGAACTGCTCCGAATCCCGTCTGTAACCGGGAGCGGTGCAGATGGAGAAGAAAAGGCCTGTGCGTTTCTGGAACATATTTTGCAGGAAAACGGAATAAAAACGGAGCGGATTGCAAAAGACTTGCATCGACCAAACCTTCTTGCAGCAATTCATGCACCGAGGGCTGAAAAAGAGCCGGTTGTGCTGATTTCCCATATAGATGTCGTACCTGGCATACAGGAGGAATGGACACATCCGGTGTTCGGAGCCCAAAAAGCAGACGGGCGAATTTTCGGAAGAGGAACGCTGGATACCAAGCAGCTGACGATGATGGAGCTGTATGCGTTCCTGAATCTCAAAAAACAGGAAAACCATCTGAACAGGGATGTGTATTTTCTGGCTACTATCGATGAAGAAGCAGGGAGCAGTTTTGGCATGGAATATGTCAGACAGGAAAGACCAAACCTGTTTCAAAATGCGATGGTGATCAATGAAGGCGGTGGCTTCCCGTTACATATTAACGGGAAAAACTATATGATGTTGACGGTCGGAGAAAAGGCAGTCTGCAAAATAAAAATAAGTGCTGAGGGAACCGGGGGACATGCGAGTGCTCCCGGAGAAAACCAGGCACTGTTAAAGCTTGCAGAGGGATTACGGAGAATTTTTGCAGCGGAAAAAGAACTGACCTGCGGCAGCCGCCGCACCTGGGAGACCATGCGCAGAATTGTTGGCAGTGACAGCTGGGATAATGCAACAGGGGCTGACATTTTTGCGTATGCTTCTCAGAACAGCATCGGAATGCGAAACTACAGCATCGGAGAGCGCAGCAATGTCATTCCTGCGCATGTAGAAGCAGTGCTGGAGTTCAAAGTACTTCCTTATGGCAGTCAGGAAGAAATCGAGACATTTGTCCGAAAACAGATTGACGGTCTGCCGCTTGAAATGGAAGTACTTGGTTATGAAGCCGGATTTGAAAGTAATTTTGAAAATTCGCATTTAAAACAGCTTGTAAATGATCTGGAAGAGGCCTGCAGGCGGTTCGGATTTGACGGCGGTGTATTGCCGATGCTTGCGCTCGGACGAACGGACGGAAGATTTTTCGGGAGTGCAGGCAGCATGGTTTACGGCTGCTCTCCGCTTTTGATGGGAGATTCCTTCGATGCGATCCTGCCCAAGGTGCACGGAAAGGATGAAAGCATTCTGGAGACATCCTATGAATTTGGCGCGCAGGTGCTGGATGAGGTTATACAGAAAAACTGTCTGAAAGAAGAACGAAAAGGAGACAAGAAATGAAAGACTATAGCTATCATAAAAAAGTCATAGATGATGTGATTACAAAATTAAACGAGTCGGATATTGATCTGTATTTAATTATCACAGCAGAGGGCTGCGATCCGATGACCGAGTTTATTCCCGGAGTAGATACGGTTGGCTCCAGTGCGTTCCTGTTTACGAAAGACGGGAAAAAGTTAGCGACGGCATCCAGCATTGATGCACAGGATGTTGAAGAATCCGGTCTGTTTGACGAGGTAAGACATTATGAAAACTACGATGAGACATTGGCGCAGATGGTTTTGGAATTAAAACCGAAAAAAATCGCACTTGACTTTTCTGAAGGAAATGCCTTTTGTGATGGCCTGACGATGGGAAAATATGAGAAATTTGTACAATCTCTCGGAGACTTTACATTTGAAGCGTGCAGTGCGGATCTTTTCATTCCTGCGGTACAGGAGCAGAACAAAAAATAAGGAGAACAGATTATGGGAAGATACATCAGAAAGCGTTTACTGCAGGCAGTTCCGGTTGTGTTTGGCATCACAATTCTGACTTTCTTTATTATGAAGATGGCACCGGGCGGTCCGCTGACGGGGATGATAAGTCCCCGTACCTCCAGCGAATCGCTGCAGAGAGCCAGAGAAGCACTTGGGTTAAATGACCCGATAATTGTCCAGTACTGGAATTGGTTAAAGCAGCTGGTACAGGGAAATTTTGGCTACAGTACTTATAACGGACAGGCTGTCCTGACGGAGATCCTGGACAGACTGCCGGCAACGCTGCTGTTGACGGTAACCTCATTTGTCATCAGCTTTGTTGTTGGAATTCCGCTTGGTGTTTATTCTGCAACACATAAATATTCTAAAGCTGACTATGGCCTTACCGTATTCTCCTTTATAGGTATTTCCATTCCCAGCTTTTTCTTCGGCATGGGTTTGATCTTTGTATTTGCACTGAAATTGAAATGGCTGCCGACCTCCGGTTTTGGTTCCAGTACATTCAATGGGGAAGGCATGGCGTTGATCCTGCATAAGCTGAAATATCTGATAATGCCGGCACTGGTTATGTCTCTGAGTAATTTAGCGACAGTAATGCGATTTGCGCGCTCCAGCATGATCGAAACACTGAACCAAGATTATGTCCGGACAGCAAGAGCAAAAGGGTTGTCGGAAAAAGTAGTTATTTATAAGCACGCGTTGAAAAATTCCATGATTCCGGTCATCACAATTTTTGGTCAGTCTATTCCGAACCTGTTTGGAGGAGCCTATATTACGGAAAAAGTATTTGGATGGCCGGGTATGGGGCTGCTTGGTGTTGATGCAATCAATAACCGTGATTATCAGATGCTGATGGGACTGACGTTGTTTACAGCGATTTTGGTACTTTTGGGCAATCTGCTGGCGGATATTATGTATTCCTTTGTAGATCCCAGAATTCGGTATTAAAGGAGAGCAGGCATGGAAAAGAAAAGAATGAAATACAGACAAAGACAGAACTTCTTCAAAACAGATGCCTGGAAGCGTTTCCGCAAAAATAAGCTTGCGCTTGTTGGAACAGCTGTGATTTTACTGCTGATTCTGGTAGCAGTATTTGCTCCTGTTATTGCGCAGAATGACCCGTATGTCAGCCTGCAGGATGGAAATACTGTTCTGAAAAACATGTCGCCATCCAAAAGCCATACGATTCTTGGAACAGACAGTATCGGGCGGGATGGGTTCAGCCGTCTGGTCTATGCGGCACGTGTATCTATGAGTGTTGGCCTTGTAGCTGTTGGCATTTCTACAGTTATAGGTATTGTGCTTGGAGCAATTGCAGGATATTTCGGCGGTGTTGCTGATACGATCATTATGAGATGCGTGGACGTTGTGAACTGCTTTCCGGTTTTGTTTCTTATCATTATTGTTGCAACTATTTTAAAGCCGAGCATTTACAATGTCATGATTATCATTGGTTTATGCAATTGGACCGGTACAGCACGTCTTGTGCGCGGTGAAATTTTAAGAGTTCGTGAAATGGAGTATGTGCAGGCTGCTGTTTCTCTTGGCGCGACAGATTTTCGAATCATTTTCTCTCATGTAATCCCGAATGTTCTTGCACCTATTATTGTAGAAGCGACCATGCAAATGGCGAGAGCAATCCTTACAGAGGCATCACTTAGCTATCTTGGCTGCGGAGTTCAGCTTCCGACGGCAAGCTGGGGGAATATGCTGATGGATGCAAATAATTTGGCGACACTGACAAAAAGACCGTGGCAGTGGATTCCGGCAGGCGCATGTATTTTCCTGGCAGTGCTGAGTATCAACTTTATCGGCGACGGTCTGAGAGACGCATTTGATGTGAAACAGAAGAAATAAAGAAGGAGGAAAAATGGACAGAAAAGAGACTTATCAGAAAAGACTTGCAGGAGTTTACAGCTATATGGATGCACACCAGCTGGATGGTGCCATGTTTACCTCCTATGAAAACAGACGTTATTATTGCGGCTTTACCGGAAGCAATGGATGTCTGATCATTACAAGAGATAAGGTCTGTCTTGTAACCGACAAGCGTTATACAACACAGGCACAGCAGCAGACGATCGGTGTGGAAGTCATTGAGCATGCAGCAAATAGGCTTTCGCTGGTGGCAGATACGATTAAAAAGTGTGGTATTAAAAAAATGGTGATGGAATCCTGCATGACAGTAGATGAATATTTCCCGTTAAAGGAGAAAATGGGTGATATTGATGTCGTGTTTGAACAGGAATATTTCCTGGAACAACGTATGGTCAAGGATGCAGAGGAAATTGCGTGTACGAAAGCTGCAATCGCCGCAGCCGAAGCAGGGTTTGATAAGCTCCTCCCGAGATTGAAGACTGGTATGACAGAAAAAGATCTTGCAGATGAGTTACATTATCTTGTTTCCAAGGAAGGAGCAGAAGCCATGAGCTTTGGCACAATCGTTGGATCCGGTGCAAGAGGTGCGCTGGCACATGCGTTCCCGACCTCCAAAAAAATTGAAGATGGCGACATGGTTGTTGTGGATTTCGGTGTTTTAAAAGACGGATATTGTTCGGATATGACAAGAACGTTGCTGTTTGGCAATGTTTCAGAAGAACATATGAGAATTTTCAATCTGGTGCAGGAATCACAGGATAAAGCGATTGCTGCAATCCGTCCGGGAGTTCTGGCAAAAGATGTCGAGGATGCGCATCGTGCTGTATTTCTGCGGGAAAATCTGGATGATTATGCACTTCGTGGACTGGGACATGGCATTGGCTTACAGATTCATGAATGTCCACGTATCGTTATCGGGAATGAAACCGTTTTGAAACCCGGGATGATTTTTACGGTTGAACCTGGACTTTATTTCCCGAATGATTGTGGCGTGCGGACGGAAGACGATGTGCTTGTGACCGAGAACGGTGTGGAGAACCTTTCTCATACGCCTCATGAAATCCATATTGGATAAGGAGAACAGCCATGAGTTTATTGGATGTAAAAGATTTAAAAACTTATTTTTATACGGATTCCGGTGTAGCAAAAGCGGTAGACGGGGTTACATTTTCTGTAGATAAGGGAAAGGTGCTCGGAATTGTCGGAGAATCCGGCTGCGGAAAGAGTGTAACCAGCCTATCGATCATGCGTCTGGTGGATCCTGTGACCGGGAAAAATGAAGGCGGAGAAATTCTGTTTGACGGGACAGATATCCTGAAGCTTCCGGAACCGGAAATGCGTAAATTGCGCGGTAATCGGATTTCCATGATTTTTCAGGAGCCGATGACATCCCTGAATCCCGTTTTTACAATTGGGTATCAGATTGAGGAATCGCTGATCCTGCATAAGGGAATGGATAAAAAGGCTGCAAGGCAGCAGGCAATTCATTTGCTGGAGCTTGTTGGAATTCCGGAGGCAGGAAAACGTGTGGATGAATATCCGCATCAGCTTTCCGGAGGTATGCGTCAGCGTGTCATGATTGCAATGGCACTGGCAGGCGATCCGGAGCTGCTGATTGCCGATGAGCCGACGACCGCATTGGATGTAACGATTCAGGCACAGATTCTTGATCTGTTAAAATCTCTTCAGAAGAAATTGAACATGTCGATCATTATCATTACGCATGATCTGGGTGTTATCTCGGAAATGGCAGATGAAGTTGTCGTTATGTATGCCGGAGAAATTGTGGAAAAGGCAAAGACGCGGGAGTTGTTTGATGATCCGAAGCATCCCTATACGGTCGGGCTGATGAATTCGGTTCCGGATGTCGATGAGGATGTGGAGCGCCTGCGGACACTTGAGGGACTGGTACCGAGCCTATATGATATGCCGAAGGGATGTCGGTTTGCTCCGAGATGTCAGTTTGCTTGCCCGGAATGCGAAAAGGAGCGGATAAAGCTTCTGGATCTGGAGGATGGACGTCAGGTCAGGTGCAGGAGGTATGAGAAATGAGTGAAGTTTTAGTAGACGTAAAAAATCTGAAAAAATACTTCCCGACCGGCGAAAAGGGAAAAACAGTAAAAGCTGTAGATGATATCAGCTTCCAGATCTATAAGGGAGAAACGCTTGGCGTTGTCGGAGAGTCCGGTTGTGGAAAATCCACAACAGGTCGTCTTGTGCTGCATCTGTTGGAGCCTACGGAAGGTACGGTTACATTTGACGGACAGGATCTGAGTCGGTTGAAGAAAAGCGAGATGCGTACAATGCGCAAAAGGATGCAGATTATCTTTCAGGATCCGTATGCGTCATTGGATCCCAGAAAAACAGTCTTTCAGATTCTGGAAGAGCCTTATCGTATCCATCATCCGGAGATGAGCAGGGAAGAAATATATACGCAGGTAGAAAGGTTGATAGCCTGTGTCGGCCTGCGCCCGGAACATATTACCAGATATCCGCATGAGTTTTCCGGTGGTCAGAGGCAGCGTGTCGGCATTGCCCGGGCAATTGCACTAAATCCGGAGTTCGTTGTTTGTGACGAACCGGTTAGTGCACTGGATGTTTCCATTCAGGCACAGGTTATTAATCTGATGCAGGATATTAAAAAGGAATTTAGTTTAACATATATGTTTATTTCGCATGATCTGCGAATCATCAAGCATTTTTGCGACAGAGTTATGGTAATGTATCTGGGGAATATTGTAGAAATAGGAACGAAGGATGCAATCTATGAAAAGCGTCGTCATCCCTATACCCAGGCGCTCCTTTCTGCCATCCCGAACATTCGCAAACAGGAAAATGAGCATCGAATTCTGCTTACCGGTGATATTCCGAGTCCGGTCAATCCACCGTCCGGGTGTCCGTTCCATCCGAGATGCCGTTACTGTATGGATATCTGTAAAAAAGAAAAGCCGCAGTTGAAAACAATGGCGGATGGAACACAGGTGGCATGTCATCTGAATATTGAATAAAAAGAAACAAAAGATGGAGGAAGAAAAGATGAAAAAGATTGAAACTTCTGCAGCTCCTGCTGCAATCGGACCTTATTCTCAGGGAATCAAGATCGGAAACGTTGTATATTGCTCCGGACAGATTCCGGTAGATCCTGCAACCGGAACTGTCGCAGGCACAGCGATTGCTGAGCAGGCGGAACAGTCCTGCAAAAATGTTGGAGCAGTTCTGGCAGCAGGCGGCGCATCCTATGAGCAGGTAGTAAAGACGACCTGTTTTCTGGCAGATATGACAGATTTCCCGGTATTCAACAGCATTTATGAAAAATATTTTGTAAGCTGTCCGGCTCGTTCCTGCGTTGCCGCAAAGGCACTTCCCAAGGGTGTTTTGTGTGAGATTGAAGCGATTGCATATACGGAGGAATGAAAATGGCCTTATTTGATAATTCGAATATTAAGCTGGATGTGCTCAAAAAACGTGCGTTTAATTATCGCTGGGCAGAGGTACCGGACGGAGTAATTCCGCTGACTGCGGCAGATCCGGATTATCCGGTTGCTCCTGAAATTCAGGAAGCAATGATGGATTATGTGAAAGATGGTTATTTTTCCTATACGCCTAAGCTGGGATACCCGGAATTTAAAGACAGCATTTCTAAAGCCCTGATGGAAAGAAAAGGGGAAGAGATCGATCCGGAGTTGATCCTGCCGATTGACAGTGCAGCGAGAGGAATGTATGTTATCGCTCAGACTGTTTTACGTCAGGGCGATGAAATGATCGTTTTTGACCCGGTAGATTATCTGTTCCGTGAATCCTGTCTGGCGGCAGGCGGAAAGGTTGTACTGTTTCCGGCTAAGTTAAAAGATGGATATATCGATCTGTCTGAACTGGAAAACTACATTACACCAAAGACCAGAATGATTGGCCTATGTAATCCGCATAATCCCTATGGCGTTGTATATCGTCCAGAGGATCTGGAGCATATCATGTCGCTTTGCGAGAAGTATAATCTTTATATCATGAACGATGAAATCTGGTCGGATATCGTATTCCCGGAAGAGCCATTCAGAAGCATTTACTCATTGGGTAGTAAGCGGTGCCGCAGAGTCATGTCGGTGTTTGGCTTTTCCAAGAGCTTTGGAATTGCCGGCCTGCGGGCGGGCTGCGTGTATACAACAGATGAAAAGCTGTTTGAACAAATTGTGGAAAATTCGGATGTAATGAGTACAGCCGGAGGTATTGCCTCCATTTCACAGATTGCCGGAACTGCATGCATGAGCAAGTGCTACTATTGGGTAGATGCTTTTCTGGAACATCTGAAAAAGAATCGTGATTATGCCGTTGATCGCTTAAATCAAATGCCAATGATAAAAGCATATCGCCCTCACGCAACGTATCTGCTATATGTGGATATTCGAGCCTTTGGCATGAAGAGCGAGGAGTTTACCGATTACATGAAAGAAAAGGTAAAACTGGCGGTAGTTTCCGGTGGGGAAAAGTTTTTCGGAAGTGGTTCGGAAGGTTATATCCGTATCTGCTTTGCAACAAGCCATGAAATTTTGGAAGAAGGGCTGAACCGTCTGGAAAAAGGAATCGACATGCTGATCCGGGAAAAAAATCTGGAAAAGTAAAGGATTGAAATAGTATGGAAAATAGGGAACTGCATCCAAATTTGCAGGCGGCCTTGCAGCTGGTTGAAGGAATTTTTCAGATGCTTGGAAGCCGCTATGAGGTAATTCTGCACGATTTGAGCCACGTGGAAAGTTCAATTGTAGCTTTGGCAGGAGATGTGACGCATCGAAAAATCGGTGGACCGGTCACAAATTATCTTTTGCAGCTGCTGCAGAAATATGGAGACAGTGCACCGAACAGCATTAATTACCGAAATGTAACTACAGACGGTCGCATTTTGCGGTCATCGACAATTTTTATCCGGGATGAGAATGGGCATATTGTAGGAAGCTTATGTATTAATCAGGATCTGACAGATTATATCGTGGCTTCTCGCCTGCATCAGGAAATGGTGTCGTTTCAGTATCCGGCAGAAGAGGATGAGGCAGAAGAGCTGTTTGCACATGATATCAGTGAGGTTATGGAGGATATGGTACGCACAGAGCTTGGAATGGTGCAGAAGCCAGTTGCTTACATGCAGAAGGAAGATAAGCTTAGTATTGTTGGAAATCTGGCGAACAGAGGCATTTTTGATGTCAAAGGCTCCGTTGAATATGTGGCAGAGTGTCTGGGTGTTACGAATTTTACCGTTTACAATTACCTGAAAGAACTTCGGGTAAAAAATAAATAGATTACACAAAAAGACGGTGGCTTTCCGAATCAGGAAACTGCCGTCTTTTTGTTCTTTCTGATATAATGAGCGCAAGTGAGTCAACATGCTTGCATGATTGACGAACGGCGAAATTATTGAGTGAGCTATGCTCACGAAATAATAATTTACTGGAAGAAACTGACAGAATAGAAGAAATCGGTTATACTTAAATGGAAAAGTTATAAAATGGGTGTACTGTAAAAGCAGGGTACTGTTTGATGAAATAGAACGGGGAGGAAGGGATATTTATTTATGGCAGCTATGGATCTTCATACCTATGATAATACATTATATGAAAAGGTTTACCAGACCGCTTATCAGGCGGCAGCGGAGCTGATAGAGACCGCCGGGATGAAAGCTGGTCAGATTTTAGTAGTCGGCTGTTCGACCAGTGAGGTTGGCGGGGAGAAAATCGGGACCTATTCCAGTCCGGAGCTGGCGGCAAAGGTCTTTGGCGGAATTTATGCGGCTGTGCAGGAAAAAGGTATTTATCTGGCGGCCCAGTGCTGCGAGCATTTGAACCGCGCACTGATTCTGGAGACAGAAGCGGCAGAAAAGTATGGCTATGAGCCGGTCAATGTTATGCCTCAGCCAAAAGCAGGCGGATCCTTTGCAACAGCGGCATGGCAGGCATTTGCTGATCCTGTGGCAGTGGAGCATATTGCGGCACATGCGGGAATGGACATCGGAGATACGCTGATCGGGATGCACTTAAAGGATGTGGCGGTTCCGGTCAGACTGTCCATTCGACAGATCGGGGAGGCGCATCTGGTATGCGCACGGACGCGGCGGAAATTTGTCGGCGGGGTTCGGGCGGTTTATGACGAAAGATACCTGTAAACAGCATATGGAATAAGGCTGCCGGCATTTTGGGGGAACGCCTGCAGAAATCAGGAGAAGGATAAAAGAGGGAGCATGGTATGGTGTTGGAAAAAATAGCCGTTTTGAAGGAGCTGACCATTTTTTCCGTGTTGCTGAGAACTGTGCTTGCGATGGTTTTCAGTGGAATTTTAGGGTATGAAAGGGAAAAGAAAGGGCGTCCGGCAGGATTTCGGACGTATATGGTCGTCTGTATCGGCTCGGAAATTGCGATGATGACGGGAATTTTTCTGAGCCGGGAGCTTGGAAGCACTGACCCGAGCCGGATTGCTGCGCAGGTGATCAGCGGGATCGGATTTCTGGGAGCCGGGACGATCCTGGTGACCCGGCAGAACCAGGTAAAGGGACTGACCACCGCAGCGGGGCTGTGGGCGGATGCCTGTCTGGGACTGGCACTTGGTTCTGGCTTCTACTCCGGAGCAATTGTCGGCTTTGCAGCCATCTGGTGTTCTCTGAAAATCCTGAGAACAGTAGATAAGAGGCTTGGAAAAACAGCGCGTGTTTTTGGAGCTTACGTGGAGTTTGTAAGTATCAAGGATCTGAGTGCCTTTTTGGCATATGGACGGGAACATGGCTGTAAAATGGACGGGCTGGAGATTGTACGCAGCAAGGATGCGGATGGAAACAGGGGGGTTGGTGCAACAATGACCCTTCATTTTGATACACCTGTATCCCATGAGAAGGTGATTGAAGAGTTCGGCAGACTGGAGGGCGTGCAGTTTATCAAAGAGATCTGAGTGCGGCATGTGAACGTGCCGGAGTCGAACGCTGATCATGGATTTGCATGCGCGCGATCCGTGCCGTATCCATCTGGCTGGCGGCACGAAGCTGCGAAATCCCTTATTTTGTGCGGGGTGCAACCAACGGTTGACAAATTTCAAGCCGCCGTTTGGTGGCGGGAAACTGTCAAAATCCATATACTGAAACAAAAAACAAATGGAGGCAGGATGTATGATTTTGGCAGATAAGATTGTCCGGCTGAGAAAGAAAAACGGCTGGTCGCAAGAAGAGCTTGCGCAGAAGATGAATGTATCGAGACAGGCAGTCTCAAAATGGGAAAGCGCGCAGACCATCCCGGAGCTGGAAAAAATTTTGCAGCTTGGAGCGTTGTTTGGAGTTACGACAGATTACCTTTTAAAGGATGACATGGAGCTGGAGGAGTTTACATCGGAAACGATAGACAGCGGCGTGCGCCAGATTTCCATAGAAGAGGCGGGAACCTATCTCGTACAGAGCAGGGAATCCGCAAAACGGATTGCTGTCGGGACGTTTCTGTGCGTGTTATCCCCGATCCCGTTACTTTTATTAGGCGCGGCATCGGAGTATGAAAAACTGAACATTTCGGAAAATCTGGCAGGTTGTCTTGGAATAATGCTGTTGCTGTTTTTTGTAATCGCGGCGGTTGCATTGTTTATCTATTCCGGGTTTCAGAACGAGCAGTATGAATATCTGGATAGGGAAGAGCCGTTTGAGCTGCAATATGGCGTGAGCGGAATGGTGCGGGAAAAACAGAAAGAATATCGGAATCAGTACATTTTCTGGAACATCATTGCAACGTGTATCTGTGTGGCGTCCCCGATTCCGCTGCTCGTCGGCGCATTTTCGGAACAGGAATTTCTGATAACGCTGCTGCTGACCGTTACGATGGTGCTTGCCGGAATCGGCGCATGTATTTTTGTGGTGAACTGCAGCATCTGGACAAGCATGCAGAAACTATTAAAAGAGGGCGATTACACGATGGAAGCGAAGCGCAAAAACCGGAAAATGGGAGCGTTTTCCGTAGTTTACTGGCTTATCCTGACTGCAATTTATCTCGCCTGGAGCTTTTCAACTAACACATGGGATAAGACCTGGATCGTCTATGTGGTCGGCGGCGTGATTTATGCCGCGCTGTGTGTTGTCTGGGAACTTGTGATGAACCGGGAAAAATAGAACGCACGCTCTTTACGCTCCTTCTCATAAGGATGTTAGAGCATAATGCGTGCTTCTCGGATGAGGACAGACGATTTAAGGTCGTCTGTCCTTTTCTGTTGCTTGGAATTAAGCAGTTATTTCAGTTAGTGGTCTTAGTGAAGAATAAAAAACAACAGATTAAAAATGTTGATGTACAAAGTTACAATACGGAGCAAAACGCGGCGAAAGTTATTCTCTAATAAAGAATACCAACCGACAGCAGCAAGAAGGTTTCGATAGGCAAGACGATGATTTGTACGACGAACTGTACTTTGACGACAGCTCGTATTGACGCAAAAAGTAAATTTAATACCATATTTTTCAAAAAGGGTATTGAAAACGCAGAGATTTGTAGCATAATAGTGGTGTGGGGTATAACTACTATGAACAATTATGAATTTTTAGAGAAACTCGGCTTTTCGTCAAACGAAGCAAAAGTATACGGAACACTAATTAAACATAAAGTGTTAAACGGTTACGAAATCGCAAAACTTTCGGGCGTTGCGCGTTCGTTGGTGTACGAGGTTATCAATCGCTTGGTAGCAAAGGGCGCGGTTATTCGTATAGACGGAGAGCCGAATTTTTACAAGCCTATCGAGTATCAAGACCTTATACGTAGCATCAAGGAAGAAAACGAAAAGAATATTGCCTGCGCCGAACGCGAGCTACAACAACTTGCAACGGAAAACGCCGACGTCGATTATGTAATGAATATAGTGGGCGAAGAAAAATACGTTGCTAAGGCAAAGGAACTTATCGACAGCGCGCAAGCGGAAATTTCGCTGTCCATTTGGCGAGAGCTGTTTGAAGTGCTGCGTAGTAATATCGAAAACGCAATATCCCGCGGGGTAAAGGTGTATATTTTTACCTTCGAAAGCATTTTGGTCGAGGGCGCAACGGTGTATTCGTACAATATCAACGACGTTTCAACACTGTTTCCATACCGTAGAACAACAATTATAATCGACGGCGGAGAGTGTTTAGTCGGAGAAGAAGGCGATCGCAACGTTTACGTGCATACGCGCAATCATTCGGTTGTTTCCCTTGCCACCGACGAAATTGTTTTGAATGTTTTTTGGAATAAACTTATCGAAAAAGAAAACCTGTTGTCTAAAGGCTGCTCCGGCGCGGATTTCCTGCAAGCCATACACAATTTGGCGGAGCGCTACGGCATTACCGACGAGATGACCAAGAATTTCCTTGTTTACAATTTTCAAAAGGAGAAAACTCAAAATGGCAAAAAACGTTGAACGATTACAGGCGCGCGAAGCCAAGGAACTTATCCGCCGCGAAAAGCAGTTGGGCGCAAGAAGCAACAAGTTTTATTTGATTTACTTGTTTATGATTTTGTCGCTCATCTACATAACGGACGAAATTGCGTCTACTATATCCATTCAGTTTCAGGCGAATATAGTTACAGAATTCTTCGTAAAAAATATGGGTATGGAATACGGCGCGGGATTATCGCTCTTTTCCGCCATAGGTTTTATTTCCTATCCGGTAACACTGCTTATTATTTTCTATCGTCCCCTTGCGGACAAATTCGGGCGTAAGCCGTTTTTGGTTATTAACACGTTATGTATGGGCTTAGGGCTGTTCCTTGTGTATTTATCCAAAGATATCTACGTTTACATGATAGGCGGCACGTTGATGGGTTTTATGGTCTCGCACGATATGCAATGCGTGTACATACTGGAATGCTCCGACGCAAAGTCTCGCGCCCGTAACTACGCAATCGTAAAAGCGGTGGCGATACTGGGCACGTTACTTGTTCCGTTGCTTAGGGCTACACTCATGCAAAACGTAAGCGAGCGTTGGCACGTAGTATATTTGGTGCCGGCAATTGTCGGTTTTGTAATGTCGTTATTCGCGCTGCTTTTTGCTAAGGAAACAAACGCATTTTTGATTAAAAGAATAGAGTATTTAAAAACGCCTATAGAAGAACGTGAACAACGCAGCAAGGAAGGACGCGAACAAAACGCACAAGGCGGAATTCTGACCGCTGTAAAATTCGCATTCAAACACAGACAATTGCGCTTTTTGATTATTGCTTGTTGCTGCTTTTATCTCGCTTCGTTAGGTACGGCAACGTACAGTACGGTCATGGCAAAGTCGGCGCTGATGACGGAAGAAGAAATAACTCTTGCTTTGTTTTTGTATCCCGTCGGCAACGCGCTGTTTACATTGATTTCCGGTTTTGTGTCGGATAAATTCGGACGTAAAGTAACTATAGTCGCAATGTCTTGTTCGGCGTTGACGTGTTATTTGCTGTTTATCTTTAGCGGTATGTTCAAGTGGACTCCGTATTTGACGGGTTTTGCTATCGGCGGATTTATGGGCAGTTACTGGGGCGCAGGCGATACCATCGGCGGAATTATGTTTTCCGAATCGTCTCCTACAAACCTGCGTTCGTCGGTTACGGTAATCAATACGTTGCTTAACGGAGTTATGGGCGGACTTGCAACAGTTATTACTATGATACTGCTGCCTATCATTCCCGAAAGCATGTTCGGTTATATGTATTTGGGCTTGACGGTTCCAGGGCTTGTAGGGGCAATTGTAATAATGTGGCTGTTTGTCGGCGAAACTCGCGGACTTGATCTTAAAACTGTAACCGGTACGGAATGGGATAAGCCTAAAAAGGTTAAAGAAGAACAACAGGAGGGTGAATAAAATGAATAACAAACGATTTGAAATCGGCGCAAGCGAACAGCCGTTAGATATTATTAAGGAAACGTGCGGTTTTGCGGGCGTTTTTAAGCAAATAGGCGTTATAGGGGATTCTTTGGCATCGGGCGAGTTTGAAAGTCATGATGAAAACGGAAATATAGTTTATACCGATATGTACGAGTACTCGTGGCCCGCCGTTTTAGAGCGCATTACTGGAACAAAATACAACAATTATTCCCGCGGCGGAATGACCGCGCGCGAGTATGTTCAAAGTTGGGCGGACGCAAACGGATTTTGGCAATGGAATCAAGCGTATATTATTGCGTTAGGCAACAACGATTCGTTTGTGTTCGGGCATCCTCTGGGAAGTGTCAAGGACGTCAACGTCGATTGTCCGCAGGATAATGACGATACGTTTTTCGGTAATATGGGCAAAATCGTTTCCAAACTTAAAACAATAGAGCCTAACGCGCGTATTTTTGTTGTAACTCCTCAACTGCGCGGTGAAGCGTGTGATAACGATATCCGTTATATCGCAAGCGAACTTGCCAAATTGTGCGATATGTTTGAGTTTACTTACTTGCTGGATATGACTGCGCATGCGCCCGTATACGATGCAGAAATGCGTAAATCGTTCGGGTTGGGCTTTCATCCGAACCCGATGGGCTACTATGCATACGCGTTGACTGTGGGAAATTATATCGATTACATTATCAGAAGTAACCCGCAGGAATTTGCTACGATACCGTTTGTAGGTACGTTGCTCAAAAACAAAGATTACAAATAGGAAAGGTATTGACTTACCGGTCAAAAGAACTTTATCAGGAAGCTTAAAAAATATGGCAGCCGCGTCAGGAAAATTTTCCTGACGCGGCTGCCTTTTAGAGTGCTGGACTGCGCTAAGCCATGTTATCATATTGCGTGTCGTGCTGTCCTTTTGTCACACAGTTCGTGTCGTCCATTTGGAAGCGTCCCAGACCGTATCTGCGAGCCCGTCATAGAACTCGGGCTCATGGCATACCATCAGAATGCTTCCGCGATATGCGATCAGTGCACGCTTCAATTCGTCCTTGGCATCCACATCGAGGTGGTTGGTGGGCTCGTCGAGGACGAGTACATTGGAGGGGCGGTTGATCAGCTTGCAGAGACGCACCTTTGCCTGTTCACCGCCGGACAGGACTTTGACAAGGCTTTCAATATGCTTGGTTGTAAGGCCGCATTTTGCGAGGGCGGAACGCACCTCATACTGGCTGTAGCCCGGAAACTCCTTCCAGATCTCCTCGATACAGGTTGTGGAAATATCCTGACTCATTTCCTGCTCGAAATAGCCGATCTCCAGATAATCTCCCTGCTCTACGCTGCCGGAGAGGGGATCGATCAGACCGAGGATGCTCTTCAGCAGAGTTGTCTTACCGATTCCGTTTGCACCGGTGATGACGATCTTGGAGCCGCGTTCCATAGACAGATTCAGCGGGGAGGACAGCGGCTCGTCATAACCGATTACGAGGTCGGACGTCTGGAAAATATATCTGCCTGGCGTGCGTGCCTCTTTAAAATTGAACTCCGGCTTCGGCTTTTCAGCCTGCAGTTCTATTACATCCATTTTATCCAGCTTTTTCTGACGGGACATCGCCATGTTTCTGGTGGAAACACGAGCCTTGTTGCGGGCAACGAAATCCTTCAAATCTGCAATTTCTTTCTGCTGCTTGTTATAGGCGGCTTCCAGCTGCGCTTTTTTCATCGCATAAACCTCCTGGAACTTGTCATAATCGCCTACGTAGCGGGTCAGCTGTTGATTGTCCATGTGGTAGATCAGGTTGACGACGCTGTTTAAGAACGGAATATCATGAGAAATCAGGATAAACGCGTTTTCATAATCATTTAAATACCGTTTGAGCCATTCGATATGAGAAACATCGAGATAGTTGGTGGGCTCGTCCAAAAGTAGGATGTCCGGTTTCTCCAACAGAAGCTTACCCAAAAGTACCTTAGTACGCTGACCGCCGGACAGCTCGGAAACATCCTTGTCCAGACCGATTTCGGAAAGCCCGAGGGCACGGCCAACCTCCTCAACCTTGGAATCAATCATATAAAAATCGTGTGCAGTCAAAAGCTCCTGCAGCGTTCCGGCGTCCTCCATCAGCTGCTGCATGGTATCCTCGTCTGCTTCGCCCATCTTTTCATAAATCCCGTTTAATTCCTGTTCCATATCCAGCAAAAAATCAAAGGCAGAGGTCAGTACCTGACGGATGGTCATGCCCTTTTCAAGGGCAGTGTGCTGATCCAGATAACCGGCGCGGACATTTTTGGACCATTCGACCTTACCTTCATCGGGCTGCAGGCGACCGGTGATGATGTTCATAAAGGTGGATTTTCCCTCGCCGTTTGCGCCGATTAAGCCGATGTGCTCACCCTTTAAAAGACGGAAGGAAACGTCATGGAAAATGGCTCTGTCGCCAAAGCCGTGAGACAGATGTTCTACGTTTAAAATACTCATATTGTTCTCTCTGTACTTTCTGAATTCTGAGTGTTGATAGCGGATTGCCTCGTACTTCCGTGCCCTCACAATCCGCAAAGACTATGTCCCGAAAAGTATAACGGGAAAAAAAGGAATTGACAACCCGCAATTCACGGAATTTTTAAGCTTTTTCCCGGAAATGAAAAAATAAGCCAAAGTCGGGGATTTTATGCTACAATGAGCGCAAGCAGATAATGAATAAAGCGCATTGTTTAAGAAGGGGACAACTCAGATGTGGAAAAATCCGGACATTGATCCGTCGGCGTTTATTGCGCCCAGTGCAGACATATATGGGGACGTTTCGATCGCAGAAAACTGCAGTATCTGGTTCCACGCAACCGTGCGTGCCGGAGCAGGCAGCGTATCGATCGGTGCAGGTACGAACGTGCAGGATAACTGCGTCATTCATGTGGACAAGGGCTACAGCGTGACTGTGGGAAAAAATGTCACGATCGGGCACAGCGCGATTGTGCACGGCTGCAGCGTTGGGGACAATACACTGATTGGAATGGGTGCAATTGTCTTAAACGGCGCGTCCGTCGGCAAAAATTGTATCGTTGGAGCAGGAGCGCTGGTGACGCAGAATATGCAGATTCCGGAGGGCTCACTGGTTTATGGAAGCCCTGCCAAAATCATCCGCAGTGTAACGGAAGCGGAAATCACCTCCAATCTGGAAAATGCAGCCCATTATGTCCGGGAAGGACAGGAATATGCAAAACATCTGGGGAAAGGAAATGAGAGCCATGAAGGATGACCGTTTTTTGAAATTTACCCTTTCTCTTTCCAGAATGAATAAAAAAGTACAGGCAGTCAAAACAGCTGGAATGGGGATGGTAGGATTAAAGGCTGCACACACGGCGGTGCTGTACGCGCTGAGCGGACATTCGGAGGGACTTCAGTTTGCAGAGGTGGCAGCGGCCTGTGACCTTGACCCGGCGCTGATTTCCCGGACATTTTCGGAGCTGATCGCAGCCGGAATGGTGGAAAAACAAGGAGAGCCGGGACGTTACCGCGCCCGCTATGTTCTGACAGAGCAGGGCAGCCTGCAGACCGCCAAAATCCGTCAGGTCATTGGGCTGGTACAGGAAAATGCGGACAAAAATATCGCGCCGGAGGATTTGCAGACGTTTTACCGGGTGCTGGAACAGCTGCTGAATAACTTTGAAGAAATGTCGGAGCATTACGACACAGTGTTTGAATCGCTGCGGAGAGAAAGCTGAGGCAGCAGTGCCGCCGGAATTGAATAAAAGAAACAAAAGCGCAGGCATCACGGCATGCTGCGGGCAACTGGACCATATGTGGAAAATGCTGTAGAGCCACTGCCATGCGCTTATAGAATGGAGAGGAAAAATGGATGCCATGCAGAAATTTCTGGAATATGCGTCTGCCTATGACGACGGAAGCGATACCAGGATCAAACTAAAAATTATTCATACGCAAAGGGTGACGGAGGTGATGGAACAGCTTACAGCGGTGCTCCCACTTTCGGAAAGTGACAGAGAGTTGGCGTATCTGTGTGCGGTCTATCACGATATCGGAAGATTTGAGCAGCTGAAGCGCTATCACACGTTTCTGGATTATAAAAGCATCGACCACGCGCAGTTAGGGTGCGAAATCCTGCGGCAGGGCAATTTTCTGGATGAGCTTTCTGCCAGGGAAAGAGAGCAGGTTTTGACGGCCATTGGAAACCATAACCGCCTTGCAATTGAGGATGGCCTGGATGAAAAGACGCTGCTTTTTGCGAAGTTAATCCGGGATGCGGACAAATGCGATATTTTCCGGGTGTTTGCCCAGGAGGATCCTGTAGATACCACCGGTTTTTCCGCAGAACAGGTGGAACAGGAAGCAGTTTCAGATGTGGTGTATGAGAGCATTTTGGGTCATTACTGCATCAAAAAACAGGAACGAAAAACCGGGCTGGATGTCTGGGTCAGCTTTCTCGGCTTTTTCTTTGATCTGAATTTTGCAGAAAGCCTGCGAATTGCGCTGAAACAGGGCTATTATAAAAAGCGTTTTTTAGAGCTGAATTTTGAAGATCCTGCGACAGAAGAAAGGGTGCGGCGCTGTATTGCAGAAACAGAGCAGTATGCTTATGCACGTCTTAGAATGGAGGAATTGCAATGAAATTATACATGCCAACAAAGGTTTATAACGAGAAAGGCTGTGTCCGGCAGCACAGCCAGGAGCTGGCGGCGCTGGGAACAAAAGCACTGCTTGTAACGGGAAAGCATTCTTCCCGTGTAAACGGTTCCCTGCAGGACGTGAAGGATGCGCTGAACCGCGAGCAAGTGCCCTATGTAGTTTTTGACGGAATCGAGGAAAATCCTTCGGTGGCAACTGTGATGCGGGCGACTGCCCTGGGGCTTTCGGAAAAGGTCGATTTTGTGATCGGAATCGGCGGCGGTTCTCCCATGGACGCTTCTAAGGCAATTGCGCTGATGATCGCCAACCCGGAGAAAAAAGCAGACTTTTTATATGAAACAGATGCAGCGGTCAAACAGGCGGCAAATAAAGCCCTGCCAGTCGCGGCAGTACCGACGACAGCAGGAACCGGCTCAGAGGTTACACCGTATGCGATTTTGACGAGAATCGTGATGCCGAAAATAGAACTGACCACAGCGGCTGCTTCTGAGACTTCCACAGAAGCCAAGGCGGGCGAGCTGGTAAAACAGAGCATCAGCCACCATATTTTCCCAGAGCTTGCATTGGTGGATTCTACGTATCTGCAGACTGCTTCCAAAACCGGCTGTATCAACACGGCGGTGGATACGTTAGCACATCTGGTGGAGAGCTATTTAAACACGAACGCTACGCCCTACAGCCGTGTCTACAGCGAGATGGGCCTGCGGACCTTTGCAAAGGTAAAGGATGCGCTCGCTTCCTATGAAATCGGCGAAGCGCAGAGGGAGCTTCTTATGCAGGCATGCACACTTGGAGGTATGGCGATTTCCCACACCGGTACGAGTCTGCCCCACGGATTGAGCTATCGCGTAACCTGCGAACTGGGAACGCCCCACGGCAAAGCGGTCGGCATGTTCCTACCGGGCTTTCTGCGCTGCTACGGTGACCAGGAAGAGGCGATGCGCGTTCTGACTTTGCTTGGTTTTGGCAGCCATCAGAGCTTCGAGGCCTATATTTACAGTCTGATCGGAGAAGAAAAAATTTCCCGTGAGCTCTGGGAGCGCACCATGAATGATCTGCTTTCCAACCCCGCGAAGCTCAAAAACTATCCGTTTCAGATGGATCGGGAAAAGCTCAATGGACTGAGATAAAACAGGCCGCTGCACACAGCATTATTTGATTTTCCGAAACTCTAACGGTGTCCGTCCGGTGTTTTTGCGGAACATGGCGATAAAGTGACTCGGATCGGAAAAGCCGGTCTGCGCAGCGATTTCCTGCACCTCCATCCGCGGTGCTGTCAGCAGAAGCTCTTTGGCACGGTTGATGCGGCAGGTCATCAGATATTCGTAGACCGAGCAGCCCAGAAAACGCTGAAACAGCCGTGACAGATATTGGGGCGTGACAAATACCTGACGACTCAGCTGGGCCACTGTGAGGGGCAGACTGTAGCAGGTTTCTATTTCTTCGATGACCGGAGCAACATAGCGCAGATACAGCGGATCAGAAAGAAGCTTCTGACCGTCCGGGACATCCGAAAACTGTAAAAGCACCTGATAACAGTTGACGGAGAGTACCGGGATGTTGACCGGAGGATGTTCGAAAAGCTGTATGGCATCCTGCAGCAGCGCCCGTATATTCCGACATTGCTCTTTTGTGGTAAAAAGAATCGGCCGGTTGTTCAGGATTTTGGAAATACTGCCTTCGACTGTTCCGGAAAAGGTACAAAAGCAGGTGTACCACTCCGGAGTCTGGGCCAGATAAGAGTGTCGGATGGAGGGAGCGATCAGGACGCCTTCCTGTTCATGTAACAGATAAGATTTTCCCTGAATGGTAATCCGCCCGCAGCCGGATTCGGTCTGTAAATAGTGATAGAAAGGGTAGCCGTTTGGACGCGAGGTCGCATCCTGCAGCCAGTGGTTTCCGATGGAATCGTAGATAAAGGGTTCACGCACCGGGGCGTTGCGAAAATAAATCGGCATAGGAGTCCTTTCTTTTAGTTTCAAAATGTTATATTTTTCGGACAGACTTATTATACATCCGAATAGAATTTCATACTATAATAAAATTGCCGAGCCGGTGGAGCGCTGCAAAAAAGTCTGTGCAGCGCGTCAGCGTTTTCGGAGCCGCCATGCGGCAGATTGTGAGGAAATATGTGCGCAGAAGCTATTCTGAAGAAGGGCGAAGGACGCACGCTTAAAAGCGGCGGCGCCTGGGTTTACGACAACGAGATTGATCGCGTTGAGGGAGACTATGAAAACGGAGATATTCTTGCGGTAAAGGATTTTGATGGTTTCTTTTTGGGATGGGGCTTTATCAATACCCGTTCAAAAATTACAATCCGGGTGATGAGCCGCAGAAAAGAACATGAGATCACAGAAGAATTTCTGGAAAAGCGGGTGCGCAACGCATGGGAATATCGTAAAGCGACCGTAGACACCGGATGCTGCCGTCTGATCTTCGGTGAAGCGGACTGGCTGCCGGGGCTGGTAGTGGACAAGTTCTCCGACGTGCTGGTGGTGGAATCCCTGGCGCTTGGGATCGACCGTTTGAAGCCGACGATCCTTTCTCTTGTGAAAAAGGTGCTGGCAGAGGACGGTATCATGATCCGTGGCATCTATGAGCGCAGCGATGCAAAGGTACGCCTGCAGGAAGGCATGGAACGCTTCAAAGGCTTCATCGGCGACCCGTTCCCCACAAAGGTTGAAATCACAGAAAATGGTGTCCGTTACATCGTGGATGTGGAAGACGGACAAAAGACCGGATTTTTCCTGGACCAGAAATACAACAGACAGGCAATTCACAGACTCTGCCCCGACAAAAAGGTACTGGACTGCTTTACCCATACCGGTTCTTTTGCGCTGAACGCGGGGATTGCGGGCGCGAGAGAGGTGCTTGGCGTGGATGCATCCATGACCGGCGTAAAGCAGGCGGAAGAAAATGCGGCATTAAACGGACTTTCCGACCGCGTAAAATTTACCTGTGCAGATGTCTTTGAGCTGCTTCCCGAGCTGGAGAAAAAGGGCGAGCAGTATGATGTCGTAATCCTGGATCCTCCCGCATTTACCAAATCCAGAAGCTCCATCAAAAATGCGGTAAAAGGGTATCGTGAAATCAATCTGCGAGGCATGAAGCTGGTAAAAGACAACGGATTTTTAGTGACCTGCTCCTGTTCCCACTTTATGGATCCGGAGCTGTTCGCAAAGACCATTCGCGAAGCAGCCCACGGAGCGCATAAGAGACTGCGTCAGGTGGAATTTAAAACACAGGCGCCGGATCATCCGATCCTCTGGGCGGCGGAGGAATCCTACTACCTGAAATTCTATATTTTCCAGGTGTGTGAGGAGCTGTAAAAAAGAAAGCCGGAACAAATTCCCGGTATCAACCAAAGTATACAAAAAGGAGACACTCAAATGAAAGTGCAGAATTTTTATGAAAATCTCTCCACTTTGCATGTCGGCACAATGGACAACCGTTGCTGGTATGTGCCGAAACAGGATGGGAGGGAGAGCCAGATCCTGTTGAGCGGGGACGACTGGAAATTTGCCTGGTATCCCAGTGTGGAAGAGGTACCGGAGCATTTCTGGGAAAAGGATCTTGAAAAAGAGGGCTTTATCGACATGGAGGTGCCCTCCTGCTGGCAGATGAAGGGCTTTGGACAGAAGCAGTACACCAATGTCCGTTATCCCATCCCCTATGACCCGCCGTATGCGCCCGGTGAAAATCCCAGCGGCGCTTATGTAAAGGATTTTACTCTGACAGAAAAAGAAGCCGGCGAACGTCAGTTCTTATATTTTGAGGGCGTAGATTCCTGCTTCTATGTCTGGATCAACGGCGAATTTGTCGGTTACAGCCAGGTTTCCCACAGTCCCAGCGAATTTGAAATCACCGGCAAAACCAAAGCAGGCAGCAACCGTATGGCGGTTCTGGTTTTGAAATGGTGTGACGGAACTTATCTGGAGGATCAGGATAAGCTGCGTTTTTCCGGAATTTTCCGGGATGTTGAGCTGGTGCTTCGCCCGCAGGAATTCGTACATGACTTTACGGTTCAGACTCCTGTTGCAGAGGATGGCAGCGCAGAGGTTACGGTTCGTTTTGACCGCGTAGAGGGAACGCCTGAAATCAACTGCACGCTGACTGACGCTGACGGCGAAGAGATCGGAATTGCGTTTACGCATGGAGAAACAGTAGCATTTCCGGTAGCTGCTCCGGTGCTCTGGAACGCAGAGCAGCCCTATCTGTACACCCTGACGCTCCAGGCAGGCGCTGAAACCATCGAGCAGAAGGTCGGCATCCGCACAATCTCCGTTGAAGATGGAAAGATTTTAATCAATGGAAAACAGGTGAAATTCCGGGGCGTCAACCGTCACGATTCCAATCCTTATACCGGTGCAACCGTGACCAGGGAGGATGTGATCCGCGACCTGCAGCTGATGAAGGAAAGCAATGTCAACGCAATCCGTACCAGCCATTATCCGAATGCGCCTTATTTCCCGGCATTGTGCAGCGAATATGGTTTTTACATGATCGCGGAAGCGGATCTGGAAAGCCACGGCGTAGGAACTTTGTATACAAATGACGGACACGACTGCATGGGCTACATCGCGCAGGATGATGCCTGGGCGGAGTCGATCCTCGACCGTCAGAAGAGAAATGTGATTCGGGACAAAAACCAGAGCGCGGTTATTTTCTGGTCCCTGGGCAATGAGAGCGGCTACGGCGGCAACTTTGAGGACGCCGGAAGATGGGTAAAGGCTTATGATCCGACCCGTCTGCTGCATTATGAAGCAAGCATCTACAATTCCGCAGGTTATCACAACGATGTTTCCATGCTGGATGTGATGAGCCGGATGTATGCGGATACCGAGTGGGTAAAGGAATACTGCGAAGACCGCAGAATGAGAAAGCCCTTTATTCAGTGTGAATTTATCCATGCAATGGGCAACGGCCCCGGGGATATCCATGATTACATGGAGCTGATGTACAAATATGACAAGTTCTGCGGTGGCTTCGTATGGGAATGGTGTGATCATGCGACCTGGGAAGGCAAGGCTGCAGACGGAAGAGATATTTTCCATTACGGCGGCGATGCAGGCGAGTTCCCTCATGACGGCAACTTCTGTATGGATGGCCTGGTGTATCCGGACCGCAGACCCCATACCGGGCTTCTGGAATGGAAAAACGAAATCCGTCCGGTACATGCAGCAGGAAAAGATCTGGCAGCAGGCACTGTAGAGCTGTGGAACGTGCAGGATTTTGCTGACTTTGCAGATACCGTACAGATCCGTTATGAAATCAAAAAAGAGGGCACCCTGTTAGCAGAGGGCGAGATTCGGGAGATTACCTGCCCTGCACATGAAAAAGTGTGCATCACGATCCCTCGGCTGGGAGAGCTTTCCGGAGATCAGACCTATTTGAAGCTGACCTATGTGCAGAAAGCAGATCAGGCGTTGACCAGACAGGGCAGAGTCATGGGCTTTGACCAGATTGCGCTGTTTGAGGAAAAGGAAAAGGTTCTGGAAATTGCAGAAGCCGGAACAGTTGCACTGGAGGAAAACGATGTTTCCTGGATCATTACCTCCGACAGAATCCGCTATGTATTCGGCAAGAAGAAAGGTGCGTTTACAGAGCTTGTCAGAGATGGTAAAGCGCTGATCGAAGCACCGATGACCTTTGAAACCTGGCGTGCGCCGGTTGACAATGACAGAAATGTCCGTCAGTTCTGGGAAGAAGCCGGATATGACAGACCGTGGATCCGGGTTTATGACTGCACCGCAGAGAACGCCGGTGAAAAAGTACGCATTCACTGCGATTTCTCCATCGCCAGTGTATACAGACAGCCATTTTTACGCGCGAAAGCGCTTTGGGAAGTCAATGCAGACGGTCAGATCAAACTGACGCTGGATGCCGACAAGGATATGACCTTCCCTTACATGCCCCGGTTTGGCTTGCAGCTGGTACTGCCGGAAAATCAGGATCAGGTGGAATACATCGGATACGGTCCGACAGAAAGCTATCAGGATAAGCACAGAGCCTGCTGGGTAGACCGCTTTACGACAACAGTAGATGAGCTTCTTGAGGACTATGTAAAACCTCAGGAAAATGGCAGCCATTATCACTGTGCGTATGTAAAGGTGGGAGAACTGAAGGCGGAAGGCAAAAAGCCGCTTTCCTTCAACGCTTCTTACTACACTGCACAGGAGCTGACGGAAAAGATGCACAACTACGAGCTGGAAAAATCCGGACATGTGATCTGGCATCTGGACTATGGCATGAGCGGCGTTGGTTCCAACTCTTGCGGACCGGAGCTGTTAAAGCAGTATCGTCTGAATGAAGAAAAAATGCATTGGGAGCTGGTGATTGGCTGATCGCGCAGCTACGAATTGAAATGCTATAAAGAGCTCTGCTTCGCAGGAGCTTCGCACCGAAAAATGTCCCTTATATAATCCGCCGCAGGCAAAGAGCCCTGCAGCGCAGAATAAAAAGAACCTCCGGTCTGCCGTCGAAAAGACGACAGACCCGGAGGTTTTTCATTATGGGATTTATCCTGTTGAGGGTATTGGAGTTTTTCGTGTTCCGAAAAATGGAGATGCCCGAAACAAAAAACCACCTGCTTTGCGGGTGGAGACAAAGCGTTGTACAAAAAAATCACCTTTCCGTTACAATAGAGTTGTTCAGGCACTATTGTAAGAAAGGAAAGGTGATTTTATGGCGAATAAGAATTATGATTTAGCTCACACAAAATGGATGTGTAAGTATCACATCGTATTCACTCCAAAGTATAGACGAAAAGTTATTTATAATCAATTAAAAGCTGATATAAGAGATATTTTGAAACAGTTATGTTCATACAAAGGAGTAGAAATCATCGAAGGGCATTTAATGCCAGATCACATTCATATGCTGGTAAGCATTCCGCCGAAGATGAGTGTGTCAAGTTTTATGGGATATTTGAAGGGCAAGTCCGCACTTATGATATTCGATAGACATGCAAATCTAAAGTACAAGTTTGGAAATCGACATTTTTGGTCAGAAGGATATTATGTCAGCACAGTAGGGTTAAATGAAGCGACGATCAAAAAGTATATCCAAGATCAGGAAAAGAACGATATCATGCAAGATAAATTAGGTGTAAAAGAATATGAAAACCCTTTTAAGGGTTAAGTCGAAGTAGTACAAACGCCCCTTCAAGGGGCATAAGCAACGCGTCAAGTGCAATAGTGACTTGAACGAAGAGAAAGTCTGGGCGCCTTGAGACGCTGTCCGGTGTCAAGGGGTTATACCCAGCGAGCCGAGCCACCCCTTGAAGGGGTGGCGGCGACTCAGGCACTATAGTCCTGATTCAGATAAGCCTTTAACAGCCGGAATGTATTCTCCATTCCCTTTACATGGCTGCGCTCATAGCCGTGAGAAGCGTATACACCAGAGCCGATCAGCCCGTGGCGGCAATCGATACCGGAACGAAGCCCTGCTTCTGCGTCGGAGCCGTAGTGGGGATATACGTCAACTGCAAAGTCAACCTTGGCGGTGCGCGCTGCCTCGATCAGAGCAGAAACAACATCGTAATGATAAGGACCGCCGGAATCCTTTGCGCAGATGGAAACCTGGGTTTCTTTGCAGGAAAGGCCATCTCCGACGCAGCCCATATCGACTGCGAGAATTTCTGCGACATCAGCAGGAATCGAAGCGGAGCCGCCGTGACCGACTTCTTCAAAAACGGTGATATGCTGATAGATTTTGCGGGCGGGCTTTTTGTTGGTTTCCTTTAAATATTTTGCAAAGCCGAGCAGGATGCCGACACTCAGCTTATCGTCGAGAAAACGACTCTTAATGTAGCCGGATTCCGTTACGGTCGTGCGGGGATCGAAGCAGACGATGTCGCCGGTCATAATGCCGAGGGCTTCGGTATCCGCCTTGCTTTCCACAGGCTCGTCCAATACGACCTCCATTGCATCATAGGAACGGGCAGTGTCATTGTAGCTGCCGTTTACATGGATCGAGGCGTTTTTTAATTGGAACGTGCCGGAATAAACCTTGCCGCTTCTGGTGTAAACGCGGCAGTTTTCCGCCTCTGCATTGTTTGGATTCATGCCGCCGAGAGCACTCAGCATCAGACGTCCTTTTTCGTTGATGCTGCAAACCATACCGCCCAGGGTATCCATGTGCGCTTCCAGCAAAATCGGTGCGTCCGCAGGATCGTCCGCCTGGTCGGGACCGTCATTGACACATACAAAAATGCCGCCCTTGTTGGTCAGCTTTGCATCGTAGCCCAGCTTTTTATATGCTCCGAGGACATACTCCGCCGCGTGTGCGGTAAAGCCGGTCGGACTGTCGATGGAAAGAATTTTTTTGGTCTGTTCTAACATATAAGACGTTATATCGTTCATCTCTTCCTCTCATTTCTGCGCACGTTTTTTGCGCATGTCGAGTTTGTGTCAAGTGCGCGCAGACACAAATCTCGGGATTGAAAAATATTATTTTTCAATCTTCGTACCCCTTTTCGAAATTGTTTTGCGGTCGGGTTACTGTAGGGGGTTGCCCTCTTCAATCCGATACTAACAGGATACAAAAGCACACCGCGTCTGTCAATTGGAAAGCGTGCGTGCGCGTACTGCCTGTCAGTTGTCAGAGCGCGTGCCGCGCCGACCCGCTGCACTAAAGCAGTGCAGCGTGCCGTGTCCGTGTTGCCTTGCCAGTCAGTCAGAGCGTGCGCTGCGCTTACGCTCTGCTGCCTGTCAGGGCACCACGTCCACGCTCTGTCGCCTGTCAGGGCATCACATCCATGCTCTGTCGCGCATCCCGTCCGCGCCCACATGGGACAAAATGTTGCTTTGTGGGAAAATATGCCACAAAAACGGGAATTTGGGCAATGAAAAGAATTAAAAGCCGTCGTAAGATGAGGACAAATGAAAGAGAAATAAATTTAGGCAGAGTGAGAAAGGAGTCAGAACGACATGGCTGAAAACAAAGTAGTACATGCAGCGCAGCGTGCCGCTTTCAGTGTTGCGATCGATGCAGCGATTAAAGCAGTAAGAGGAAAAGGAACAGAACATATGACAGAAGAGGCGGTCAAGCTGATCAATCTGGCAGAGCCGCTGCTGAGCAAGAGATATAAGGCGAGTGCATTTGATGCTGCCCGCAAATTTGTACAGGATCCAAATGGAAAATGGATGGAGTACGCGTACCGTGCCATCAACGAGATTGATCCTCATATTTTAAAAATGAACGTGCTGAATCTGGGGTATGAAGGCATGTTTTCCGGTTACAATTATGTGATGGAGCTGAGAAAAAAATACGACTGCAACATGCCCTGGATCCTGTTGTTTGATCCTACCGCATCCTGTAACCTGCATTGTAAAGGCTGCTGGGCTGCAGAATATGGCAAGACCCTGAACCTGACCTATGAAGAAATGGATAAGCTGGTAACGGAGGGAGAAGAGCTGGGGATTCACTGGTATATGTGTACCGGCGGTGAACCGATGTGCCGTAAAAACGACCTGCTGAAGCTGGCAGCAGCACATCAGAGTTCAGTATTCCATCTGTTCACCAACGGAACCCTGATCGATGAGGAGTTCTGTAAGGAGGTACAGAAGGTCGGAAATATGGCATTCTTTATTTCCATCGAAGGCATCGGGGATGCAACAGATGACCGTCGTGGGAAGGGCGTATTCGACAAGGTGATGCATGCAATGGATCTGATGCAGAAGTATGGACTGCTTTATGGTACTTCCATTTGTTATACGAGTCAGAACTACAAGGCTGTTACAAGCGACGAGTTCATCGACATGCTGATCAGCCACGGCGTCCGCTTCAACTGGTACTTCCATTATATGCCGATTGGTGATGGCGCAAACGTGGATCTGATGCTGAACGCAGAGCAGAGAGAGTATATGATCCACAGAGTTCGCGAGATCCGTGGCCTGACCGGTGGTAAGCAGATTTTCTGCATTGACTTCCAGAATGACGGCGAATACATCGACGGATGTATTGCAGGAGGGCGGCAGTACGCACATATCAATCCTGCCGGAGATGTGGAGCCCTGCGTATTCATCCATTATTCCAACGCAAATATCCATGAAAAGAGTCTGCTGGAATGTCTGCAGCAGCCTCTGTTTAAGGAATATCATAAGGGACAGCCCTTCAACCACAACCATTTAAGACCCTGTCCGATGCTGGAAAATCCGGAGCTCCTGGGAGAAATGGTAAAACGCAGCGGCGCTCATAGCACCGATATGCAGCAGCCGGAATCCACACAGGACGTATTCAATCGCTGCAGACCCTATGCACAGCAGTGGACGCCTGCCGCAGAGAGAATCTGGGCAGAGGAGCATCCTGACTGTGGTTCTTGCACAGCCTGTTCCAAATAAAGCAGGATAAGCCGGAATTTTCCAAAGCACCGCAGCGTGCAGAGCTTTTATAAAAGATAAATGAGCCTCGTTGGTTCTGTAAAATATTCATCACGATATTTTGCAGGATTGGCGGGGCTTTTTTATCGTATAGGAAACTTCGTTTCCATACGATAAAAACGCTCCGCGAGGATGCGCACTCGGCGCAGGGGTAGATGGTTGCCGAGGCAACCGCGCCTCGGCGCGAGAATGTGCCAAGGCGCATTCTTTTTTATTCTCCTGACAATATCGCATTACAGAAAATATTTATTGAAATTCGATAAATAAATATTGACTTTCAATGTGAACGGTGTTATCTTCACAGTAAGAGAGACCTATTTTGAAAGCCGCACAGGTATGCGGCAGGATGGAGGAACCAATGAAAGACAGACTGACACTGTTTACCAAATATCTTCTGGACGTGCTGTTTTATGCCGGAATTGTTGTGACTGTGACGCTGCCCTTTAGCATACGCTTTTATGGAAAGTATGACAGTTATTTCGGGCAGCACTGGCTCAGACTGACGATCCTGTTCGGAATTTCCGGAATCTTTGCATTGATACTTTTGCAGGAGCTGCGAAAGATGTTTAAAACGGTGCTGAACGGAGACTGCTTTATCCGGGAAAATGTGCAAAGCTTAAAGCGGATGGGAATCTGCAGCTTCTGCATTGCGGCAGTTACTGCGCTGCGCCTGTTTCTTTATCTGACCCCTGCGGTACTGATCACGATCCTGGTATTTGTGATTGCAGGACTTTTTTCTCTGGTGCTGTCCCGGGTCTTTGATGCAGCTGTGACCTATAAGCTGGAAAATGACCTGACGATCTGAGCACCGGATGGAGGAGAAAGACATGATCATGATCAACCTGGATGTAATGATGGCGAAACGCAAAAAGGGACTGACAGAGCTTGCCGGAGAGGTAGACATCACGCTGGCAAACCTTTCTATCCTGAAAAATAATAAGGCAAAGGCGGTGCGGCTGTCTACGCTGAATGCGATCTGCAAGGCGCTGGACTGCCAGCCCGGTGATATCCTGCAATATGTAGATGATGAGGAGGGTGTAGAAAATGAATGAGAAAATAGAAAAAGATGGAACAGAAAAATTGCAGAGCAGCGCAGGCATAGCCAAAACAGAGGGTAGCACTGCCGCGACTTGCGCACAGACATCTGCAGACGCTGATCGTGCCTCCAGAACCATCCCTGCTGCGGCCAGCCGCCGCCTTGGTGCAGCGACCGCCCTGTACGCCTTGCTTTACACGATCTGCCTATATCGGAATACATCGGGGATCACCTATCCTTTTTTCGTTGCAGGAACCTTGTACTATTCTTACTATTGTACCGCAAAGTGCAGGGTTCCATCCGACAGAGACAGTCTGCAAAAGAAGCTTATCAGGGCGCTTCCATATGGGGCGGCAGAATTTTTGCTCGGTATCTCCGTGTTTTTAACAGCTGACCTGAAAATTCACCTGATGACAAAAGGAATGCTGTTCGGACTGACGCTTTTATGGACGTTGATGCTGTTTTGTAATACAGAAAATTGGGGATTGGGAGATTTTATCCGAAACGGCTGGAAAGGTCTGTTTGGAACCTTTTCCTATCTGGATACGTCGTTTTCTGATGTTGCCGCAGCACTGAAAGCAGAAGAAAAACAAAAAGAAAATGGGAAAGATCACTATATCCTGATCGGTCTTGTAATCGGCATTCCGCTGCTGATGGTTGTCGCAGCACTTCTGCTGAGTGCGGATGCGGTGTTTGCAAGTCTGGTATCGCGGTTTTTCGGAGAACTGGCATGGTCGGATTTTATTACTGTTTTCCTGATGCTGGTGCTTGCCTATCTGTTTGCATACGGATTTATCCGTGGACTCCTTACCAAAAGCCTGACCGGGAAAAGACGGGAGTGCCTTGGGGAGCCACTGGCTGCAATTACGGTGCTTTCTCTTTTAACGGCAATATATGCGGTATTTTGTACAATTCAGATTGTTTATCTGTTTTTACGGGCAGGGACGCTTCCGGAACAGATGACGTGGGCACAGTATGCGCGTCAGGGATTTTTTCAGCTGCTGGCAGTTTGCGTGATTAACCTTGCAGTTGTGGCGGTGTGTCTGTTTGGGTTTCGCAAAAACCGGGCACTGCAGATTCTTCTGACGGCTGTGTGCGCAATGACTTATGTGCTGATCGCCTCGAGCGCATGGAGAATGTATCTGTATATTCGCCAATATTCCCTGACGTTTCTTAGGCTGATGGTGTTGTGGGCGCTGCTCGTGATGGCGGTAATCTTTGCAGGGACGATGATAGCGGTCTGGAAGCGTGATTTTGAACTGCCGAGGTTCTGGCTGATAGCAGTCGCATTTTTGTACCTGATTCCCGCGTTCGGGCGTCCGGATTACTGGATTGCATCTTATAATGTATCCCGCGAAGCCAATACCCGGGAGTCCGTCATGTATTCGCAGGATGCTGACGACGCCCTCCCGACAGCCGCGGACTACTCCTATCTGCGCGGTCTGTCTGCGGATGCAGCGCCGGTTCTGATCGGACGAAAAGACCTGACCGGAGACGCTGTGCCATGGATGCATGCCTATGAAGAAGATCAACGTTCGGAAACGAAGAATCTTGGCATTCGAAACTTCAATCTGTCCCTCTGGCAGGCAAAAAGGAGACTCTCGCAGGGATGAAAGGCGCACCTGCCGTATCATCGTGTTTTATGTCGAAGATTTCCGGTAAAATCATTGGTAAAACAGCCGGAAGGTATGCTATACTTGTGCAGAAGCAATACCCTATGCCGGCAGGGCTTTATGCAGCAGAACCTCTGCGTGGGCGGCACTGGCACAGAAAAGAAAAGAGACAGGAACAAAACGATGATATTTGATACACATGCCCATTATGATGATGAGGCGTTTGAAGAGGATCGGGGAGCGCTGATTGCTTCCCTTGCAGAACAGGGGATCGGAAGAGTCGTCAATGTGGCTGCGGACCTTGCTTCTGTATCCACGAGCCTGACCCTCGCACAACAGTATCCGTTTATTTATGCGGCGGTCGGCGTTCATCCGTCCAACGTGCAGGAGCTGACGGAGCGGGACTACGAATGGCTGGAAGAAAAACTGGCGGCTCCCAAAGCGGTTGCTGTCGGGGAAATCGGACTGGATTACTACTGGGACAAAGAGCCCGAGGTGCAGGCGCGTCAGCGGGAAAGCTTTTCCAGACAGCTTCAGCTTGCCAAAAAGCTGGATAAGCCTGTCATCATCCACTCCAGAGATGCGGCAAAGGACACGCTGGATGTGATGGCAGCGGAGGGCGGAAGCCAACTCCGCGCAGTGATTCACTGCTTTTCTTATACGAAGGAAACAGCACGGGAGTTTCAAAAATGGGACTACTATTTTGGCATCGGCGGCGTGCTGACCTTTAAAAATGCAAAAAAATTAAAAGAAGCGGCGGCAGAGCTTCCTATCGAGAGAATTTTACTGGAAACAGACTGCCCGTACCTTGCACCGGAGCCGTATCGCGGCAAACGCAATAGCTCGCTTTATCTGCCCCAGGTTGTAGCTGCACTGGCAGAGCTTAAAGGACTGACCTGTCAGGAAATCGAGGATATTACCTGGCACAATGGATGTCGGTTTTACGGATTAGAATAAACGAACGGAGAAAAGAGAGGAAAAATGGCAACACTTGGAATTCCTTCCAATACCATTGAGGTATTGCAGAAATATCACTTTAATTTTCAGAAAAAGTTCGGCCAGAACTTCCTGATCGATACCCATGTGCTGGAAAAAATCATGAACGCGGCACAGATTTCCAAAGATGACTGTGTTGTGGAGGTGGGACCGGGTATCGGAACCATGACCCAGTATCTCGCGGAGCGGGCGGGACATGTGGTGGCGGTCGAAATCGACAAAGCCCTGATCCCGATTTTGTCGGATACGCTGTCCGCTTATGATAATGTAGAAGTAATTAACGAAGACATTTTAAAAGTAGATTTAAACCGTCTGGTGCAGGAGAAAAACGGCGGACGTCCCATCAAGGTCGTTGCCAATCTTCCTTATTACATCACAACACCCATCATTATGGGACTGTTTGAAAGCCATGTGCCGCTGCAGAGCATCACGATCATGGTGCAGAAAGAAGTCGCAGACCGGATGCAGGTTGGACCCGGTACAAAGGATTATGGTGCTCTTTCCCTGGCGGTGCAGTATTATGCAAAGCCGGAGATTGTTGCGAACGTTCCGCCGAACTGCTTTATCCCGCGACCCAATGTGGGCAGCGCGGTTATCCGTCTGGATCGCTATGCAGAACCGCCGGTACAAACCCTGGATGAGCAGTTTATGTTTTCTGTTATCCGCGCATCCTTCAACCAGCGCCGCAAAACCCTGGTCAACGGCCTTTCCAATGCGCCGGGGCTGAACGTGTCCAAAGAAAAAATCAAGGAAGTGCTGGCTCGGATGGAGCTGTCAGAAACCGTCCGCGGCGAAACCCTGACACTGGAACAGTTTGCACAGCTGGCAGATTTGCTTCGAGGCTGACGCGTTGTCAGAGGAAAGGACAGCATACCGATCCGTGTGATACGGACAAAAATCTTCTGATTGCGTTTATCGGACTTGCGGTGGTTGCAGGAATTGCAGCAATTTATCGGAAGGTTTCATGAGGGTATTTGTCCGGTTATTTTTGCTTTGGTAAAAAATTTTCAAAAATATACATACAAAACTGCTTCTGACACTGCTCCAATTCCTTTTCCGAGCGAAGAACCCAGGCGGCGCAGGGGGCATGGAACAGACCGTGCGCCAGCTTCAGGGAGATATCCCTTTGGAACAGCAGATTATAAGAAATAAAATCCGGTCTGCTGATAAAATTCAGAATCATTTTTCCGAACAGATACTGGAACGGACTCAGAGAGTGATTTTCAATATTGAAATTGGTGGAAAGCTGCCCGCGGAAAATCTGCGGGCGGTTTTTTCGATACCAGTAAAGTGCGGCAGGATGAAAGGATTCGATACAGTAATCCCCGGAATATTCTGAAAGCAGCGCGGCTGCTTTTCGGGGGATGTCGAAATCCAGATGTTCCATTTTAAGCTCAACCAGAAGCGGAACCTTCCCGTTTACAAGGGCTAATGCTTCCTGAAAAGAAGGAATCTGCTCTTTCGTATTTGCAAGGGAAAGCTGACGAAGCTCTGCAAAGGTCAGTTCGTTTACCCGTCGGTCGATACCGCACATTCTGCCGAGGGTTGCATCATGGAAGACAACAGGGATCTGGTCGGCAGAAAGCTGGACATCCAATTCGATCCCGTATCCGGCATCTACTGCTCTCTGAAAGGCGGCAAGGGAGTTTTCAGGAATCTGATGGTTATTATCATGCAGTCCCCTGTGGGCAAAAAATGTGCCGAGAAAGGGGGAGCTGTCTGCGCGGCGGATTCTGGGGTGCATCAGAAACACATACAGCGCGGCGAGGCAGATGAAGATCTGTAAAAATATCATGGCAAGTCTCTTTTCTTTTTTAATCAAATCTGAGGATCATTCCGTGCAAGCATATCATTCCGTGCAAGCACATTATTCCGTGCATGCACAGTATAGGACTGTTCTTTGAAAATGTCAAAAAGTAAGGCAAGGTCAAAAAGGAGTGGCTAGCCGGAAGGAAACGCGGTATACTATAGGCACGAGTGAACTGTGAATATATGTAAGGAGTAAAACAAATGAGAAGCATTCAGGTAGAAAAGGTGCGGGACGCGGTAAGGGATATGTGCATTGAAGCCAATTACAGTCTGTCCCCGGATATGCGCTGCGTATTTGAAAAAGCCTGTCAGGAGGAAAAATCTCCTCTGGGGCGTCAGATTCTAAATCAGCTTTCTGAAAATCTGGAAATTGCCAAAAAGGATGAGATCCCGATCTGTCAGGATACCGGAATGGCTGTCGTTTTTCTGGAAGTGGGACAGGAGGTTCATTTTGAAGGCGGAAGCCTGGAAGAGGCAGTGCAGGAAGGAATCCGTCTTGGTTATACAGAAGGATACCTTCGGAAATCCGTTGTTGGAGATCCCGTTCTGCGAGTCAATACCGGGGACAATACACCCGGCGTGCTCTATTATGAAATTGTGCCCGGAGACCGCGTGACGATTCAGGTTGCGCCCAAGGGCTTTGGAAGTGAAAATATGAGCCGCGTTTTTATGCTGAAACCGGCAGATGGCCTGGAGGGTGTCAAAAATGCTATCCTGACGGCGGTAAAGGATGCGGGACCGAATGCCTGTCCTCCCATGGTTGTCGGTGTCGGTGTCGGCGGTACCTTTGAGAAATGCGCCCTGATGGCGAAAAAAGCACTGCTGCGCACGACAGGGGAACATTCAGAAATTGAATGGGTGAGCAATCTGGAAAAAGAGGTTTTGCAGGAGCTGAACCAGACAGGAATCGGCCCCGGCGGACTGGGCGGTACCACGACCGTTCTGGCGGTTCATGTTAATACCTATCCGACGCATATTGCAGGGCTTCCGGTTGCAGTCAACATCTGCTGTCATGTAAACCGCCATGCCAAAAGAGAACTCTAAGCGCATAAAGGGGAGAATACAAATGGAAAAGCATATCAAAGTACCAATGACCCGCGAGGAGGCAAAACAGCTCAAAGCCGGGGATTATGTATATCTGACCGGAACAATTTATACCGCGCGTGATGCGGCCCACAAACGGATGCAGGAAACGCTTACAGCAGGAAAAGAGCTGCCGATTTCAATCGACGGAACAATTATTTACTATATGGGACCGTCCCCGGCGCGGGAGGGAAGACCGATCGGTTCTGCAGGACCGACAACCGCGAGCCGAATGGATAAGTATGCACCACAGCTTTTGGATCTGGGACTTCTCGGCATGATTGGAAAAGGGCGCAGGAGCAGCGCGGTCAAAGAAGCAGTCGTGCGCAATGGAGCTGTTTACTTTGCTGCGGTTGGCGGAGCGGGCGCATTATTATCCAAATCCATCCGGGAAGCAGAGGTTGTTGCATATGAAGACCTTGGCACAGAAGCAATCCGCAAGTTAACCGTAGAAGAATTTCCGGTCATTGTCTGCATGGATTCGGAAGGAACCGATCTGTATGAAACCGCTGCAGAAAAATACAGGGAGGAATTTGTATGAAACGAATTATCCTGATGGTGGTGACCAACCTGTTCTTCGTAATTGTCTGCTGGCCGAAGCTGTGCCGTATGGCGGCGCATCCCGAGCGCTATACAAAAGAAGAGCGCTGGAAGCATTTGCAGTTCTGGGTAGAGCGGGCATGCAAGGGCGGGAGAATTGTATTAGAAGCGCATGGTCAGGAAAAGCTGCCGGAGGAACCGTTTATTCTGTACCCGAACCATCAGGGAATGTTTGATGTCCTGGCAATTACCGGAACCTGTGATCATTTCTTCGGCGTTGTAAATAAGAAAGAGGTGAGAAATGTCCTATTATTAAAACAGGTATTTCAGATTACCGGCTCTTTGTCAATCGATCGGGAGGATATCCGGCAGTCCCTGCAGGTAATCAATCAGGTGGCAGAGCGGGTAAAAGGCGGGGATAACTTTCTGATCTTTGCAGAAGGAACAAGAAGCCGCCAGGGAAATCAGATGCTGGAAATGAAGGGCGGCAGCTTTAAAAGTGCTTATAAGGCAAAGTGCCCGGTTGTCCCGACAGCACTGATCAACTCGTTCGTTCCATTTGACAGCCATACAATCAAACCGGTAACGGTTAAGGTGATTTACCTTGACCCGATTCCTTATGAAGAATATAAAGGAATGAAGACGCTGGAGCTGGCAGCAGAGGTGAAAAAACGCATCGAAAATGCCATTGTAGAATTTTCCTGAAAAAGTGGTTGACAGACGCAATATAAATAGATATAATAATTTATGCGTTCAGAAATGACGCATACCAATAGCATATTGGCAGAGGATCATTCAGACGATGTGGAGAAATACTCAAGAGGCTGAAGAGGCGCCCCTGCTAAGGGTGTAGGTCGTGTTAAAGCGGCGCGAGGGTTCAAATCCCTCTTTCTCCGTTAGCTCTGCCAAAAAAGAGAATCCTGATCTCTGGGCTTCTTTTTTTATCCCAAATAACCAGACACTGTTGAGACAACATGAAATGCTTGTAAAGATATGGTAAAAAGTTATTGACAGGGAAAAGGCAATATGCTATATTGTAAACCTACCGTGAAAGCGGCGGTGATCATCTTCGAAAAAAGATGAAAAAACTGCTTGACACGAACAGAAAGTTCTGATAAACTACTGAACTGTTGCTGCGAGTG